>Ga0154764_1132_pt1 | contig 28879 bp, 24 predicted proteins | sample Rifle2008BG16ft_FD_105772 | JGI IMG/M metagenome (GOLD analysis project Ga0154764, IMG submission 105772) | candidate division Zixibacteria bacterium RBG_16_53_22
ACCGGCGGGACACCCCATTCGTTCATCATGCGCCAGGGGCTCATGCCGGTGCCGCCACCGGCCCCGTCGACTGTGAGAAGATCGATTTTGTATTTGGAGGCGTAGGATACAGCGCGGGCCAGATCGGCCGGGCGATAAGCGCCAGTTTTGAGGAATACATATTTTGCTCCGGCTTTGCGAAGTTGAGCCACGCGCTCGGCGAAACCTTCCTCGGTCACCATGCCGACACGGCTGTGGCGTTCGAATTCCTTGAAGGCGCCTTTCTCGAAAGCCTCTATGACGTGCGGGTCGGTCGGGTTGGGAAGCACGATATAGCCGCGCTCGTTAAGCATCTGGGCCTTCTTGAGGCTTCCAATTTTGACCTCGCCGCCGATATCCTTGGCGCCCTGACCCCATTTGAGTTCGACCGCCTCAACACCCAATTTATCGATAGCGTACTCCTGGACTGCCAGGCGCGTGTCCTCGACATTGGCCTGCACGATGATGGCCCCGTAGCCGTTCATCATGTGGTCTTTATAGAGCTTGACCCGACGCTTGAGATCGACCGTGTCGACTATGCGGCCATTTTTCATAACCGATTCGACATCCATGCCGGCTACGTTCTCACCGATAGTCAGCGCCGTTCCCGAGAGAGCCGAGCCGATAGCCAGCCCCTCCCAGTTGTTCTTGGCGATATCGGTGGAGCCGATACCCGGAATAATCCAGGGATAGCGGAACTTGAGCTTCTTGTCATGGCCGATCTTAACCTCGAGGTCGACCTTGGGGAAGATGGCCTTGTCGCTGTCGGCGGGGATGCCGTGAGCGCCAACCGCCGTCCCCATGATATTGAAATGCGAATAATCGATAGGGTAGACTTTCTCGCCCGCGGTTGTAATCACGCCGAACGGCTGGGGATAGATGACCTCGTGTCCCCTGTAGGCCGACTTGCCTATCTCGCACATTCCGATACAACCGTCAACGCATGTCACGCACATGCCGGATGCCGGGACTATCGACCCCTCAGTTCTGTTTTTGGTCAATGTGGCCGCTGAGGAATTTACGCGGGAAAGTGACATTATATATCCTCCTTACTCCTTCCGAATTTCACAGGCAACACAAGGTTCCATGTAACACATCATATCATTGAATTTTTCTTTTTCAACGCAGGGCGGGCCGATATTGGCGCAGCCGCCGCAGATCGCCTTCTCCGGCTCGGTGTACGTGCAGCGCAGCATGCAGACCGGGCAAACGTAGATACATCCGCCGCACAGACGGCAGACCTCGTTCTTGATATCGAACGGCGCGCCCAGCGAACGCTTCTCGCCGCGGCCGCGGAACCCGATGGCGTTGGCCATCATTTGCTCCTTGCACATGCGGGCGCACAAACCGCAGAGGATACAGTCCTCGTACTCCTGCCGGAATCGCTGTTGACGCACCTCATGCGCCGAGGCCAGGTCCTGGATCACTTTCGACTGCGGCGCCGTTGCCAGCAGAAGCTCGATCACCATCTTGCGCGCCTTGACAACGCGCCTCGATGCTGTTCTGACTTTCAAGCCCTCCTCGGCCGGGTAGGTGCACGATGACACCAGTTTCGCTTTCGGCCCCTCGCCAATCTCGACCACGCAGAGACGGCAGGCGCCGTAGGGAGAGAGTCCCTCCATATGGCAGAGCGTCGGTATCGGGAAACCGAAGAACTGGGCGGCCTCCAGGAGCGTGGTCCCTTTTTCGACCGAAACCTTCAAACCGTTTATCGTAAGATTTATCACGCTACCTTGCCTCCTATCTTCTCTGCCTTGTCCTCCGCGGGCTGGGTGAACTCAAGATCGCATCGCAGGCATCGTCTGGCCTCGCGGGCGGCCTCCTCCTGGGAGAGAGTCTGTTCAACCTCGACAAAGCTCGAGGTGCGATACCTCATATCGACCGTGCTGGGCACAACGCGCCTGATCTCGTTGAGTTCTTCGTCGCTTAACCCTGATGGCGGCAAATAATGGCCGGGTATTCCGGCTCTTGACGGCTGTTTCAGTTCCTGACCATGCAGGAAGCGGTCGATCATCGCGGCCGCTTTCTTGCCGGCCGCAATCGCCCTGACTACCGTGTTGGGCCCGGTGACGACATCGCCCCCGGCGAACACACCCGCGCGGCTGGTGGCCAGGGTTTCGGAATCATACTTGACCGTACCCTTTTCCGTGACCTCGATTCCCATGCCCTCGATGAACTCGATGTCGGGCACGTCGCCGATAGTCACAACCAAAGTGTCAAACTCAGCCGTAAATTCCGAGCCGGGGATCGGCACAGGATTGCGCCGTCCCGAGGCATCCATTTCGCCGAGTTTATTCCGCAGGCAATCGACACCGGAGAGTTTCCCCTTGCGGGAGCGGATTTTCAGAGGCGTGACAAGCGTCTCGAGTTTGATACCCTCATCGATAGCGGCATCGACCTCGGTTGCCAGCGCCGGCATCTCGGCCCGGGTACGCCGGTAAAGAATTGTGACACTTTCCACTGCCGGTTGACGCAACGCCACGCGGGCGGCATCGACAGCCGAATCACCGCCGCCGATCACGCCGACCCGACCCTTGGCTATCTTTTCGCCGCGGAGGTTGAAATCCTTGAGGAACTGTATGGCCGGATAGACACCTTCGATGTCCTCACCCTCGATATTGAGCTTGCGGCTCTTGTGGGCGCCCATCGCCAGGAAAACCGATTTGTATCCCTGATTGAAAAGCTCGTCGATTGTGATATCGCGGCCGAGCTTGGTATTGCATTGCACCGTGACGTTTTCATCGACCAGCGATTCGATCTCCTTGTCGAGGATTCCGCGGGGCAAGCGGTATGACGGTATGCCGCAGGTAAGCATGCCGCCGGGAATACTCTCCGACTCAAATACGGTTACCTTATATCCCTTGAGCGAGAGATAATGTGCCGCCGTCAGGCCGCTGGGACCGGAACCGATCACTGCAATCGGTCTTTCGCCGTTGCCGTTGGAAGACATCCGCTCTGGCTTATATGTCATTGGATCAATCGTATCGGTCACGAAACGTTTTAGCGCCCTGATTGCTACCGGGCTCATGCCTATCGTTCCGAGTTTGCAGCGCGACTCGCACTTATGGTCGCAGACTCGGGCGCAAACCGACGGGAATGGATTAGTTTCGCGAATGACCTTGTAGGCCTGCTCATATTCGCCGTGAGCGATATGGGCCACATAGCGCCAGGCCTCGGTGCCGATTGGGCAGGCCGACTGGCAGGGCGCACCGACAATCTCCTTGCATACGAAGGAGTCGCAGCGCTGGTCCCAGATGTGGCGTTCGTATTCGTTTCTGAAATATTTGAGTGTCGAAAGCACTGGGTTTGAGGCGGTATTACCCAGGCCGCACATGGTGGTGTCCTTGACCACCTCGGCCAGTTCGGCCAGCAGGTCGATATGCGCCATGCCGGCCTTTCCGGAGGTGATATCGTCCAATATCTCGTGCATCCGCTGGGTGCCCTTGCGGCAGGTGAAGCATTTCCCGCACGATTCGTCTTTGAGGAAATTCATGTAATATTTGGCGATATCGAGCATGCAGGTGTTGTCATCCATGACGATCATGCCGCCGGAACCCATGATCGAACCGACCTTGGTCAGGCTATCGTAGTCGATCGGCAGATTGAACATGCTGGATGGGATACATCCGCCGGATGGCCCGCCGGTCTGAACCGCCTTGATCCTGGCGTTCCCCGAGGGCCCGCCGCCGATATCGTTAACAATCGTCTCGATCGTCGTGCCCATGGGAACCTCGACCAGGCCGGTATATTTGACCTTGCCGACCAGGCTGAAGATCTTGGTGCCGGAATTATTCTTGGTGCCGATCTTGGCGAAATCCTCGGCGCCCATATCGAATATGACCGGGATATTAGCCCAGGTCTCGACATTGTTTATCGCGGTCGGGCGGCCGTTGATGCCCTTCTCCACCGGGTATGGCGGCCTCTGCCGCGGCTCGCCGACCCTGCCCTCGACAGAGCGCATCAGCGCCGTCTCCTCGCCGCAGACAAACGCGCCGGCGCCCTTGACAATCTTGATATCGAATGAGAAGTCGGTGCCAAGAATATTCTCGCCCAGGAGGCCCAGCTCGCGCGCCTGACGGAGCGCGATTATGAGGTGCTTGATCGCCAGCGGGTATTCGTTGCGCACGTAGATGACACCCTCGGTGGCGCCGGTGCCGTATGCCCCGATCAACATTCCCTCGATAATGCTGTGCGGATTGCCCTCTAACACGCTCCTGTCCATATAAGCCCCGGGGTCACCCTCGTCGGCGTTGCAGACGAGGTATTTGCCGGCGTTACCGTTTTGTTTCGCTAGCATTTCCCACTTCAGTCCGGTTGGGAATCCGGCGCCGCCCCGGCCGCGCAGGCCTGATTCTTTGACTTCACTCAGCACCCAGTCGCGCTCGCCGTTGTCGAGGATCCCGATCAGGGGCTGGTAGCCGCTGTTTTCGATATAATTGTAGATCCGGATCGGATCGACCTTCTCGTTTCGCGAGAGGATCAAGCGAAGTTGCTTCTTGTAAAACGGGATATCGGACTGCTTTATCACCGGCTGTCCGGTCTGGGGGTCCTTGAAGGGCAAGTCTTCGAGGACCGCATCTCTGGACACCGCGTCCACGACCCGCACCATATCCTCAAGGCCAACCTCAGGGTAGAATATGCCGTGCGGCTCGATCAGGACCGATGGTTCCATTTCGCAGAATCCATGACAGCCGGTGATTCGCAAATTAATTTTGTTGGCGAGTCCCCTCGAAAGGATCTCGCGCTTGGCTATTCTTATCAGGTCATTGGCGCCGCTTGCCTGACCGCAGGTCCCGGCCGAGATGATGATGGTCGGGATCTTCCGGTTCCGGACTATATTCAGGCGGTCATAGAGCGCCCTGAATTCGCTTATCGATCTAAGTTGTCCCATCGCCACAAACTTTCTTTCACTCTAGATATTCACGCCGGTTAAATCGAGGACATGCCCCTTGCATCCGCGCCGGGAACAGATTTGAACGATCCCCCCGCCGCGCACCATCATCGGCACCATGGCCGCGCCGCACTCGGAGCAGGGCGATACGCCGTTAAGCTCCGCGTGGCAATGCGGGCAGAAGAAATTCAATATGGTGTCTTTGGGAATAAGATGCTCGTGAGTGGCGGGGCTTCTGCCATAGAGGCTGGATAGCCTCAGCCAGCCATGCATAGCTCCGAATGAGACGGTGATCCTTATCGACGGGTAACCATCGATATAATGCGTCTCGTCCATCAGGCTGTGATTGCACCTGGGGCAGGAGACATCGAGCGGGAAAACCCGGCTGTCATCCTTGGCCAGCCCTTTATCGAGCCCGAGACGAGCGGCCTCGAGGATTTCTTTGACTTTCGTGGCCCTCACGTTCGAAAAGTAATGGCCGTCAACCACGACGATCGGCCCCAGGGCACAGGCTCCCAGGCAGTTGACCGTCTCGAACGTGAACTCCTTGTCGGGTGTGGTCTCACCCGGCTGCACCCCCAATTGCTTTGCGATTTCTTTGGATATAGAGGGGGCATTGCGGACATGACAGGCGGTCCCCAAACAGCAGGACAGGAGATGCTTCCCCCGCGGCTTCAGGCTGAAATGACGATAAAAGGTCGCAACCCCGTAGATATCTACCAGGGGGCGACCTGTTTTCTCTGATACGAGCTTGAGCGCGTTTTCGGGAAGATAACTATATTTAGCCTGTACCGCCTCCAGTATGGATATTAATCCGCCTCTGTCATCCTTATGTTTCTCCACTATACCCGCGATGTCATCTGTCTTCATTCCTTGCCTTTCAACATCAAACTAAAATCAGTGACGACGCCGGGGCGTCTATATCTCAATCAAATGTATTCTTCGCAGTGCCAAACACCTTCCTCTGGCTTGGTGAGCTTGCATTCATGGCGAACATCGCAATTGACGCAGAGGCCCTTGAACATTGATTCCTGGATTCCCTTGGTACTGGTCTCGGCCCTGGCCGGCGCTTCAATTTTGGCCGGGGCGGTTTGACCGATATCGAACTCGTCGCACTCCAGCACCGCCTGGGCAACGTCACGCCTGAACGCGCAACCGTTGGCATGGATGCAGGTCATGCAGAGCCCCAGAAACTGCTCCCTTTTCGACTCCTCGACCATCGCCTCGCGTTTGACACGGGTCGTCTTCTGTGTTTTAGCCTTCGCCCTTTTGGTGGCTTTCTGCGCTGCTGTAAACCTCGTCATTGCCTAACCTCCTCTTGGTTTGCTTAATGTCTGAACCGTCACCGACCCTTAATAGCCGGATCCCGAGGATTGGCCGCTGACAGACAGCGCAACCGCCGTGCCGCATACGGGCCGACACAGATAATTGCCGCGACGGAATATGAGTCGCCCTCGATAAGGCGTTATGATTCAGTGTCTTATGAAATGTATTCGAAGCGAATATTCTATACTGGACTTAATCGCTCCAGCTTTGCACAATATCGATTTTTTTGGAGATTTATGAACCAGCGGGGAGAAATTCCCCAGTAGCTTTGGTTACGAGTTACGGGTGACGGGTTGTGAGTTTACGGGTCCAAACCCGTAACTCGCAACTCACAACTTGCAACTCCCGACTACCAGCGCCGGTAACGCCAGACAAAAATTACCAGTGTGACTGAAAGAAGCGCCATCAGCATGATTGTCCAGAAGGCTGTCGGTTGTTCGGCCAGCGGTATCTTGACATTCATCGAAAATATGCTGACCACCAGGGTCGGCACCATGATGCAGATGGTGATGATGTTGAGGGTTTTCAGCAACACGTTGAGGTTGTTCGACACAATCGAGGCGCGAGCGTCCATGAGGGATGCCAGGATGTTGGAATAAATTTCGGCCTGTTTGAAGCACTGGTTGTTTTCGATATAGATATCGTCAAGGAGTTCCTGCTCCTCGGTGTCGAAACCAATCTTGGTCGAGTTGGTTCGAAGTTTCTCGATCAGGGCGCCGTTGGAGTTGATGGAGTTGAGGTAGTATTCCAGGCTCTTTTCGAGCGTGAACAGGTTGATGAGCTGCCGGTTTTCCATGGCGGTGTTGATCTTGGTCTGGAGCTCGTCGGAGATCTGGCTGATTATTTTGAGGTGTTCGAGAAAATGGAATATCGAGCGGTAGATCATGCGAAGCATGACGAAGGCAGGTTTCGGTGGACGGTTGAAAGTCATGCTATTGAACAGAGGCACATCCTCGGCGGTCACCAGCACGAGCTTGTCCTTAAAGAGGAAGACACCGATCGAGGAGACCTTGAACAGGAACTGGTCCTTGGCCGAGTAGTTGCGCGGGCGTTTGAAAATGATGGCCACATGCTCAGGTTCAAACTCCAGGCGTGAGAGCTCGTCGGGGTCGAGCGCGGAGGCCAGCGTATGTTCGTCGAGCTTGAGCGCCTCGACCAGGTAGCGCTTCTCGGCCTCGGTGGGGTTAATATAGGCTACAAACTGGCTCTGGTCGTCATCGCACTCAACCAGTTTCCTGTCCGGGCAATTAAATCGTTTGACCATTATGAAGCACCAACAACCAAGATATGTCGGGTTTCCTCGCTCATCCATCCGGACTCGCTTGATAAACCCGACCTACAATTATTTGACGGGGGAAGATAGGGGATAATATAGAGTATTACAAGCAATTTTGTGTATTATGAATTGCGTATCGACGGTTTTATTTCAGCAACGTCATCTTACCCGACAGTGCGCGGCCATCAGCGGACAAGCGGTGAAAATAAATTCCCGAAGATATTCCGCCAGCGTCCCACATGATGCTATGTTCGCCGGCCGGCAGGTAGCCAGAGAAAGCGGTTCCGATCTTGCGGCCCAAAATATCGAAAATATCCAGCGTGACCGGCCCGGCCTCCGGCAGCGAAAAGCGGATCATCGTCTGCGCGTTGAAGGGATTGGGGTAGTTGGGATATAGATTCGAATGAGCGGGAACATTATGATCGTCGGCCATGCCCAATGTGCGCCTATCGAAAGGGAGGGCTCCCATATCGGCCCGGGTGCCGTCCGAGTCGGGCGGGGACGCGGGATCGCCCGTATCGATACAGGGGGATTTGGTGGAATCTTCAATTGGGAAATTGGCCCAGGTAAGCCGAAAATCCCCGGTGGTTGTATCGGCGAATAGAGGGTTGGAATCGATATTGCCGGTGCCGGGGAATCCGCCCCTGATATCGCAATAACCGAATATCGCCGAGCCGCCGGAAATGCAGATCTCATCGAGAGTGTCGGCACAATTATTCCAGAAGATAGAATTTGAGATATGGGGTGTGGAACCATCATAGCAATAGAAGCCGCCTCCCCGGACCCCCCAATTTCCATATATGGTGTTATTCGTTGCCATTCCCAGCGAGGAATGGCCGAATGCCATGCCTCCGCCCCCCTGGACAGCGTAATTATGCACGATAATATTGTTTTCAATCAACGGATTAGAACCATAGGCGCTATATATTCCGGCACCGCAGATTTGAGTTGTGTCATTCTCTATTATATTTCTGATAATCGTCGGGGCGGACCCGTCCCAGCAGCCGATTCCACCCCCTCAGTAATATGACCAGTTGCCGCTGATAGTATTGCCGACTATCGTTGGGCTTGACGCCACACAGTGGATCCCGCCGCCATAACCAATCGCGACATTCTCATGAATCTCATTTTTCGCTATCACGGAATTGGATTGATTGCAGTAAATCCCCGCGCCGACCGACGATGCATTCCATCTGATTACGTTGTTGACTATTTGCGGGCTGGAGTTCAGACAGCGAATTCCACCTCCAAGACCCCCATAATTGAGGCCATATTGCACCGTGAATCCGGCCAGAACAGCTTGATTTTCACCGTTTTCGAAGACAACCACGGTTCCCAGGGAATCGCCATCAATAATGGTATTCCCTATAAAGGTTGTGTCCCCGGTCGTATAATATCGAGAAGCCAGAATACAGGCGTGGCCATTGAAATTGATACGCTCATGATATGTCCCCGGCGCCACCAGCACCGTGTCACCATCCGCGCTGGCGTCGATCCCCGCTTGTATAGTGGCATACTCTGCCGGCACATTGATAATGAGCGCCGACAAAGACGCGGCCCAGGCCAAAACAACCACGGCTGTCATCAAGATTTTCACATTTCCTCCTACTTCAAAAGCGTCATTTTGCCCGACAGCGAGCGGCCATCGGCATCAAGCCTATACAGGTACACTCCCGACGGCAGCCCCGCCGCGTTCCACACCACACCTTGTTCCCCGGCAGTCAACGCGCCCGAATAGGGCGTGCCAATCTTGCGCCCGAGGATATCGTAGATATCGAGCCTGACCGGCCCGGCCTCCGGCAGCGAAAAGCGGATTGTCGTCTGCGCGTTGAAGGGGTTGGGGTAGGGGGGAAGGAGCATAGTCATGGTCATGATTTTTTCCGATTGATCATCGACCGCCGTTATGTCTCCGCCGCCGCCGTATGCGCCCATGTCGGCGCGGGAGGTACCGAGACCCCAGGCACAGTCGAGGAGACTATCAAGCAAAGTCGGATCACCGGCGTCGATGCAAGGTGAATTGACAGGGTAACCGCAGGAATCCGAGCACAAGAGAAAATCGTTCTGAGAAGCATTTCGAAAGAAAGGATCAGAAGAAATATTGCCCCTGATTCCATATTGGCCTGCAATGCAGCCTATCCAATCTCCATCCGCGTTGCCAAAAATATCACAATAGGAAAGGGTGGCCTGAGAATTTTCATCCCAACATGCTATGGGGGATGCGTTCAAATTAAAGGCCATAATTGTATTGATGACCGTCACGTCGCCATCCTCGAAAAGCCCAATTCCAGAGGCGTCACCCGTTGCCGAGTTTCCATAGATTGTGCAGTTTATCAAGATGGCGGAGGCGCCGTAAATTACGGCCATCGCCCCTCCAAAGAGTCCAGTATTCCAGGCAAACAAGCAGTTTCTAAATACCGGGGAGGAATACAATTCGACTTCCGCCCCCGCGCCCGCGCCAATATTTCCAACATTATTCACAAACGAGCAACCCGAGAATAAAGGTGAAGAGTATTGTAAGTATACGGCACCGCCATCGGGATCGGCCGAATCATGATCGAAAACGCAACCGGTCAGCACGACCGAATCCGTAAGAATAAAGCTGATTCCACCTCCCTGAACGGCCGCATTGCTATCGATTAAGCAGTTATCCAAAGTGCCCGAGCCGTTCATGAAATATATGGCTCCTCCACGATTTTGACTCCCATTCCTTGTGAGCCGGCAATCGTCCAAAGCAATCGAGGAATTTTCGCAATAGATACCGCCACCCATACCGCCATAACTCCAGTTTCTCCATATAGAGCTATTTGAAATGGTAGGCGAAGATCCATACACACAAGACAGGGCGCCCCCTTCTCCATCGGCATAATTAGTATCGAAAATGCAGTCGTTGATTGAGGGAGAGGAGTGGCTGCAATAGATGCCTCCACCATCGCCCACGCCACGTCCCCCCGTGAATCTGCATCCCGTTATCGACGGGCTGGAACTCGCGCAGCTTATGCCTCCACCCCACTCCTGGGCTAGATTATAGTCAAATACGCAATCCTGGATCGAGGGAGAACACCTTTGGCAGAAAATCCCGCCGCCATCGCTTCTGGCCAAATTATAGCTGAAAACGCAACGACTGATTTGCGCTGATGAACTATCACAATAGATGCCCCCACCATGAGCTGGACCGTTAGCGGCGCTGGCAGTATCCTTCCAGAATGTGCAATTGGCCAATATCGCGTTCGAATTTGATCTCAAACTTACGCCGCCGCCAAATTTAGCGACATTTCCAGTAAAGCTGCAATTAATAATTCTAGGAGACGCCCCGACGCAACTGATCCCGCCACCGTAGAGTAGTTCATAACCACGACGTATGGTAAAACCATCAAGGATTGATGTCGAATCTTCGTTATTGTGGAAATAGAAGGCCCGATGTTGGCCGGGATTTCCTCCGCAATCGATGATTGTCGAATCACGACCATGTTCCGATATCACCAATATGTGCCGACCCCCAAAATCGATGTCGCGATTACCATCGCCTGTATAAGTGCCTCTTTGCACCAGCACCGTGTCACCGTCGATACTGGCATCGATCCCGGCCTGGATGGTGGTATACTGCCCCGGGACGTTGATGATGCGCGCAAAAACCAGGCACGGCACCGCCCACACAAGCGCTATAAACCATATTTTCCACATAATACCCTCCCGCAAGGGCCTAAAGGACCTCTCCCCATGTGAAATATATGATGGTAGAGCGGGGTGTCAATGACTCTTTTGCCCGGCGCAATTAGAATTAGGGATTATTTGAGAAGCGTCATCCTCTTGGTTTGTGTGAAATCTCCCGAATTCACTTTGTAAGAATATGCTCCCGACGGCAGTTTATCGGCGTCCCATACGATATGGTTTTCCCCGGCCGGCAGGTGGCCGGCAAAGGCGGTTTCGATCTTCCGGCCCAGGATATCGTAAATATCGATCTCAACGCTGCCGGCCTGCGGCAGAATGAAGCGGATCGTGGTTTGGGCATTGAAGGGGTTGGGGTAATTTTGCAGCAAGTCGAAAACGCCTGGCAAGCCGATATCTTCATCAGTTATGCCAACCGCTTCACATCCGACACCGTAAACGCCGATATTGGCGCCGTTATATCCTGTGCCGACACATGGCGAGTTTGCCGCCAGTTCAAAAATGGTGTCGGCCGGATTACAAAATAACGGATCTGAATCGATATTTCCGTCACCCTCCCAGCCGTCTTGAACATCGCAATATGAAATCGATGCTATCGACGGGGCGGTTACATGAATTTGACGCCCGTTTGCGGCGCTGTTTTGCCACACGATAGTATTTATGGCTGTGACCACCGTATTGTCGCCCAGGCCGTGATTGATTCTGATTCCGCCGCCTGAGTTTCCAGCGGAATTATACGCAATTAAATTGTTCTGAATCCTGATACTTCCCCGAAAAACGCATGAGATTCCGCCGCCGGTATATATTGCCGAGTTGCGTATTATGATATTGTCTTTGATGACAGCATGGCCGTACCAGCACGATATTCCGCCCCCGAAATTATTCTTTATATAATTATTCGTGATTGTCGGGCTGGCCAGCGTGCAATCTACCCCGCCTCCGTATCCCGAGCTGGAATATCCCCTGCGGATAGTAAATCCGACCAGCATCGCGGCTGAATCGCAAAAAGCGAATTTCACCACCGTGTTGAGCGAATCGCCGTCGATAATGGTTGAATCTATATATGACTCATTATGAGTCAGCAGATATTGCGAGGCGAGAACGATACTGCTGGTATCGATGATAACGTTCTCGACATAAAGGCCAGGGGCGACAAGGACGGTATCGCCCTGATTTCCAGCGTCAATTCCAGCCTGAATAGTGGCGTATTGCGATGGAACATTGATAACTGTCGCGGCAGCCTCCGCCGCCATAAGCAGGACAATGACGCTGCCGATCGCCTTTATTAAGCGCACGTTCATACAGGCGTCTCCACCGGCGAGCCAATTGACACCGGAATGTCAATCGCATTCTTGCTCAATTACGGAATTTCATTTTATCAATAGCAGTTTGGCCGAGATCGATCGTTTATTTTCAAAGATTCGGCAGAAATACAGACCGCTTGGGGTATCACCGGCATACCATTGAATCTCATGCCTGCCGACCGGCAATACCCGGGAAACAAGGACGGATATTTCGGCCCCCAGAATGTCATAGATTTTTATCGATGCAAAGGCTTCCTCTCGCAGGGTAAACTCGATTGTCGAGGATGAATTAAACGGGTTGGGATATACAGTCACGAGAAAATAATCCTCAGGCGTCGATACCTGTTCGACAATACCGGTTGGTATGGCGCCGCCTCCATAAGCGCCCATATCGGACCTTTGCGTGCCTAAACCGGCATCGCATGCAAGCGAATCGTCGGCCATGGCAGGATTGCCGGCGTCTATACATGGCGAATCGGACGGTCCTCCGCAGTCGGGGGTCGTAAGCGATTGCAGATGGTAATCATTGTTGCCGGGATTGCGAAACAAAGGGGGCAAATCGATATTACCCTCGCCAAACCATCCTCCCTGGACATCGCAATACCGGACTATGGGGGAAGAGCCATTCGCGGGATGAATCTGCGACATGCCCTGGGCGATATTCCCGTGCAAAATGCAGTTTTGAATCGTGGGATTGGACGAGTAGCAGTAAATCGCGCCGCCATATTGAGATGCCGTATTCCCTGTTATGGTGTTGCCGTATATCGAATCTGCATTTGCGCGTTCCAAATAAATGCCGCCTCCATTGTTGGCGCTATTAAGAGCTATGACATTGAGCTTGACCTTGGGATTGCAGTCGGCAAGATGCATTCCGCCGCCGTCGGATGTGTTGGTATTGCCGCGAATGGTATTTCTTATCATCAGGGGTGCTCCGCCTACCCCAAAAATCCCATATTCGTTGTTTTCAATGACATTATCTATGATTCGCCCCGAATAATTTGTGAAGCTGACACCGGCACCTCCGTTACCGCTTATTTGATTTAAGCGAATAATAGGATTGCAGTCCTGGGCGTTAATGCCATCGGCGGCATTATGAATTATTGTGTTTTCTCTAATTGTCGCATTAGAATTGGAGGCGCAACAAATGCCGCCGCCGGCAAACCCCGAGGAATTGCTGTCAAATGCATTGAAGCGTATCATGGCATCTGATCCAAATTCACATTTTATTCCGCCACCCCCTTGCCAACTAATATTAGCGACAAAAATATTGCTGTCGACTGTTGCCATGGAACCTGTCAGGTTTATGGCGCCGCCACCACCGGCGTTATTTTGCCGAAAATAGCAGTGCTTAATTACGGGATTGGAGTTGAACGCGAATATTCCCCCACCCAATCCCCCGGAACAATACCTTATAGTGCAATTCGTGATAATGGGCACCGATCCGTTATAGCCATATATCGCCCCCCCATTCGAGGCATTACAGCTATCGAAGATACAATTGCTGATGGTGGGATTGGATTGAAGAATGTTTAACCCCCCACCGCTGAAATCATCGCCTTCCCCGAAAGAAGAACCATGCTTTATGAGGCAATACTCGAGACGTGTACTATCGGAACAGTTGGCCAAATGAATTCCATGCCAGCCGTTTCCGGCAAACCGCTCGTCAAATCTGATGTAAGCCGATTCACTTCCAATCGCTCGCAGAACCGCGCCGCCGGCCACGGTGAATCTATAATATGCCTGGAATAGAACAATCGTGCCGGGGTCTATAATAAGCGTGTCATTCGGCGGGATGGTAATATCGCACAAGACATTGACAGTGTCAACGTTCCATACGCCCGAGACATCGCCGCAAACCTGAATATGTGATGCCTGCGAGACAGAAGCCATGATGGTTAAGGCGAAAAGAATAGGCGCCAAATAAGACACGCGCTTCATAATTCCTCCACAAAAATCGCGTCAGCAAAGTATTTAATTTTCCGAAAACAGCTGATAAATCAAAGATGACAAGCAAATTCGCGAAACCAATATATATTAAGTTCAATTAGTATCAACTATTATTTTTAATAGCGGCCGTCGAGGCTAATTCTCGGCTCCGGGCGGTTTAGATGGCTATTTGCATTACCGTTCCTTGAACATTATATTGGCTAATCGTCTTGACGATAACCATCTTTAAGCCGTTCAGGCTCGAAAGAGCCTTCAGGCGCGAAGAGTTGCATAAAGAGCTAAAGCGATATCGGAAGATCAGGGAAACAGGACAGATATGAGCATAGATAGCAAAGGCAAGACCGCCGGCGAATCGGGCGCGCCCGGCGCCACCAACTTTATCAAGGCCATAATCGACGAGGACAACAAGACCGGCAAATATGGCGGCAAGGTCCTGACGCGCTTTCCGCCCGAGCCGAACGGCTACCTCCATATCGGCCACGCCAAGTCGATTTGCCTCAATTTCGGCCTGGCTCGCGAATATGGCGGCCTCTGCAACCTCCGTTTCGACGACACCAACCCCAGCAAAGAGGAGGTCGAGTATGTCGAATCGATCATGGAGGATGTGCGCTGGCTGGGGTTCGACTGGCAGAACCGTCTTTTCTACGCCTCCGATTATTTCGGTAAGCTCTACGAATACGCGATCCAGCTTATCAAGCAGGGCGTGGCCTACGTTGACGACCTGACTGCCGACCAGATCCGCGAGTATCGCGGCACGCTGACCGCGCCCGGCAAGGAGAGCCCCTTCCGCAACCGCTCGGCCGAGGAGAATCTCGACCTGTTCGAGCGGATGAAAGCAGGCGAATTCCCCAACGGCGCCAGGACGCTGCGGGCCAAGATAGATATGTCGTCGCCGAATCTGAATATGCGCGATCCGGTCATGTATCGCATATTGCATGAATCGCATCATAGAACCGGCGACCAGTGGTGTATCTACCCGATGTATGACTGGGCGCATGGGCAATCAGATTCGATCGAGGGTGTCACGCATTCGATCTGCACGCTGGAGTTCGAGGATCATCGGCCGCTATATGATTGGTTTGTCGATCAGCTCGGTATCCATCACCCTCAACAGATCGAGTTTGCCCGGCTGAACCTGACATATACCATGATGAGCAAGCGCAAGCTCCTGCAGTTGGTGCAGGAGGGTATCGTCTCCGGCTGGGACGACCCTCGCATGCCGACCCTGTCCGGCCTTCGCCGCCGGGGTTTTACGCCTGAATCAATCCGCGATTTTTCGGAGCGGATCGGCGTGGCCAAGCGCGACAGCATGGTCGACTACGCTCTATTGGAGCACTGCCTGCGCGAAGATCTCAATCGCCGGGCCGGACGTGTCATGGTTGTCCTGCGCCCGCTGAAGCTTATCATTGATAACTACCCCGAAGGCAGGGTTGAGGAGGTCGAGGCGATCAATAACCCCGAGGATTCCGGCATGGGCAAACGCACGCTTCCATTCAGCCGCGAGCTCTATGTTGAGCGCGACGATTTCCGGGAGGTGCCGCATAAAAAATGGTTCCGTCTGGCGCCCGGGTCGGAGGTGCGTCTTAAACATGGCTACATTATCAAATGTAATGATTACAAGAAAAATCCTGACACCGGCGAGGTTACCGAGCTGCATTGCACGTATGATCCCGGCACCCGCAGCGGCGAATCAACCGATGGCCGCCAGGGTCCTGCGGACCGCAAAGTCAAGGGGACATTGCACTGGGTCTCGGCGGCGCATGCGGCCGAGGCCGAGGTGCGGCTATATGACCAGCTCTTCACCAAGGAGGAACCCGACTCCGATCGCGATTTCCGGGTCAATATCAATCCCCGTTCGCTGGAGATATTAAAAGGATGCAAGATCGAACCCGGCCTTAAGGATGCCAGGCCGGGGGAGCGTCTGCAATTTCTGCGGCATGGCTATTTTTGTGTCGATACGCGGGATTCGCGGCCCGGCGCGGCCACAGGATCCAGTGGACCGGTCTTCAACAGGACAACGTCGTTGCGCGATACGTGGGCCAAGATCGAGGGGAAATGATACCTCGACTTAATAGGCGGCTCTTGCAGAGCCGCGCGGCGCGCCCGCAGGGCGCCCCCGGGATTGTAAGATGCCCAAGCTCTGGCACCTAAAGCTCGAGGGATACGCCTATTTCATCACGACCTGCCTTGAGAACAGGCGGAGATTGTGTGGCAATCCCCGGCTGGCCCGGATCGTGATGGATGCGGTTCTCTACGGCCGGGCGAGCGGGTGGTATCTGCTATTGGCCTTCGTGGTCATGCCGGACCACTTACACTTGGTTGTCGTCCCCCGCGCCAAGACCGTCCCGGCGGCGATGCGGGAGTTGAAGACCTTCACGGCCAAGCGGGTCGGCCAACGCCTGGGTTCCGAAGGAAAGATCTGGCAGAAGGGGTACCGGGACTTTGTTTTGGATCGCAAGGCGTCGATCCTCCAGAAAATTCGCTACATCGAGGCCAACCCGGTCCGGGCGGGCCTGGTGGAGTCCGCCGAGGATTACGAGTTCTCCTCGGCGGGGAGGCCGGAGCTGGTAGACTGGGAGTTTTACGCGGTTCCATGAATAATAAAATGCGGGGCTAAAGGCCCCGCTTGTTGCGGCTCTGCAAGAGCCGCCTATTATGTTATTGTTTCTATTCACGATCATGCTAAGGATTGCGAAATGTCTCCCAGGGGCGTATCGCAATACACCCCTATATGAATGGGCAAACTCTGAATTCAAATAGAAATCACGGCCTCTACACGGTCATCATCATACTGGTCTTCGTCCTTTTGCGTATCCCCAATTTCGCTCTGGTGGATCACCGCTGGTCCGATATCAATCTTTATTCAATGCTGGCCAAAAATATCATCTCGGGTCAAACCCCATACATCGATTTCACGCTCGAATACCCGCCATTGGCCCTGATCTTCTTCGTGATCCCCGGCCTGATAGCGTCATTAATCGGCAATTTCGATCTGCCCTACCGCATTTTTATGATGTTGTTCGATATCGGCTGTCTCCTTCTGGTGGGAGCGATTGTTAAGCGGCTCATGCCGGGCCAGGCCAGGATGGCGGCGTTTGCCCAAATTATCTACCTGGCGCTCTCGGCGATTCTATTCCAGGTTCTCTATGACCGTTTCGATATCGCCGTGGCGTTTTTAATCCTGCTGGCGATCTATCTTGCCATCAGGGGTAATTGGGTCTGGGCCTATATCGTTGTCATACTGGGGGCGTTCGCCAAGCTATTCCCGGCGCTCATTTTGCCACTTCTGATAATCTATCAGGTTCGGCGCGGGAGAACTGCCGATGTCATCAGGGATTTCGGAATCTCGCTGGCCGCAGGACTGACGCTGTTTATCATCTCGATCGCCTTTTTCGGCGATTGGTGGGGATATATGCTCGAGTACCACGGCCGGCGCGGTATCCAGATAGAATCGCTCTATGCCTCGATTGCCATGCTGGCTGATTTCGCCGGAGTCAAGGCCGTGATTGGCCACGAATATGGCGCCTTTCAAATCTCAGGCGCCTTCAGCAGCTTCATGGCCAAGGCCTCGATGATTCTCATGGGTTGCGCGGTCTTAGCCGCATATATCATCTTTGCCTCGAAAACCAGGGAATCAAAGAAGAACGATGGCCTGCTGATTCTGGCCTCTCTGCTTGTCCTGACGTCATTTGCCCTGTTCAACAAGGTCCTCTCGCCGCAATTTTTTCTCTGGCTTTTCCCGTTAGCGGCGGTCGCGTCGATGATATCCCCGAACCGGGCGCCGACGGCAGCTCTGTGGACAGCGGTCGCCTTAGCAACGGCAATCATATTCCCATATATGTACCGCTCGCTGGTTGCGCTCGACGATATTCCGGTATTTCTCCTGGCCGTCAGGAATGCCGGCCTGGCCGCGGCGGGCGCGCTCGGACTGCTCGCCCTTTTGAGGCCGCCGCAAGATGGTTTGGGACGGCGGAAAAAGACACCTTGAGGGTAAGGCAAGCCCCGGTTATGCAGTCCACATTAGTCTAAATTTGTGCAAGAAATCACTTGAATTTGGATTATATATTTCGATATTAAGCCCGAAAAATGACGAACCTCGACAGGCTCTCGAGGGTTAGACCCCGTAATTATTACGAGGAGAAACGAAAGGAGAAGATAATGAGGGTCACGATAGACAAGGACCTTTGCACCGGCGATCAGATTTGTGTCGATCTTTGCCCGGAGGTTTTCGAGATGGATGGCGATATTGCCAAGGTCATCGTTGACGAAATCCCCCCGGAATTCGAGGACGTTTGCAAGGAAGCGGCCGATAGCTGCCCCGCGGAGTGTATCAAGCTGCAAAGCTAAAAGCCGTTCATTATATGTCGTTTTATGGCGTCAAACCGCTGGCGCACAACTTTCCGGCCCCGATACAATCATATCGGGGCCTTCAAATTGCCAATAAGAGATTCCCACTGTTATTTTCGACTTGTATAATCTGGATTTGAAACTACGCGCTTAAATGCGTAGTTTAATATCAGTGAACAAGTGAGGCAATTTCGGACGGAGGCTGGAATCTATGTGCAGTCGCGGATACAAAAGACTTTTCAGGGTAAACCTGGGGACAACCTCTTATAAAGACACCTGGGAGCTTCAAAAGAAACTCGTGAATCTGCGCTACCAGAGCCGCATCCCGGATTGCCTTCTCTTGACCGAGCACCTCCCTGTTATCACCATGGGGCGGGCGACCTTGATGCAAAATCTATTATGCTCACCCGAGGAACTCCGCAGTCGGGGGGTCGATCTGTTTTCGATCGAACGCGGCGGCGATATAACATTCCATGGACCCGGACAACTGGTCGCCTATCCCATTGTCGACCTGAATAACCGGGGCCGGGACCTTCACGAATACCTTCGCGACCTGGAGAGACTGGTCATCGCCACGCTCGGCGACCTGGGATTGAAAGCCGAGATCAAGCGCGGGCTGACCGGCGTCTGGGTTAATAACCACAAGCTGGCGGCGATCGGCGTGGCGGTTTCGCGCTGGATCACATATCACGGCCTGGCGCTTAATGTCAACACCGACCTGGATTATTTCAAGTTGATCAATCCCTGCGGAATCACGCAATACCCGGTGGGGTCGGTCTCGAAGATGCTTGCCCGCCATTCTTCTGAGGGGCTTGGCCGCACCCTCGACATGGCCCTGGTGGCCAAGCAGCTTTCGGATAATTTCGCGCGTATGTTTTGCTATGAAATGGAAACGCTCGAGGATGTCGATTCACTTATTCATGAGGACGCGGCGCCCGGCACTTACGGCAGGGGCGCCCCTGCTTTAGGCGGGGCGGTATAGTCATGATATCGCACGTTAATTACTTCAATGTCGGCAAAGCCGAGGATATAAGACGATCCGGCTGGGTCAAGGTCTATCTCATGGGATGGGAGGTCATGGTTCTGCCGTTTGACAATGGATTTTTTGCGATAGAGATCGGAGAACTCGCCAGCCACTCCTTGAAATCATTTCTTCCCGACGATTCGTCGTTTACCAGGCCAAGTGTCAAGGGCCTTATTGATAAAATGCTTTTGGGGCCGGCCGGGACTGTCTGGGGCAAATTGCGTCATTTTCCCGTAAGGATAGAGGATGATTTCGTCCTTGTAGGTGTCATAAGCCGGATTTAAATTACCTCTTATGAAAATTACCTCGCCAGCCATCAACGACTATATATCAGGGTTGTTGCCCAAAGGCGACAGAGTATTGGCCGAAATGGAGGCGCTCGCCAGGCGCAAGGATTTTCCCATTATCGGGCCGATAGTGGGGCCGTTTCTTCGGCAACTGGCAATTGCCACCGGCGCCGGGAGCGTTTTCGAGATGGGCTCGGGATTCGGCTACTCGGCCTACTGGTTCGCCGGCGGCATGAGCGACAGCGGAAAGATAATCTGCACCGACGGCTCCGAGGAGAACCGCGACAGGGCGCTGGCATATCTCCGGCGCGGCGGATTTGACAGCATGATTGATTACAGAATCGGGGATGCCCTCGAAATTATCAAAGAATTCGACGGCCCATTTGACATCATCTTGAATGATATTGACAAGAAGGGTTACCCCGAGGCGTTCGACCTGGCAATCCCGCGTTTGCGCCGGGGAGGCCTCTTTATCACCGACAACGTCCTCTGGTCGGGCAGAATCCTGCATAAAAATCCAACTGCCGAGAGCAAGGCGATTTTAGAATTCAACGGCAAGCTGTTCGGCTCCAAGGACGTGATAGCCTCGATAATTCCAATTAGGGATGGCTTGGGGATAGCGGTGAGGGTGTAATTTTGTGTAAAATCCGCAATACACAAGATACTTTGTGTAAAGCAAAATCGGGTTTTGCTTAACACAAAATTGACACCTCACGAAAACTGCCTGTATTCTGATCGTCGCCATATGATGAAGCCACTGCGATATTGACTTGCCCTCTCCCGGCCGGTAAGTTGCGGATGATACTATGGCCATCAAGCAAGCATTGGAAAAGGAGGCCCTGAGCCTCGGTTTTGCGGCTTTTGGTGTGGCCCCGGCCGAGTACAATCCGGCGCCTCACAATTCCCACCTGCGCTGGCTCGATAAGGATTACCAGGGAACTATGGGGTATCTCGAGCGGGGCGTGCGCCGGCGGTTCGATCCGCGTGTCCATCTGCCCGGCGCCCGCTCGGTGATAGTCTGCGCCCATCCCTATTACAGCGAACCGCAGAATGACCCGACCCGCCCATACGTCTCGATTTACGCGCGAGGAGAAAACTACCACACGGTCCTGAACGACAAGCTTGAAGCCCTCGGCCGCAAGATGCGTGAGTTAGCGGGGGACATATTTTATAAAATATTTGTCGATTCGTCTCCCATTTCCGAGAAGACGTTTGCTGTTAAGGCTGGCATTGGTTTTATCGGACGCAATGGGATGGTCATAATTCCCAGGAAACGGGATGGCAAAAAGCCCCAGTCCCATGGCAGCTTTCACTTTCTCGGCTTGATAATAACCGATCTCGAGCTTGAGCCCGATTCCCCCCGCGAGGGCACCTGCGGCCAATGCCGGAAATGTATCGAGACCTGCCCCACCGAGGCTATCGTAGATGACGGAGTCGTCGATGCCAACAGGTGCATTTCGTATCAGACCACCCAGAATAAGGGCCGGATACCGGATGATATCGCCAGGGCCTCCGGCAACATGATCTTCGGCTGCGATATCTGTCAGATAGTATGCCCTTACAACAGCGGCATTTCGGCCGCGGCGGAGCCTCGCTTTTTCCCGGATCCGGATCTTGTCCGGGCCGACCTGACAAGGCTCCTGGAGATGACGGCGGCCGAATTCGCGTCGCGATTTGAAAAAAGCAGCATCGGCGAGTTCAAATATGAGATGTTTCGGCGGAATGCAGGGATTGTCAACGAGAACATAAAAAGTGGAAAAACGGAACATTGACTCACGAAAATGGATTTATAGCAATAAGACCGGGCCGATTTTTCGATTGAACCGGGGGCTTACGAGAGTTAAATATGTATTAATCAGCCAATAAAAAACTGCCGCAAAGGTAAAGGGGGGATCGATAACGCCGGCCCGGCGCCGGGTTCCTGTAATAAAAGGAGTTATAAAAGTCGCAATCTGGAGGATACCTTTTAAGTTTACGGGAACGATTTGGCTTGACCTGGAGTAGTAGACACAGCAATACAGGGATACATGGACATCTGAAATCCATGTTGAAGGAGAAGAAAAATGCAAATATCCAGAAAATCCGATTATGCCCTGCGCGCCATGGTTTATATCGCCGCGTGGGAAGCCGACAAGATTTGCTCGATTAACGAAATCGCCGAGGCCGAGAAGATTCCGCGCGAATACCTGGCCAAGATATTAAAGGAATTGGCACTTCAGGGATTCCTGCAGAGCTTCAAAGGGATAAACGGCGGCTACAAGTTGGCCATGCCCCGCGAGAGGGTCACCTTTCTATCCATAATCGAGGCCATGCAGGGCAAGATCTATGTCAATGACTGTGTCCGCAATGCGGGCAATAACGAGGCGTGCAACAGGATGTCCGGTTGCGCCATGCATGCCTTCTGGAACACCGAGCAGGATCGCGTCATCAAGTCGTTGTCCTCGGTGAACCTGGCGGGTCTCGATTACGAGAGTTGCTACCCGGAGGCGCGCAAGCGGAAAAACAGCAAGCAGCCGGTCCGGGTCGCGTAGGCGGCGGGCGGCAGAACACGGTCGCCATCTAACATCATTATAAGTCTCTTTTATGAGGCAAGCAAAAGCGATAGCTTTATATTCGGGGGGTCTCGACTCGACCCTGGCCATTCTTCAAATGATGAAGTACGGGGTCGAGGTCGAGGCCATAACCTTCATGACCCATTTCGGGTGCGATGCCACCGATTCATCATCGTGCGGCTCCGACCCGTTTCCGGCGGCCCAGAAGTTCGGCTTCAAGGTCAAGCTGGCGCATCTCGGGCAGAAATTCATCGATATAGTCAAGAACCCGCGGTTTGGGCATGGCAAGAACATGAATCCCTGCATAGATTGCCGTCTGACCATGATCGGCGAGGTCAAACACTACCTCGACATGATCGGGGGCGATTTCGTCATCACCGGCGAGGTTCTCGGACAGCGCCCCATGAGCCAGCGACGATTCACGCTCGATCTTGTCGCCCGCGAGTGTGGCCTCGACGGCAGGCTGGTACGGCCTTTATCGGGCCGGCTCTTGCCCCCCACGCTTCCTGAAAAAGAGGGCCTTATCAGCCGCGAATGGCTGCTCGATATTCAGGGCCGCTCTCGGAAACGCCAGATGCAACTGGCCAGGGAGTTTGGTCTGACCACCTACCCCAGCCCGGCATCGGGCTGCCTTCTCACTGACAAGCGCTACTCCGACCGCCTGCGCGATCTTCTGCGCTTCAAACCCGACACCGATTTCAACGACCTCAACCTCCTGCGAGTCGGACGGCATTTCAGGCTCGGTCCCGAGGCCAAGCTGGTCGTGGGTCGGGATCAGAACGAGAACAACATCATCGAGTCGCTTCAACTCGAGAAGGACATTCTCCTCGAAGCTGTCGATTTCAAATCGCCGGTCGGCCTGTTTCGCGGAGAGGCCACCCCGGGGAAGATGGATCAGGCGGCCTCTATAGTAGCTCGTTATTCCGATGGGAATGGCCAACCTGTCGTGAGCGTATCACACCGGACATTCGCCAATTCCGGCATCCTGGAAACATCCCCGGCCACTGATTTGTTACTTCAAGAAGTCAGAATCTAATCAGAACTCATTACTCCCTGAAAATGGGCATGCCCGGCATGCCTGGCAACAGGGTCAGGCAAGAAAGGAACAAATATGGCAGTCGAATTTAAACCCAAACCTTTACCGTTTGCATATAACGCGCTGAAGGGGATATCCGAGCAGACCAACAAATTCCATCACGACACCCACTATGTGGGTTATGTGAACAAGCGCAACGAGATCGAGAAGAAGCTCGATACGGTCGACCGCTCGGCGGCCAATGCCAACTTTTCGGAGTTCGGCGCGCTCAAGAGGCACGAGACATTCAACGCCAACGGCCAGGTCCTCCACGAGATTTATTGGGAGGTCCTGGGCGGCGAGGGTAAACCCGAGGGAAATGTCATCAACTTGCTCAAGCGCGATTTCGGATCGTTCGAGAAGTGGCGCGAGGATTTCATAGCCTGCGGCAAAGTGGCTCTGGGCTGGGCGGTATTGGCCTGGGACCCGAGCGATGGGCGGCTTCGCAATTTTACCGGCGACAGCCACAACCAGGGGGCCCTATGGGGCGCGGTGCCGCTGATCGCGATCGATTGTTTCGAACATGCCTATTACCACGACCAGGGTCCCAACCGGGCGGCCTACCTCGAGGCATATGTAAACAACATCGACTGGAGCAAGGTCGATTCCAGGTTCGAGCGGTTTGTCCCGGCCCAGCATAAGGAGCCGGATTACCAGGCTGTGGGACAAAGATAAACTGACTTCGAAGATCCCGCGAAATCAGGCGGGAAGATAATCAGCCGACGGTAGGGGGGCTGTACTTCCTGAAAGGAAATCATGGCCGTCGGCTGATGTTTTTTTTCGAATTCTCTAACTCGTGCCGCGTAAGGCGAGAGGAACAAAAACAACCGATTTCTATTGACTCTTCAACGTGTCCGCGGGATCCCGGGGGTCGGGTGGGATATCGGTGCTGATCGTGCCGGTCCTGTCCAGCAGCGCCAGCCTTTTTTCTTTGCCGCGCAGTACCGAAAGTAGAATGAAATCCTCTTTGGCGGTCTGTGTCATGATTTCCTTAAAGGTTTTGAAATCCGGCGTGGCGCCATTGTTGACCGCCGTAATGACATCGCCGTCCATCAAGTCACCCTTATCGGCCACCGTGCCGACATCGACAAACGACACATAAACGCCATCCCGACTCTGCAACAGATATGTCCGATACATATCGTCGGTGATTTCCTTAACAGTAAATCCGAATGGCGTCTCGAACTCGTCGGCTTTGACTTTCGGTTGTTCCCCGACCGTCACGTTTAATGTTTTTGTCTGCCCGTTGCGGAAAACGGTCAAGGTTTTCTCGGCGCCAACCGGTGTTTGGGCGACCATCAGGGTTAGCTTGTTGAGGTCGTCATCCTTCTCGGCGCTGAGCTCCTGGTCGCCGTATTTCAGAAGCACATCGCCCGACTTGACACCGGCCTTATCGGCGGGCGAGCCTTCGATGATATCGGGGATCAGGACCCCCTCCATCTCCGGCTGCTGGAGATACTTGGCATAGCTGCGGTTGAGGGGCTGCGTGACAATGCCGATCCAGCCGCGCTCGATATTCCCCGATTTGAGAAGCTTGTCGCGCACGTCGATAGCGACATTAATCGGGATAGTGAAGCCCTGGGTTGGCCCCATGCCGCGGGAATTGATGCCGATCACCTCGCCGCGCAGGTTGACCAGCGGCCCTCCCGACGAGCCGGGGGCGATTGCCGCATCGGTCTGAATGAAATTGTTTAAAAGCGGCGTGCGCGACTGGACATTGAGGACCCGCCCCTTTCCGGAGACGATACCGAACGAGACAGTGCGATCGAAACCGTAAGGATTACCGACCGCGATCACCCACTCACCCACTTGAAGCGAATCGGAGTTGCCCAGTCTGGCCGAATGGAGCTTAACGTCCTCCGGCACCCTGATCTTTATTAGCGCCAGGTCGGTGAGTTTGTCGGTGCCGACCACCTCGGCGCCATACTCGCGATTGGACTGCAGAGTAACGGTCACCTCGACATATTTGTCTACGACATGTTCGTTGGTCAGGACGTATCCGGCAGGGTCGATGATCAGCCCCGAGCCGAGCGACTGGTATCGCTGGGTATCCTGTTTTTTCACGACCTCGATATGCACTACGGCGGGGGTGATCGAATCGGCCACCGAGATGATGAGCGATTTCAATTCATCGAATAATTCGAGGCCTTTTGTCTGGGCCGAGGCAGCTCCCGGGAGAATTAGAATTACGCTCAGAATCCAAATCAGCGGTTTTGTAATCATCTGAATATTTCCTTCGGATGCGATTTTCGGTGACTGCTTTGCATAGCAGGGGCAGTATAAGGCTTTGATTGCCGATTGGCTACATGAATAATGCAGTCGGTATCGCCGGCTCCAGGCTATATCAGTCAACAATGATTCCGCGGACGAAAACAAACTTTTTCTCAGGCGCCGAAGCGGCCAAAACTTTAGAGTACCTTTGCCGGTTATATTGATGTGGGCGTTGAAAGTCGGCGGTTTCTGGCCAGGGAATTCGCGGGAGCGGAACAGAGAAAGGTTCAATTGTCGCACAAGCAATAGGTGGAACATTTTATAAATATTTAAGTAATAGCAAAAAGACATTGACAATGACATCTTTGGAATTTAACTTTAATGCTCGCAAATTTTGGGAGGATACAGAAAAATGAGGTACTGGGGCCAGCTTAAAGGTTTGGCATACATCCTGGCCATCGGTGGCATTTTTGCCCTTATAGGCATGGTAATCGGCTCGAATCTCTCCGTACCCGAGAAACTCAGGGCCGAACCTCAGGATCAAACCGGCAAAGTCGTTGATATTATTCCGTCGAACGGGCATTCCCCGTTTGTTAAGATCGCCGAGCGCGTGAAACCGGCGGTGGTTAATATATCCGCGGAATCGGTGACTGAAGATCAGTACCATAGCTTTATGGACGATGAATTTTTCAGGCGGTTTTTCGGCATGCCGCCCGGTGGCCGCGGCCAGAATACGCCCAGGATGAGGCGTTCGGAATCGCTCGGGTCGGGATTCATATTTACCCCCGATGGCTATATCCTTACGAATAATCACGTTGTGGAGAACGCCGAGCGTGTCACCGTGACCTTGTCGACCGATCAGAAATTCAAAGCCGAGGTTGTTGGCGCCGACAAGGAAACCGATATCGCCGTGCTGAAGATCAACTCCGATAGCCAATTACCATCAATTGCCCTGGGTAATTCCGATTCGATCCTGGTCGGTGATTGGGTTATGGCAATCGGTAATCCGTTCCCGTACCTGGGATTGGACAGGACAGTCACGGTTGGGGTGGTTTCCGCCAAGGAGCGACAGAATCTGTCATTTGGTGGTGAATCGCCATCGTATCAGAATTATATCCAGACTGATGCTTCGATCAACCCGGGCAATTCCGGCGGGCCGTTGGTTAATCTGGCTGGACAGGCGATCGGCGTAAATTCAGCCATTGCGACCCCAACGGGTGGAAATGTCGGCATAGGATTTGCAATCCCTATAGAGATGGCAAAGGACGTTGCCGAGCAGCTAATCAAATCGGGCAAGGTTGCGCGCGGGTATCTGGGTATTTATCCCCAGAACATAACCGAGGAACTCAAGGAGGCCAACGGTTTACCCACTACGGAGGGTGTTCTGGTGGCCCAGGTCGATAAAGATACTCCTGCTGAAAGATCAAATTTGAAAGTTGGAGATCTGATCACCAAGTTCAATGGGCAAGCAATTTCGGACGCCCAGCAGTTCAGGTTCCTGGTGGCGGCGGCCGGCCCGGGCGCCGATGTTAAACTCGACATATGGAGAAATGGCGACAAGCGGACGATAAATATTAAGCTGGGAGACAGGACGCAATTCGTTACCGAGACGCGCGAAACCCAGCAGGAGGAAAAACCGGGTGAAAGCTGGCTGGGGTTGACTGTCGAAACCATGAGCGAGGAACTTGCCCAGCAGTATGGGCTTGACGCCACCGAGGGGGCCGTAGTGGTCGATATCGAACCGGGGAGCCCCGCCGACGAAGATGGTATCTCGGTTGCCGACATCATTTTGAAGGTCGGAAACAAACCGGTCAGGGATGCCAATGATTTTTATGGGATCGCGTCCGATCTTAAGAACAGCACGAAACCGATTTCATTCTATATAAAGAGGGGACAGTCCAATATTTTCGTCGCAATTACGCCGAACGCCAAGTGAAATTGGAACTTCGTGTTAATATCAAAGGTTAAACCTATGTCGGAATTTTCCGGCATTATGGTTTTTTAACTAAAGGAGTTAAAACTGTTGGCAAAAACAACCAGGCGTTACCGCGATGAGGATAGGTCCCTCGATCTATACCTTCGGGAAATTGGTGAAACGCCTCTGATCAACGCCGCCGAAGAGGTCGAGTTGGCGAAAAAGATACGGAAGGGCGACCAAAAAGCCCTCGAGAAATTGACTAAGGCCAATTTGCGCTTCGTGGTGTCGGTCGCCAAGCAGTATCAGAATCAGGGCCTCTCGCTGGCTGATCTTATCAACGAGGGGAATATCGGCCTGATCAAAGCTGCCAAGCGATTCGATGAGACCAGAGGGTTCAAGTTCATTTCCTATGCGGTCTGGTGGATCAGGCAGGCTATTTTGCAGGCATTGGCGGAGCAGTCCAGAATCGTGCGTCTGCCCTTAAACAGGGTAGGCACATTGCATAAAATTGGTAAGGTCTCCAGTTCGCTTCAGCAGGACCTGGGCCGGGAGCCATCGCCGAACGAAATAGCCGCGGAGCTTTCCCTGACCGAGGGCGAGGTCTCCGACACGTTGAAGATTTCGAATTCGCACCTCTCGCTCGATGCGCCCTTTTCGTCGTCGGAGGACAACAGCCTGATCGATATCCTCGAAGACGAGATGCAACCGTCACCCGATGAGTCGTTGCTCTCCGAATCGTTGCGGGTCGAAATCGAGAAGGCGCTGGATACACTGACGCCCCGAGAGGCCGAGGTTATCAATCTCTATTTCGGGCTGAATCATGAGAAGCCTTTGACTTTGGAGGAGATCGGGGCGCGGTTCTCGCTGACTCGCGAGCGGGTTCGCCAGATCAAGGAGAAGGCGATCCGTCGGCTACGCCACGCCTCCCGTTCGAAGGCGCTAAGGGCCTACTTGAATTAAATTCATATGTGAGAATGCTAAAAGGGCGCTCAAATGGGCGCCCTTTTTTGCGCATTTTGGCATGTCTTATATAATCT
>Ga0154764_1136_pt1 | contig 26877 bp, 23 predicted proteins | sample Rifle2008BG16ft_FD_105772 | JGI IMG/M metagenome (GOLD analysis project Ga0154764, IMG submission 105772) | candidate division Zixibacteria bacterium RBG_16_53_22
GACGTCGCCGAGTAGGCACAAGTATTGAAATACCTTCTTGGTCAACCCATGCAGATGCCCCCCGTCCTTCGACTGAGGTCTCACGGGTGCCGTCAAGTTGTGGTGTCGACTTTGCGACTATGCTTGCGTCCAATTTGCACCCCCTATCGGTTTTATTCGCTTCGTATATAGCCCAGCTTGGCTGTTCGATCGGCTGGCCTACTCTACCGTTATTCCTTGCCGAGCAACAACGCGCGTTTACGAAAAATAATGAATTTGCTTAACGAAAAATTAATAAGAGTTGAGGCACCAATTCCGAACAGGTTCGAGAACTCCGGTATTGATCAGACCGATCAGACAGAATTTCATAAACTGACGGGCACCTTCAGATCGCAGAAGCATCATGTAGATGTTGCCGGGTTGTCACAGATTGGCGCGTTACTCTGCATATTCGCATAGAAATGTTAAAGACAACACTGGGGCTCATCATCAGTCTTTCAGCTTATGGAAATAGTTATCCCAATATCCAAGGATTTGCATTTCATGGGGATCGCCGAATGATACCCACTGGATGACGTCAAAAATAACGAACCGCTTCCCCGCTTCGATCAACTGATTGATACTCGTGCCAACATAGTGCTCACCATTGACCGTGATCCCTTTTTCAATCATCGTTTTCGCTCCCCAAATAAAATCCCGGGCGCACCGATACCAAAAGGTCCCGACTACCATCGGATCAAGGCTCGGATTGTCGCTAATGAGTCGCTTCTCCACCACCTTGGTTACCGTGCGCTGGTCGACCCCGGTAACGCAATACGCGAAGGCGACCGGATTACGCACCATACTCATGTCCATGCGGCAAGTCCAAATCGCACCATCAATGGATGGATCATTCAGGATAGCCTGCCAAGACTCCGGATCGTAGGCATGCTCATAATCGCAAGAAGCGATACATACAGCAGCGTCTGGATCCAACATATTCTCGGCAAGTAAGCAGGTCGCTGCCTGCCCAGAGGTGGTTTCGGCCACCGGAATGAACTTGGCCTGCGGATAGACGGCGCGCACGGTATCGGCGATGGGGTGGCGCTCCAAGTCGACTGCGCGCGGCAGAAATATCCAGTCGGTTGCGGGCGGAAGACTCGCTGTCGCTCGCAGCATCATTGGCTCACCACGTACCGGGATCAATGGCTTTGCTACACGGTAACCGTAATCGCGAAAACGGCTGCCGCGGCCTGCCATCGGGACTAGATTGATCTGCCTGAAACCAGGCGGCGGCGCAAGATGACGTTGCTGCGGACGATGCAGATAGTCGTACCAGTAAAGATATTGCCGATAATCTCCGGGAGTTCCCAGGCAGATAAAGTGATCGACATCGTGAACGATTACTTCCTTGCCGTCGGCGACGATCATGTTTAGCAGCAGGCTGGTGTAGGCTTCGCCCTTGGCGTAATCATGTTCCGCCAACAGGCGTTCTGCATAGTGACGGAACATTTGGCTGCTGGCGAAGTAATATATTCCCGTCGAGGCATGTTCCTCCATTCGGTTTGGGGTAAATGATCGCTTCTCTCTGAGCTCCACCATCCGGTCACCGTCAACCCGCATATAGGCGTAATAGGTATCTCCCAGAGATGCCGGGTGAAACCCCCTAAATGACGGGGCCCCCGCATCAGCCTGACTTACGTGACCAAGGAAAGCACGGTAGTCCCAGCGCACGGTGAAATCACAGTAAGCAATTGTCACCGGGGCATCGTCGGGGATTCCCTGCACCTGCAATGCGGAGAAGGTAGGCCCGTTCTCGTGCGATGGTATGACGCTAACATCGGCCCGGGCGGCGATTACCTTCAGCCGCTGAACAATATCCGGCGTCTCCTTCTGTTGTTCCTCATTGATGACAAAGTGGAAATGATCATGCTGGCCGAACATGCTGACCACGTGCTCTATCATGGTCATCTTCCCAACCGGCAACAGAGCTTTCGGCCCCTTTAAACCTTGCGCCTGGAAACGCCGGGAATGACCGGCCATGGGAATAATGATATGAATCGCGGGGTGCATGAGTTATGCGGAAAGATGCTTGCGCCAATAGGCGACCGATTCTTTCAGTTGTTCCACCACAGTGCTGTCGGCTGGCTCACGCTCACGAAATGAAAGTTCTAGAAGAAGTTCCGTCTTGCCGTATCCCGCACTCGCCATCTCCCCCAGTACCTTCTCAGGACGGATGCGGCCTCGCTCGTTGAACTCTCTGGTGAATGGCCAGTGGGCGCGCTTATCGACTGAACTTTGTTTAAGGTGTATCTGCGCTGTGTCAGCAGGAAATGCACGAAGCCAGGCGTAGGGGTCGGTATCGTCAGGGTTGGAGCTGGACAAATCGCCATGGTCTACGTCCAGGCACATCATGAAGGGGATCGGCGCGCCAGAATTGACGTCGTCTTGCAGGCAGCGCGCCTCGGCGATGGTCTCGCCCTGCTCTCGGCCGATTGACATCGGCTCCCAGGAAAGATACTCGAGCCCCCTTTCCTTAGCGTAAGCACCAATTTCGTGCCAGCCCTCTATATTCTGCCGGCGGCGCAGGGCGCGAATCTTCTGGTCACCATTGTCGCAGGTGGTAAAGATGCCGAAGTGACTTCCCATGGCCTTGGCGCCCAGATCAGCCGTCTGATCCACGAAACGCTTGAACCATCCAACCCAATGGCGGCGCACTTCTTCATCTGGGTGGGCCAGATGGTTAACGCGCGTAAAGGCGCCCGTAAAGGTGCTGGTTACCCGCACATTATATTTCTGGCATAGCTTATCGATGCGCGCGATCTGCCCCGCACGATACGCCCCCGGCAGGTCTGGATTCAACATATCAGCGGTCAGTTGCACGGTGTCCAGCCCCAAATCGCCGCCAACGATGCGCACCCATTGTTCCGGTTCAGCATAGCGGTTCACGGCAAAGCCGGTGTTTATGCCGAAAGCGATGTCCAACTTGCTCATACCGTCTGCTCCCTCCCAATACCCGCCACTATTGATTCACGCAGGCGCTTGACCGAATCCTGCAATGACATGTCTTTGCGAAACAGCCCGCTCGAACCACCAACGAGGATATTGGCACCGGCGGCAACCATATCCGGAACATGATCAAAACTGACATTGCCATCGACAGTAATGCTGATGTTGAGGCGCATATCCTCGATCATCTTCCGCAGCCGCTCTATTTTCTTCAACGTCTGGGGCACGAGTTTCTGCCCTTTGTAACCTGGATTGACAGTCATAACCACAATGACGTCGATATCTTCAATTATGTAATCCAGCGTTTCAATCGGCGTTGCCGGGCTGAGAGCGACTCCAACGCGCGCCCCTTTACGCCGCAACTGAATCAGGTCCCGGTGGAGATTCCGGCAACACTCCTGGTGGATGGTAAAGATGTCTCCCGGGGAAATTTCAAAAGCGTCGAACAAACGACTCGGTTCTTCCACCATGAGGTGATAATCCGACGGCAACCGGCTGACAGCGCGAAACTTCTCGATGATGCTGGAGCCCATGGTGAAATCAGGCGCAAAACGCCCATCGATCACATCCCAATGGAGATAATTGATCCCCATCTCTTCAAGTTGGCGTAACTGCACGCCGGCGTTGAGCCAGTCGATACACATGATCGAAGCGGAAATCTCTACTGCGGGTTTGGAGTTGGCTATTTCACCGCTCACAACCGGGTTCCCCTATTCCGCGTGAATGACAACCTTGACGGCATCGCCCGATGCCGCGATTTGGAAACCCTCGGCAATTCTCCCCAGCGGCACCTCATGGGTGATGAAGCTCTTAGCGTCGATCACCCCCTGCTCGATCAACTCAAGGGCGCGCGCATGATGCGCGGGGGTTGCACCATGAGAGCCCGTCAAGTACGCCTCGCGGTAATGCAACCAGTTTGAATCGACCAGGATTGGCCGGCTTCCTTTGGATAACCCGCCGAACAGATTGACGAAACCTCGTTTCGCAACCATCGCCACAGCCTGCTCGTGAGTTTCGACAGATGGGCAAGCAGTAAAGATTCGGTCAATCCCGGCACCGCCACTGAGCTCCATTACGCGCTCATAAACGTTATCCACCGTAGGATCGAGCGCCAGGTCTGCCCCGTATTTAAGTGCAGCGGCACGCCGCTGGGCCTGAGGTTCGATAGAAACTACCTGCCTGGAGCCATATAGAGTCTTGGCAAGACTGATCAGCATGATGCCGATAGGGCCGGCACCAAAAACCGCAACGCTTGCGCCTTTGGCCATGTACACCAGTTCATAACCGTTGATGCAGCAGCCAAGCGGCTCGGCCAGCGCGGCCTCGGTACTGCTGATCGCGCTGCTGAACTTCTTGACTGGCCCGTACTGCACCACGACAGGTTCAAGACGAATGTACTCTGCGTAGCCACCATCGAACTGATATCCAATCGCCAAGTTGACATCGCAGTTGTTGGCGTGGCCGCTGATGCAGTGATGACACTTGCCGCACGGAATATCGGCTCCCACGGAGACACGGTCACCTATCCGAAACTTGTCGACCCCATCACCAACCTCTATCACCGTTCCTGCTACCTCGTGGCCGATAATGCGTGGCTCGGTAATGCGCGGATTACCGGACTTGAGAATACGCAGGTCGGAACCACAAATCGCACAGGCATCAACTTTGAGAATAACCGATCCGGGTACGGTTTCCGGCACGGGACGGTGCTCCAGGCGCAAGTCATCCGGTCCGTAAAGCACCGCCGCCTGCATGCTGAGGTTGTTGTGAATCATCGATCAGCCTTTTCAAGATCCAGGTGATAAAGGGTCCCGTGTGGCATCGTGCCCATCGGGCGGGGGTGCAGCACGCGCGGGGGTTCTCGGCTTGAAAGCACGCGACGCAGACCAACTCGCTTTGCTACCTGTGCCATATCCAACGTAAGATAAATCCTGCGCAGTTTCGCTTCCAATTCCAGGCGCCCCTCCTGTGACAGCGAGCGCTGATGGAATACCAGCCAATAGCCCAGTCCATGCACGGTGTCTGGTTTCGTCCAATCCAGCACCTGACCCAAGTACACACCGCGATCACCTTCGCCTGGGAGCATGAAGCGCACGAATGCTGATTCATCCCAACCCACCGCATGTGCATACAGGGCCATGCGTTCGATGGCGTCCTTCGAGCTTATTTGGTTCGCGAAACGGTTGTTGACCAGCGAAGCATGACCACCGAGCAGGTGCAGATTGAGATTAACCGCGAGGTTCTCGTCGGCCACGACAATCCACTTTCCCGTTGGGTAACTCGCCAACAGATCAAGACGTGTCTGTACTTCCCGCAGGGCAGGCCCTCTTCGCTCCTTTTCGAACTCCACTGCTTGCAGTGCGGAGGCTACCGCGAACTGGGTAAGAACCACGAACAACAAGGGCAGATAAATCAGGCTCGCGTCATGAAGAAACCACCGAAAAAAACGACGCAGGCGCTCAGCCAATGGATGAGCTTCAATGCCTAAATTAAATGGTACTGAACCAAAAGGGCGAACCGCGTAGTGAACAAAAGGCACAAAATAAAGCATGTGCAAAAAGAACATGCCGAGACGCGAAAACGCCAATGTTGGTAGCTCACCGGCACCATTCAGCAAGTAGGTCAGTACCAGCAACAACTCCAATACCATGAACAGGATGATTGGCCAGAAGCGGGTCCAGATATCGAATGGATCGATGCGCCGCACGGTGGCCACCAGCGCCGTCAGAGCCGTCGGCACCACAAAGTAAGCCACAAAGTAATAAGTCGATGGGATGTTCGACGGGCTACCGGGTCCGCCGAACAGTTCTGCAGCAGCCACTCCGGAACTAAACCAACCCATCAAGCCTGCCAGCGCAGGTGCCGAAACGATGGCAGTAATGGCCGCCTGCCCCAGCCAGATACGTACCACCCCCGCCGCATCGTTGCCATCATTGCGGCGCTGCCGCCACAGCCGAAGCAGCAGATAGGTGAGCCAGAACGGAATGCCAAACAGCGCATTGACCATGTGCACTTGTGTTTGCAGAGCCCAGGCAATGGTCAGTCCGGTAATCCGGCCGCCCGTCAGCCGCTGACTTCGCATCGTAAGATAGAAAACGGCAACAAAAGCCAGCGCGCTAATGGCAGGAAACGGCACATTGGCCAGGTCCGGTCGGAATACCGTCCCAAGTTCACGCCAGCCCGTGCCAAAAACGACACCCTCCAGAAAGTCTCGCAGAGGATAACTGCTATATGCCAATACACCGAGAGCAGCAAGCATGAGCGCCCAGCGGCGCGGTAAATAAAGCCTGAAAGCTAACGCGCTCAAGATAAAGGTTGCTGTTGGGAAAACTACTTGGCTTGCAGCAAGCGCAAGACCAAGCCCAAGAACCGCGACGAGCGAACCAAAAAGCCAGAGGCTCAAATAGGGATAATAGCTGAGCCCATTCAGGGTATCGCCGGACGTACTGGTGACGGCGAACAGTCGGCCCTTGGCGACTTCCATGGCAAGGGGGAGCCAACTCGACTTATCACTAAAGTCAGAATAGGGCTCAACAGCGATAATTACCGATGCATCGAAGCCGTGGACAAAGGCCGGCCACGAGTAAATCCCAAATAGAAGTGCGCACCAGAACCCTATGAACCCAAATACCAGGACATCGGACGCCTTGCTTACCCTATCCACCCAACGGGGGGTGATGTTCGCTCCATTCATCCCTGGCGTCTCCCATCTACCGTCTGCCACAGATCAGGGCGTTTTGTACAAACGGCATCCATGGCCAACCCATCGCGTGCCATTCGGTTCTGCATTTCCGCAATCTCCTCAACCTCCCGTCCATGAAGCTCCGGGGAAACGAGGCAAAGTTTCAGACCGGCTGCCCTCAACGCATGAGCTTCGGCCCTGCTGATGGGAAAGCCAAAGAAGACATCAAGCCATACCCAATCCACCATCTCCGCCAACAGCAGGGCTTGCTGTATCGGCTCATACTCGCTCACTCGTACGGCCAGGCGACGCTCGCCAAGTCTTGCCATTTTGATCAAAGCCGGGAAGGATAGGTCGAGCATAAAAAACCTCTCGATCCCCGCAGCAACAGCACGATCGCGAACCTCACGTTCGATACCTTCTTCCTTGATGTTAAAAATAATAAAAGCATGTCGGAAAGCCGCAAGCCATTCGTTAAAGTCCAGGCCCTCCCGACAGGGATCGTGATGTACCACCAGCCTGTCGCCATAGGCGTGAAGATCCATCTCGACTCCTGCTGCGGGTGGTGTCCCTGCAAGTTTCGCAAGATCGTTAACCCGGTGGTGAATGATAAGCAAGCGCCTCTCCGCTCCGCACTCAACTCAGTTGTGCCCTTGTGCGAGCAGCCTTTTCCTGAGCCCCGCTGAAAACTTTATTGTGCGCCAACTGTAACGCAACTTGGCCCGCAATGTCTCGTTATGCCCGACCCCGTAACCGCGCTTTCCGAACCTCACCGGAAAACGCTTTATGTGCAGTCCTTGGCGGGTGGCCGCATGAAAAACATACAAATCCAGGCTGAAGTCATGCGGTGGATTCTGCAAACCCTCGAAAAACGTGCGGTGAAAGATATTGGGCTGAGCATTTATGTCCCACAGCCAATTCCCCAGCACTATCCGTTCGAACAGAGTCATACCCACGGTAAAACCAACATCAAAGAGACCGCGACCATAGCGACTGCCTTTCAGGTAAAGGTCTCCGGGACATCCCTCCGCCTCGATGTATTGCAAGGCGGGCAAAACATCCAAGGGATCAGTTTGAAGGTCTGCATGCGTCCATCCGAGATAGCTTCCACGCGCCGCCCTCAGTCCCGACAGAATTCCGAAACCGTAACCCTGGTTGACCTCGACCCGGATCGTACGCAAGCGGTCATTCGCGGAAAGCAACTCGGGCAGCAGCGTCGGCGTGTCGTCGGTCGATCCGTTATCGACGAGGACTACCTCTACCGCCCGCCCCTCCACCAACCGGGCGCATTTTTCCACCAGCCCCGGCAGATTCCGCTGTTCGTTATAACAAGGGATCACGAGCGATAACAACGGAACATCCAACGGCCGGGGGCTGGAAAAAACACGCGAATCACTCATGGTGCGGGAGTATCACAGCCTTGATGATGTTATCCTTCGTCTTCCCAGTTTTGCGTTCGTTAAGTCTGCGGAGTATGTCTGGCGCATCCTCCAGGCGAACGAAATCGGACACATATCGTGATGGCCTGAGTCCATTGGCCATCAACTCCAGAGTCCGGGTCCAGTCGCTCGGTGCACGTCCAGCGTAACTCGAATTCCAGGTGCCAAGGATGGAAATCTCCTTGCGCAGAATCATGCTCACCAGTGCCTGTGGAAGCAGTAGATCGGCCTCTATATTGCCCATCCACAGCACACGCCCGCCAGGACGAACAAGACGGATGGTTTCGCGAAATACCGATGGCGCACCCGTGGCCTCAATCACAACATCAAACTGGCCGCCACGCTCCGTGACCAAGCGCTCCAGGCCCTGGTTCGGCTCCAACAGCACCCTCTCGGTCGCAGGGTCGGCGATCAGATCGAGCTTGTATTGGTTCCGATCTGCGACTGTAATCGCAATGTCGGGGCATGACATCCGCAGCATTTCCGCGCCCACCAGGCCAATGAACCCCGCGCCGACGATGAGCACCCGCTCCACGCCACGGTTTCCGCCCCCTGACAGCCCCAAGCGATTCAAGCCGTGCAACGCCACCGCCACAGGTTCAGTAAGGGCACCATCACGAAGATCTACCCCCACGGGTAACGGCAAGACATTCCATTGCCGCACGGCAAGATACTTCGTGTAAGCGCCATCATTCCGCGAACCATAGTAATGGTACTGGATACACTGTGCGTAAGCTTCTCGCAGACATGGTTCGCATTGGAAACAGGGAAGCAACGGGAATACCGCGACCTGCTTACCAAGCAGAGCAGCATCATCTTCGGCGTCAACGCTGATGATCTCACCGGCGAATTCATGCCCCATCACGAGCGGGTAGTGATAAGCCTTTTTCTTGAATGCGCGCGAGATGTCGGAGGAGCAGACTCCACAGGCGCCAATCTTGATCACAACCTCGCCCGGACCGGGTATGGGCATAACGCGACCTTCCATGGACAACTTACCGCTGGCACGCAGTACAATTGAAGTGTTTTGTCCTTCTTTTATTTTGAGCCTCATTTAATCTTCCCTCACCGCAAGCCAGCTTTCACCGCGCCTTGCGAACGACGACGCGCCGGCCGAGTGCGAATGTTGATGGCAACAGCGCGGCTATCCCATCATCTAGACGTTTCGTTGCAGCGAGTATCCACTCAGGAAGTTGCAACGTTCTGCGATGTGCAGTTACCCCGCCTGCCAGAAGAACCACGAGACATTCGCAAAGTTCATTCCTGATGATTTCGAGATTTGGGAAACGCCGAGAGAATTCGTGTGTATCGGTAAACAACAAATCAGGAACCGCATTGTTTCCAGACCATGGATCTGCCAGATTGTTAGTTGCAGTGTCCTCGTTGAAAACGTCAACGTCGTAAGACCAGCCTTCGATCTTGAGGACGCGCATTAAGACGCGAAGCAGTAGTGAGCAATGCACCTCCTGGATGAGCAGATAACCACCCGGACGCAACATGCTTGCGGCTAACCGCATGAACTTTGCCGGGAAAGCGAGGTGGTGGATCATATGTGAGCAGATAATCGCGTCCAAAGATTCAGGCCCGAACGGCGGATTAAGGGCATCGGCTTGCATATCTATCCACGGGTGCGTTTCATAGTCTGTAAGAATAAGCTTGGGATTGCTGATGTACTCCCGGGATAATCCCGCTCCAGCCCCGAACTCGACAACCCTAGTTAGCCCCGCAATATACCCATTCATCCATTCGTAGCGCTGCCGCAACAAGTAATCAAGATTGCGCGGCCGGCAGCGAAAAAAACGCTCGCGGGCTACAACTGCGTTACCAACATCCTTGAGACTAGAATCGAGCATTGGTGCGAAATAGGGGCCGGGCAAGATCATTGTAAAACTCGATATGGAACAGTAATTGGAATGTAAGGCACCAGCCGGAACGAGTTGGCGTGAAGACTTATTTTAGGCTCCGTGTCTGACTTAATCCAAGCATACTCAGCAAGTTACGAAAAACCTTCTTGACGACTATCCCCGGGTCAAACAGCTTGATCATATAGGGGATATTGGTCGGATTGCGTAGCGCCATCAAGATGTATGTCTTCAGAATGAACTTTGAGAAATTAAAGTCTTCAAATTCTGGAGGGGTATATGCACGCATGCCATCTGAATAATTGATTGGCATCAGCCCATCTTCAATTTCGCCTTGAGCAATAAGTTCATTGTAGATCGGCGTTCCTGGCAAGGGCTGAAAATTGTTCATGAACACAAAATTAAACCTGCATTTTTTAATGAGATCTGCCGTTTTTTCAATATCTTCCGGCTGTTCGCCAGGGTAGCCAAGAATGAAGAACGCCTGCACCTTGAGCCCTGCAGCACGGATTTCTGACACAACTCGCGGTACGATATCAAGCTTGAGATCTTTATTCATGAGGCGCAACGTATGTTCAGAACCGCTCTCCGGGGCGACAATCAACGTGTGCCAGCCCGTTTTTTTCATTAGCGCCCATAGTTCTGGATCGCCCTTGGTCATACGAACGCCGTTTGGCGTTCCAAATCCAATATTTTTCAAATTCAGGCCAATCATCGCTTGGCAAAACGCCTTAGCGTAGCGTTTGTCGAATGTAAAATTGTCATCAATGATATTGAACCAACGAATATTTTTCTCTTCGTAAAGGTACTTGACCCATTTCACCATATATTCGATGCTGTGTTTACGGACTGGCTTTCCGTTGAGTTCGGGGGCTGAGCAGAACGTGCAGCGATAGGGGCACCCGCGTGTGACCCAGATTGGTGCATTATCCTTAATGGGCGTGTTCCAGCGATAGCCTGCTGCATGATAGCCATCAAGATTCATGGCATCGTAATCCGGCAACTTAATCAGATCTAAGTCGTCTGTACGTTCCATGCCATTTCCCAATAAACAGCCTGTCGCTGGGTCACGGTAAGTTAGACCGCAAACTTTTTCTAGGTCTGGGGTTTCCTTCTGGATTTCTTCGGCGAAAACTGCGAATGATAGGTCTGCCTCACCACGAAATAGATAATCGATTTCACGGTGCGACAGCACCTTCTCACTGTAGGTCGTCGCGTGAGCGCCGCCAATAACTGTTATGACTTCACTATTGAGTTGCTTCGCCAGCCTTACAATCTTCAATGATTCCAGGAAGGTCGGTGACCAAGTAGACACACCCAAAATATGAGGGGTGAATGCTCCGAGTTCCGTAGCAAATTCGGGTGCGTTCGCGGCATAGTTGCGCAATGCGTTGTCAAAAATCCGAACATCGTATTTTTCGCTGCCCAGGTTGCTCTTCAGATAGCCAAGCGCTAGTGGCATAACGTATTTTGGATCAAACCCCCGCGGCCACACAAGCGCGATCCGCAAACGCTCGCCAGGACTCACCTTAGGCCTTAGAAGCATTGTCCCAACCTCAGAATGAGCGGGTGCATGGCACCCGCCATGAAACGCGAGAGGAAGCCATCGCCGATGCCTTCGACTACATCGAGCCGTTCTACAACCGGAAACAGAAGCATTCCACGCGCGGCTACGCCTTGCCCATGGAATTCCAGGAGGATTGGATCAGGTCTCAGCATAAATACGAATCGGCGTAATACCAAAGGGTTGGAAGGCGAAAAATTGAGGGACGCTTACTCATTCTGCCCTCCGACGGAAAGTGCATGCTGGCTGAACACGAAGCGACTCACGACCGCGAAGTTAAGAACGGCGACGGCTGAGATACCGATTAATTGGGTCCATAACTCTGGCACGCTGAGGAATTCGCCACTCACCCATTGCACGGCAGAGTGGCAACCAAGTCCAAGCAGTGCAGCCAGAGAGTATCTGGGCAGCCCTTCGCGCACCGGAATGGACGATCGGAACGTCCAGTTGCGGTTGGCGAGATAGGCAAATGGCAAAGCAGACATGAACCCAATCGCACCGGCGAGAACGTAGTGAATACCAATCCATGCGTATAGCACGACAAAGACCGTGTAGCAGATGGTGACATTCGATATCCCAACAATACCGAAACGAATGAGTTGCGGGGCCAGTTTTTGGAAACCCATATTCCAGTTTAGACTTTGCAAGTTTTGCATCGTGTTTCTTTCAAACGCATTGCGACCGAAGGCCGATTACTACACTCATACTAATTCACCCCCTCTTTACTGCAATTTGATCTCGTAGATCCGAAGAGCGTTTGTTTCATGGCCTTCTGAAAATTTGAATTGGTAATGCGGAAACATGGCCGAAGTTCTGAGGGGATAGGTGCGCGTTTCATCGGGTACCCAAGGTTTTTCGTCAAAGCGCTCATCAAGCACGGCCCAGTTTCGGCCATCGCGCGAACCCTCAAACCGCCACGCCTTGGGCATACGCTTCGCCAGCTCGCCAGCCGAAACCTGATACCGGCTGACGATCTGATCGGCCAAGAAGGACAGCGTAATCGCGTGGGGGAATGGCCCCTCGGCTTCCCAGAAGTCATCAGGCGCCACGCTACCGTCAAAGGCGCGATAGCCTTCGTGACGGCGGCTAATGCTGGTCGAGCGAATTGTCATTGTCTCGGTGCGGCCGTAGACCTCTAGTTCCTCATCTTCGAAAAACTTCTCGAAAACCACCGCTTTCCCATCAGCGCTGAACTGGCCACCCTCGCGAATCCGGTTATAGGTATCGAACGCTTCGGGATCGCTTGGCTCGCGCTTTATGTACTTCATGGCATAGGCATAATCCGGCTTCCAGAACACCAGCACATCCGATTTGCCGACAAGAAGAGAAGGAAGGGCATTCAAGTGCCAGAACGCAATGCGCCGGCCATTAATCGCCGGCACGGCAAGATCGTGAGCGACACCGACCAAGTCTATGATCCCGGGATAACGCCCAAGCACATCCCTGATCTTGTTGATGGCACGGTGGCGAGCCAATTGCGTCTCCCCCCCTGCGGGATGGATCACTAAATTATATACACCGACAAGTCTGTGCCGTTCGATCCAGCATAGTCCGCCCACGACAATCATGACGGCCAGACTGCCGGAAAGGCGCGCGCGCCATCCAGCCGCTGTGCCGTGTTCCATTCGAAAGACCGGCAACAAGCCGAGCATTGAAACCACCAGTACTGGCAGGAGATAAAGGATTGTGATTCCGTAATGCATAGGCTGCCATGTATAAAACAGGCAAAACGCCGCATAGGCCACGATAATTGCAAGGGACATAAAGAACAGTCGGCCGCGCTGCTCGCATTCAGCCCCCTGCGCCCGTCTCCCCCAAAGGAAGCCTGAGGTTACAAGCGCCAATGACAGTACGATCAGAAGAGCGCTAAAACTCACGTACCAAACTGAGAAGTACTTGATGCTGTTCTCCAGCGTCCAAGTAAAGTGCAGTTCCGGCCAGCCCGTCCGGGTGACCGCAGATTGCATATAGATCCCATCCAACGCATCCCGTAGCAGATCCGGATGAAGTACCCACGGGTTGAGGAGCAGCGCTATGGCGAGCGCGATAAGCGCTGCTTTCAACACGGTTTTCCAGTCAATATTACGCGGCCCAAGCCCCCAAAACACCAAGTACGCGACGCCGAACAGTGCTGCTAGTAACTTGATGGAGATGGCAGCCACGAACCATACGATTGACCAGTAAAAGTTTCGGTTAATTTGACCTTGCGCCCTCGCTAGCTGGTAAAAGGCCAGCGTCAGAAAAGCGCAGTACATCGTTTCTGGATGAATGTAGGTAGAGTTGATAAAAACGAGCTGTGTAAAAAAGCAAACAATGATGAGCACCACTATGCCTACAAACAGGTCAAAACGACGTTTAACTATCTCGCGAATAGCTGCATAGGCGAAGTAGAAACCTGCCAACGAAGAAATCAACGACAACAAACGAATAGAGACGACCATCCCTTGCTCGGAACCAAGCAGTTTGAAGGGAGCGGCCGTCATCGCGATGATCGCCCACCAAAAAGCTCCGTACCCAAAGTCGTTGAAGTGTTTGAAGTACTCTATGTCCAAGCTTGGTGCAAGCAATTGCTCGACCACACGCATGAAGGCCAATTCGTCTTCAGCGCGGATGGCTGTGAAAGCTATTTCTTCAGAATAGGGCCAGATATAAGGCAGGCAAGCAGCGCCAATAACTAGGAGGACAAGGCCGACGGCTATGTCGGCCAACGGGTGCGCCGACTCATCTTGGCATGAGGGGGGGGCGAATTTCTCCTTATTGCATTCAGCACGCCTCAAAAAAATCCCCTCACGGTTGGCAACACAGATAAGGCCTTGAGATTCCCGAATGTCATTTTAAATGCCGAACGTCGGTTCAGCCAAGTCTCAGGCCACGAAATGTAACGAGACCCGGATCGCCACAATTCGACAAGATGACTATTTTCAGATAGCGGGCCGTTACGGGTTTTGCAAATTTGATCTCCGACCATCCGTCTGGCGTGTTTGGCGAGCAGGCATCACCGGAAGTCGCTGCTTGCGACCAGGAATTGCCATCATTGCTGATTTCGACGTGTATTGACTTGGGGGCGCGAGTGGGATTTCCATCCTGCGGCAACAACCCCAGGAGCCGGACCTCCCGAGAGACCTGAAAGTCCACCATGACCCACTCCGGGAACTTGGGCGGATTCGACGAATGCCAGCCCGGCTGTGTTGCCGAAAGTAACCCTTCAGGGCCATATTTCTCCAGTTGTGAGCTTGCAGTGATCTTGGGCGTCGGCAGTTCGACGGCCTTGAGCGGTTTGGAGTCACCGCAGCCGGTTAGTGCGATGATGGTAGCAGTTATGGTCAATATTTTATAAAAGTGCATGATTTACTACCTTGTCAGTCGAAACAACAGTTGAAAGAAGGGACGGTAGAGCCGGGGGCTTACCTCTATAAGTTATGAAAGTGACTTTTCTATCCGGTCTGTCATCGACCAGAATTCAAGCATGTCATGAGGAAAGCGGCTGGCACGCTCAAATTGTTCCGCCATAAGTATGTAATTGTCGTACGCGGTTTTGTAAAGAAGCGCCCAGTTGCTCACAGACTTTTTGAGCTCATCCAGCCATCGTTGATCACTGATATCCAACTGATAGCAGCAGGCAGCAATTTGTGAGTCATCTTTAGTTCCGAGCGATACCGTAGCGCGACCGCAGCGCAATGCGGCTACGATACGCATCAGTGATAGCCAGCGCCACTCTTTTCGCTGCGGAATATTCAGTATCAGCTTTGCGGACCGGTTCATCGTATCCCGATTTTTTCGGGATACGAATCTATGTGGGCATGCTAACGAAAAATCATTCGCTTGCAACAAGGCAATACTACTGGCGCGATAGTCCGTGATAAACCCCGTGAACAGCAGATCGTTAGCTATTTGACTTGTCGTTTTAGTATTCTCGATTTGAACAGGATCAAATTTAGGGAATGGAATTGAGCGGACATCGACCCCTGGAAGCATTGCCGAGATATTCCGCAATTCAGGAAGATCGCCAAGAACGAAAAAACAACGAATAAACGGTAGACAATCAATAAGATTCCTTATCCTATTCACTTGTGTAGCCGGGTGCATGTAATCGTTATCGCTCCAAAGTGGTTCTCCATGTACAAATATTTGGCCGCTATCAAAATCCAAGTGTTCCGTCATTATAACGGCCACCCTTTTTCGAGCGGACAAACAGAATTTGGCTAGAACATCTCTTGTTTGTGTCGAAAAATTTTCAATCACCACATTTAGAGATGAATTACTTGGCTCTCTTCCAACAGATACCGAATATCCATTTTGTTTAAACGAGGAAACAAAAAACTCCACCTGGTCACTGATCCCATTGAAGGGGTGGTTATATATCCAGAGATGAATGCGCAGTTTCTTGGATGGGTGCATAGCATTAAACTCCGGCTCGGTCGTCTGTTGATTTCAGTCGAAAATCTACCGATTCCCGATCATTGGCGCTCCTGCTTATTGCATCTTGTACCTCGGAGAGCGAAGTACCTGAGAAAGATTGGCTGTAGCCTTTCGAAAGTAATTTGTCGTATTCAAAAGCTCCGTCACTTTGCAAAATTGCATGAAACTCACCCCCAACACTGATGATATTGAAGCCGAGGAATCCTTCCGTAACCAATTGAGGCGACATGCTATCGTCGTTATTTTGAGCAATTTGTAACTTTTGCTTTGTGGCGTTGTCGATTTTTTGAAGCACTTTGGCTGCTGTATTTCCTGAGTAGTTCGACGTATAACCGCCGCTGCGCGCCTTGTCTGGCAAAAAAGCGCCTTCGCTTTGCGGTATGGCATAGAATTTGTGAAAATAGCGAATAACGTTGTAGCCGGATACCCCATGAAGTACCAGTTCAACATCAGGCTCCGAATTTGAATTAATTAATTTGCGCGCCAGGTATTTACGATAACGTCGAATCCGCTTCAATATGCTTGCGGCAAAACTATGCAATTCCGGATAAGGTATCAGCGCGCTTGAAATGAGTCTGATCAACTGATGATTTGCATCGCCGCTATTCCCTCCCGTAAAAGAAAGGTATTTCCCTCCCAGTTCATCCAACGTATTTGCAAAGGTTGTTTCGGGGGCTCCTGGGGTGAAGTATCTGGCAAACACAGACCAGTCGTTCAGTTCCATACGAGGGTTGCCATGCGCGTGGATGAGCGCCCCACCCAACTCCCATACGACGCTCTGGCCGGTGTATATTTTTCGCACAGGTTGCGTCACGCTTTCGAAAACGCGAGCCCATCCATCATCCCTCAGAGTACAGTCCTGCAACGAGCAACCATATTTATTTGACATTGGATCAAGAGTTAAAGCCAATTTCTTGTGATTCTTATATAACTCAAACACAGCACTCCAGAAGTCCTGACTAAAAGATTCGCCCGAAAACTGTAGCCGTGCATGCGCCATAGTGTGATTGCGCATTTGTTCGTAGGCGCCAGCCGTATCCAACAATGAAAAAATCCTGTTGGTTATTTGTGCTACCAAGGAATCGTCCAAGTTCGGCGTTCTGCAATATCGATCAACCAGAATCCCGGTATTCTTATCTATGTGCCAGATGGCAGCTCGCACACCACGCAACATGATGCCGTGTTTCTCATCCTCTAAATAGACCGAAGTGCCAACAGTGTCCGTGACGACTGGTATCGTGCCTAAAGTCATAGCCTGCATAATGGACACCGAGTGCAGCGATGCGCTTGGCAACAAGAAAAAATGGGCACTGGCCATCAAAGCATTTATTTCGTGGTTGGCCAGGTAGTCTTCTGCCCAGATAATACTGCGTCCGGTTTCAGCCTTTATAAAAGATGCATCCACGCCGTAATCGAGCAAGCCTTCATCGCTGGGCTTGGCACAACGCAACATCAAGAGACCATCACGACCGTTGGTTATGAAATCCTTCCAGAAGCGCAGCACGATGTGCCCACCACGACGGAAGAAATTTGCCGGGTTCTGATTAGCAGAATTAACGAATAGGAATATCGGCCTGGAAAGTGAGGCCTTTTCTGGCGTATCTTGATCAATTATTGCTTTTAAACTCAAGCCGATTTTTGAGCTGAATAATTTTCGGTCGATTTCCGTATTTGCAAAAAATCGACTTAAGTTTGCGAGCGTTTCCGGGATGTGCGAGAAAACCCCCAGACACAATGGGTTTGCGAAAATTTTTCCGTAATGCTCCCGAAGCTTTTCGTGGTTCTTAAATTCGCCACTACCTTGCTGCGCGAATGGCAGAAATACCGGGGCAAACGATTCACAATGAAAAACAAATGGCCGTTTGAGCGATGGATAGGGGGCTGTGTGATGAAACTCGATATCCCCTGCCAACATGTCCGTAAGAACCTGATTTGGTGGCCAATAATATTCCTGATACGTTTTTTCAATAGATTGGCTACCAAGTTTTTTTAACTCACCATTCGCTTTGTTTGCCGCCCGCAACGCGATATCGCGAATCTCAATGTCCCGCGAGAATCGATTATGTAACTTGACGTTGTCCAAAGCATTAAATTCAACGCCAGGCGGCGCCTGATCAAATAGAGCACGATAAAGCGGATGAAATCCATTTAAGGGAATGTAATGACTCAGACCCCACGGTACAGTGACTAATAACTGCGAATTCATGTCTTCCTCCGGAACAAGCCAGACACGAACCGGCCGAGGCGCACAAAGGCATTGCCCTCCAATACGTCGATTCGATGCTCGAGATCGGCTTCTCGTTTTGCCTGTTCCACGCGCTCAAGCTCAAGCCGTTCGCTCGCCAGACCCTGCGCTTTGCGTAACTCTCCCAGTTGTGCGGACAACTCGGATGCCAAGCGCATTGCAGACGAAATTCCATCAATGTGGCTAATCAGGTCGTCGACGTCATGAGAGGCCAGAACATCCTCGAGCGCATGACGAGCCATCAAGGCCGAAATGTCGTGTGTCAAGTCGACCGGCCCGATCGACCGACGCAGCGCTAAGAAACGGCCTCGCCAAGCCACCAGGTTGTAACCCTTGTATTCTTCGAAGACACAAGGGGTATCGCATTCTTTCCAGTAAGCAAGGGTTTCGCTGCCAGCGGCGAGGACATTGCCGGCATCGGCAATCCGGGCGAGCTGCCGGTCATGCGCCTTACGCCCAATAAGCAGGATGGCCTTGAGCTCGGACAGCGTCGCTGCGACAGGCAGTCGTGCCAGCCGTTCCGCTGACAACCCGTTAATGGCGACAGCGCCTGCTGAGCGCGGAACGGCGTAAAACTGCTTCGCATAACGCACAAGGTTGCAACCCATAAAATCGGGCACGACCGTCATGGGCATCCGGTCGAAATCCTCGGACGCATAGCGCAAAGGGCGTGCAGCATGCTGCGCCGCCATTGCTGGTAGCAGATCCGCATCGGTTTTAGTGCTGTAACCGAAGGCAGTGACGATGTCGCCGCAGCGCTCGGCCAATTGCTTGCCCAGCGCGGGCGACAGCTGCGAGCGCCAGACACCGATCTTCCCTTCGCGGAAGGTGGCCGAGTCCTTGTTGAAAACCCTGGCCGCCACCTCGGCCACGCAGCCATCGACTTGCAGTTTGAGCAGGATTGACCAGATCAGCCGGTGCTGCGCCGCCGCCGACCCACCACCGGCAGCACCAACCAACTCCTCGAACGAAGCTGGAATGACGTTCGGGAAGGACAGCCAGGGCAGAAAGCCCCCTACCCTCTGCCGCAGAGACCCCAGCAACCATTCGTCGTCCATGAGGCGCTGCACGCGGCCGTCAAAGTCCAACCCATCCAGATAGCCGGCAAAGGCTGTCTTGCCGTCGCGATGGTAGTAATGGGCCTCCGACACCAAAATATCCAGCGGATGGCGGTAGGCAAACAACACGGGGGAGCGCGTGATCGGGTGATGCCGGTTGCCGAATGGTGCGCGACGCACTGTGTCGACGAAAAAATCGCGCGCGACCGTATGGGAATTACTGTATTCGACGCAATACCAGGTTTGTGGCTTGGGGAAATCCGGCAGCTCGACACCTGGTGCATAGCCCAGCGCCTGCGCAAGCTCGTAGACAAGATGCGTCCCGGCCTTGGGGATGGATACCACGAAAAGCGGCATGCGACTGAAATGCCGTGCCGTGACGGGAGCAATCACCCGGATATCGGTCAGATCGAGGCAATCCAGCAATTGCTCGCCCAGCCTGTCGCCATCCTGTTCGGTGAGGACCAGGAAGCGGGTCTGCCCCAAGGCGGCCGCTTTCGGCAGGTGGGGATGCGTATCGAGCGCCACACCCGATGCGGTAGCCTTCGCCGCGATCTCTGTCGCCAGTAGCCCCTCACCGACCAGCACGGCCGATACCGGTGCCGGCAAGCCGAGCAGGGCGTCGACAAAGGCTTGTGCTGACGGCTCGACGAACTGGAGCTTCTGCCCTTCGCTCATGCGTTCTCCAACATTGAAACCAGTTCCGGCAGGGAATTGGCGATGCCCGTGAAGGAAATTGCCGACAGATCTGGTTGGCTGAAGTCGACCGGCCCGAGCGACTGGGGAACCGCGTAGTATCGCCCGCGGAAATGCACGATGTTGGTCGTACCGCGACTCTCCGTCAGGACGGGCGAAGCGGGCTCAGCTACCTGCAACGCGCCGGTTTCGCTTGATGCCCGGAGCATCGCCTCCCGGAACACAGACAACCCCAGTTCATCATCGTAGAGGGCTGACATCGCTGACGAGAGCCGGTGCACCATGTCTTCATCGAAACAGTTCTGTTGCGCGGCCTCCAGCCATATCGGGAATGCCTCATTGAATTGCCCGCACGCCGCCTCAGCAACATCGGAGACTTCCATGACCAGCGCTTCGTTGCGGCAGGATGAGCGTTCAATACCAGTGTGAGTGCGCCAGGGGTACTGACGGAAGCCAAATCGCGAGAAGTCGATGTTGGACTTGTTGAAGGCGAACCCGAACAGGTCTTCGTCGCCATAATCGCGAAACACCTCACCACGCGCCAGCAAACCGCTGAGCGTTTGCTGAAACGGCGTGTAGCGGTTTTCGTCAAGCCGTGGGAAATCGCCATAGCCATAGCGACGGGAATAGGATTCCAAGCCATGGTCTCGCAAGATGTCGAGGTGTGTGTTGGTAATCCAGTCCTTCCAGCCTTCCGAAATGCCATGCCCTCGCCGCAGGTTGTGCTTGTGCGCACCCGTCAGGTTTACGTGGTCCAGCTTAGCCCATACGGCCTTGGCTTGCTCTGCAGAGAGTTCGCAACGCAGCGCCTGCGCAATACCCAGGATGGTGTCGACGGGGCGGTCGATCAGGTCTTCCCAGCGCATTAGGTAGTAATCTTGCTCATGCGCGGCGAATTCTTCTAGATAAGCCTTGAATGGCGGTAACAGGGCTTCAAAGAACTGAAGATCGCTCAGCTTGTACAGCGCGAGGCGCTGGCGCAGCGAATCATTGTCCTGCTCCGCCGGTATGAAGCGCTGGATGTATTCGCTCGCCAGCGCGTTAATGGAGAAACAGGCGGACGTTAAGGCACCAACGGGATGGCGCATTGAGGCAAAACGCAAGCCGTCAGGCGTAGTGAAGTGAATAGGCCAAGTCGCCGGGCTGGCATGAGAATGGGTGATCTCGTAGTATTCGAGTACTTCACGCGGATGCGCGGTGATTAACGTAAAGTCTCCATCACCACGCAAACCGATGTATTTGCGGAACCTGGCCATGCTGAAGTCCGGCCCGGCCAGCCATTTTGGCCCGCCTGTCAATTGCCGAAAATTGGCGTTGTAGATAAGTTCCTGCGACAAACCCCTCCGATCGAATACCGACTCAATACGCCGCGCAATCTGTGCGCCGGCCGTATCGCACAGGGCCTTAAGGCTACGCGTTCGCGTATCCTGCTTAACGCCGGTCAACTCAGCTATGACGCTAATCAGCAGCGTGAAGCCGCTGCGGGGGTATCCGATGACAAGCGGGCGATATGATGTCATAGCAAAACCGTCACAAACGCTTCGCCGACTCTACGATTGCCTTCAACGCGTTGTCATCCGAGTACTTTTCGGATAATTTCACCGATCTGCTCGACGAGAAATCTTCCAGATCGATTGCATTGCTCTTCAAGCAAAACTTGTAATAGTCGCAACGAGCACACTTCTCTCCGTTGTCTGCTATCTCCTGCCTGAGCTTGCGTGCTAAGTCGCCATGCCAGATGTCCTCTATCGAGGATTCAGCCAGATTCCCAACCGGAATGGTATTGCACAACAGAACATCTCCGTTAGAAGCAATTCTTGCGAAAACGAGAGGCGATATACAATCATCTCCCGGGCCGAAGCCGCCACCGAATTTCACCTGAAAGGTCTGTCGGTTCATAGGGATAACGATGGAGCCAGCATCGCTTGAGAAGATGCAGTCCCCGCTGGGCTCGCAAATTTCTTTCTGTCTGAAAGACTTAGAAGCATAGTATGGACTTCTCACAGAAATTCGGAGTTGCTCGCTGACAACCACGCGGGCAATCTCATCGAGCAAATCAAAGTACCGTCCCCTAACTGGCCAGAGGCTCTCACCGAGCAAAGCTGCGTCATCCCCCCTGAGAACGCAGGAAATTAACCGAATCTGGTCAACACCAATATCGTCCCAGAAACGCACCGCATCAAGCATTTCGGACATGGACGATCGAAGGACAGTGAAATTGATTGCCAGCAGCCCCCCAACGCCATCGAGAGATCTGCGCAACAGACGCACACCCTTTACGACCTCCTCGTGCTTAGCACCGCGCCGTATGCGCTCATAGGTTTCCTTCTTGATACCATCAAACGACACAGTAACGATTTCCGTGCGCAGTCTGGTCAGTCGCTCCGCAAATGATGGAGTCACTTTGGTTCCGTTGGTGATCAGTTCGAGTCTGTGATCGCCCAACTCGATGAAGTCGAGTATTTCATCGAAGGAGGGATGAATCGTGGGCTCGAACGAAGAACCCACGATGAAGTAGCAACCTCTGAGCGATCGCAGGTTTTCCAGGAGGGCAATATCCAGCAGCTTCCTTTTCTCTGCTGGCATGTATGAAACATGACACATCCTGCATCGCAGATTGCAATGCTCAGTTGGCTCTATCTCAATCACTACCGGGAGATTCACTTGCGTGCTACACATATTTTCCCTCGTCACTGATAGAACCAATCTCCTCTAGGCTCATTGCGAGGTCCACCAACCCCTCTATCCACGGGGTGCTCGTCACCCGGAACACGGCAACGCTGCGGCGAGCATCGTGCCGGATGATCTTTCCCTCGACGGATTCCGTCAGCCCGAAGTGCAGGAAATATTCGCCTTCTGCGAGGATAGCACTGATGCCTATTTTGTAAAAATGAATGCTTCCCGGTTGAACAAGCTGCAATTCAACGGAAAGAAGCCCTGCGTTCCCGGAACAGACCATCTGGCCCGTATGCGTAAATACGCCAACTCCCACTGACGGCCACTTTATGCCACTAAGCCCGAGCACTTTGATATACACATAAAATCGGGTCCCAGAAGGGATGGATACGAAGTCCTCATCATCACCATTCACAAGCAGGTAGTCGACGATTGCGCCACCACCATCACCAAATCTCAATTCGTATTTATTGTAGCTTCGCCGATCCTTGCACCGGTCCTGATCCGAATCCAAAGAAAAAAAGCTTCGAAGAAGCTCGCGCCCCGGGCCGTTCATGCCAGATTGCGTTTTGACAGCGGGCGAGACGCCCCCCCCCTTCACCGAACCAGATGACGCGGCCACAGATCTCGCCAAGGAATCAGAACGTGTCCTTGCTTGATCGATCACGACGTTTTTTCGTGGAAACAACAAGGACTCATACAAGCTTACCGCCTCCTGCGGATCGCCGGTAAACGCAACTTGTGCGCCTTCAAGGACCAGCGCCCTGCTGCAAAACTGCTCGACGCGCGCCGTTTCGTGCGTGACCAATACAATCGTTTTGCGTGCCTCGCGGAACTCGTTCAGCTTTCTGAAGCACTTCTCCTGAAACTTAATGTCTCCGACACTAAGCGCCTCATCCACAATTAGAATTTCTGGATCGACGTGAATCGCTGATGCGAATGCTGTCCGCACAAACATGCCAGAAGAATAGGTCTTGACGGGCTGATCGAAGAACTCGCCGATATCCGCAAACGCCTCGACCTGATCCATGCGCTCCAGCATCTGCCGTCGCGAAAACCCGTGAATCGCGCCATTGAGGATTACATTCTCACGTCCAGTGAACTCCGAGTTAAAACCGGCTCCCAGTTCAAGTAGAGCAGATATGCGACCATTAGCCACGACCTTTCCGGCAGTCTCCTGCATTACGCCGCAGATGATCTGCAACAGGGTGGATTTGCCTGAACCGTTGCGTCCGAGAATGCCGACAATCTCACCACGGCCAACCTCAAAACTCACATCACGCAGCGCCCAGAACTCCTTGTGATACTGCTTGCGGAATGGGTGCAATGCTTCCGCAAGGCGTTCTCTTGAGGTAGAAAACAGCCGGAATTTCTTGGACACATTGCGTACAGAAATCGCAATTTCAGAATTCATTTCTGCAGACAAAATCATCTTAGTGCTAACAAGGCAATGTGCTTGGAACCAGTCTTCAGTTCCTCGTCCAATGTCCTTGGTGCGTTGGCGTCAAGGGAGTACGGCAAAAATTGGGGAAGCCAGGTGTTGCGATGTTCAATTTCCGTGACCGATTTGAAACCCATGAGCCTCATGCTTTCCTTAAACATCCCACGACTAATGCGCGTATTGTCATTAAAGCCGTGAGGAAATGACGTCAACCTGGAAAGTTCCGGATGGGGAGGCTTATGCGAAATTATCAGCTGTTCGGTATCGAGTATCTGCCCCCAGAATAAAATTGCTCGCCTAGCCATTTTCCCAACGGCAGCCAGAAAAGGAAGGGGGTCTGGCAAATGACACATAATTGCCGATGCTACGACCACGTCAAACTCATCTTGAACAGGCATTTCATGTCTTTGGGAGTCATACACCAGATGTATGAATCTGGCTTTTGTGTTTAGGGCTTTATTAAGAATCGAAAAAGATTTGGAATAGTCAGCCATATCCATTCCTGCTCCTTTCAGCCCCCTCAATTCCGCACCGACCGGAAAATAGCCGTTGTTGCATGCCACATCAAACAGGGAACCGCCTGGAAAGCGAAGAGCTACTTCGTCCAGGATATCGTCGTACATGGCGCGCAATCGGGCATTCGAATCAACAATTCGGCTCCAATCGTGTTCAGTATTGTCTGAACGATTGAAAACAAGAGAGGGCTTTGTCCGTGGATCATCACTGTACGCCCAGGAGTACGCCGCTCCTGTCTGAATATTCTCGGACAGGATAAATGGTTGATAATCGAGCACCTTTGCAGCAAGGCTTACTTCCTCGCTATTTAGCAAAGCGGATAGATTCACTATGAATACCCCCTAAAAGACAATAATCCCTCAACGTCATCAACGTCAGCGTTATATAACGTCGGCAAATTCCGGCTTGAGACGCCGAAATACTGTGGCACCCAATACCAAAAAAACCAAGGCTATGCACCAGAAGTAGATCGTCTCTGACGTATCAGGCCATCTAGGCTGGGAATAGATCAGCATGCCTCTGTATCCATCAACGACGTAATGCATCGGGTTCCATGCAAACACCCAATGATATTCCTTAGGCATAAGAGCAGGATCCCAGACTATTGGGGTCAGCCAGAACCACAGATTCATAACCATCGTGAGCGCCTGGGCGATGTCCCGGTAAAACACCTGAAGGGCGGCTAACATCCACCCCAAACCAAGCACGAGCGTGCAGGTGCAGATCAGGTAGTAGAGGACCAAGATACGCTCTATCCGAAACGACACGTCGAAGAACACGAGCATTGCGATCAGAACAAGCATGAAGATCGCATGCGGAATCAACCCGGAGGTCACATGCACCAACGGCAGAACCTCGGTCGGAAAGACTGTTTTCTTGACCAAGTGCGCGTTGCTCGTGATCGAATTCGTAATAGCCAGCAGGGTTTCGTTAAAGAAAAGCCACGGGACCAGCCCGCAAACAAACCAGAGAATGAATGGCACGTTGCTCGGTCCTTGTGCTCTGAAGCCAACGGCAAAAACAAAATAAAAAACAGCAACGATCGCCACGGGATGAGCGAATGCCCACAATGCTCCTCCTAAAGTGCCGGCATATCTGACCCTCAGGTCTCGCAATGCCAAGGCAAATATCATCGAGCGATGCCCACGCACCTGTCGGAAGAACTGGATAAATGCGAGCATGACCAACTTTCCTAAGTTTCGAATGAAACCTTAATTTACTTCCGTTGGGGGTAAATACCGCGCTTGCAGCCTTCGGTACTCGTCCAAAATATACTGGTTTATCTTTGTTAGCATCGAATAGGTGATTTGCGCGTTCCTGCGCCGCCTTCCCCATGCGCGCTCTGAACGCCTCGTCGCTCAGCATCCTGGACAAGGCCTCTGCCAGCGCATCAACATCGCGCGGCGGCACAAGAATTCCCGTTTCCCCATCCGCGACGGAGTCCACCAACCCGACAATTTGGGTGCCAACCGTGGGGGCGCCCATCGCCGCGGCTTCAATCACGACGTTGCCAAAACCTTCGCGATTGTTGCCAGCCTGTTTTTGCATTAACAGGTTGCTGAAAAAACATCGTCACCCCGGCGAAAGTCGGGGTCCAGAATATTATAATGATTGAAATCAGTAATATGCTGGATTCCGGCTTGCGCCGGAATGTCGGATTCGGGTGTTTTTCTGACTTTTTCAGCAACCAGTTAATCCGGATTGCATTCCATATCCTTGCAGGACCATATCCCAACGCAGCAATCCTACGACCAGCACCAAATCGATAAATCTATCCATCCCGGCCACCAGCAACTTGCTCATGTCGGCGCTGCCTTATATAGAGCCAATATTTGGTTGTTTACCTGTTCGATCGAAAATTCTGTCTCGGCGGTTTTTTGCCTTGTTTTCCCATGCGCTGAGGTCAGTGCTTCACGTCATGCAAACGCTGCGCGGATAATGACAGGCCATCCAGGATGGTTTCCCCTACGCTTTCCGGAAAATCCGACGGCAAGCTTGCCATAACATCCTGAATAACCTTGGGCGTGGCTTCGGCCATGCTCCGGACAATACTTGCGCTACTCTCTCCCAAACCGCAATGGGTTCCCGTCTGAATGAAATGCCTTGGGGAAATCTCTTCCCATTGGTAATGACGATTTTTTCCGAACACCGCCATCGCCATTCTGACCTTGTTTGGAGACAACTTATTCGGTCCGTGGCCCAATACCGGGTAAGCAGATAGCACATCATAGCGAGGAGTCATCCGATAACTTCCGCCAGCCTCAATGAACAGGCTGAAATTCTTGGCGTGTCCATCGATCCCGCACAATAGC
>Ga0154764_1055_pt1 | contig 25885 bp, 21 predicted proteins | sample Rifle2008BG16ft_FD_105772 | JGI IMG/M metagenome (GOLD analysis project Ga0154764, IMG submission 105772) | candidate division Zixibacteria bacterium RBG_16_53_22
GGATCAAGCCGTATATCGGGAACGAGGCGTTCATGCTGACCTACGGGGACGGGATCTCCGATGTCGACATCGGCCGCCTGGTGGCATTTCACAAGTCCCACGGGAAACTGGCGACACTCACATCGACCCAGCCGGTAGGCCGGTTCGGCGCCCTGGAGATGGCGGCGAGCAACCAGGTGTCCGGTTTCCAGGAAAAACCGAGGGGGGACGGGGGCTGGATCAACGCCGGCTTTTTCGTCTTCGAGCCGAAGGTGTTCGACTATCTCGCCGACGACGCGACCGTCCTGGAGAAGGCCCCTTTGGAGAATCTGGCCCGGGATGGGGAGCTCATGGCCTACACGCATAGGGGGTTCTGGCATCCGATGGACACCATGCGCGACAAGAACCTCCTGGAGGACCTCTGGAAGGACAGAAATCCGCCTTGGAAGGTGTGGTGAGCAGGATAAACGGTTCGTTCTACTCCGGGAAGAGAGTCTTTCTCACGGGGCATACCGGCTTCAAGGGCTCGTGGCTGTGTCTGTGGCTTAACGCGATGGGCGCAAAGGTGACGGGCTATGCCCTGGATCCGCCGACCGATCCCAGCCTGTTCGAACTGTGCCGCATCGGGAAACTCGTCAGGAGCATCATTGCCGACGTCCGCGACCGCGAGACGCTCGCCAAAGCGCTTCGAGCAGCGAAGCCCGACATCGTACTCCACCTGGCGGCCCAACCGCTCGTGCGCGACTCGTACAGGATCCCCGTGGAGACCTACGCGACGAACGTGATGGGGACGGTCCATCTGCTCGAGGCCGTCCGGTCGTGCGGGACGGTGAGGGGCGTCCTCAACGTGACGACCGACAAATGCTATGAGAGCCGGGATTGGCTCTGGGGCCACCGGGAGAACGAGCCCTTGGGCGGGTACGACCCGTACTCGAGCAGCAAGGCCTGCTCGGAGATGGTCACCTCCGCATACCGGGACTCCTTCTTCCACGCGGCCGACCATTCCCGTCACGGCGTCGCGGTCGCTTCCGCGCGCTCCGGCAATGTCATCGGCGGGGGAGACTGGGCGGCGGACCGGCTCGTCCCCGACTGCGTGAGGGCCCTGCTGAAGAGAGAGCCGATCCTTGTTCGAAACCCCCACGCGATCCGGCCGTGGCAGCACGTGCTCGAGCCGCTTTCCGGTTACCTTGCCCTCGCGAGACGGCTGTACGCGGAGGGCCCGCGATTTGCCGGAGCGTGGAATTTCGGCCCGCCGGAAGACGATGCGAAACCCGTAAAGTGGATCGTCGAGCGGATGTGCGCCGGGTGGGGGAACGGTGCACGCTACCGGGTTCACAGAGGGAAGCACCCTCATGAAACCCGCGCCCTGCGGCTGGACTGCACGAAGGCGCGGAGTGAGCTGGGCTGGCGCCCCCGGTGGGGTTTGGAGCAGGCGATTCGGAGCGTCATCGAGTGGACGAGGATCTACCAGGCAAAGGGAGATGTCCGAGGCGAGTGCCTTGCCCAGATCGATGAATATGAAAGGGGTGCAGGGCGGGTCGGATGAAAGAAAGGACCGCCCTCGTAACGGGCGCATCCCGAGGGATCGGGGCCGCGATCGCGGATCGGTTCCGGAAGGCCGGCGCCCGGGTTTTGACTCCTTCCCGGGCCGAGATGGACCTGCGCTCGACCGACTCGGTAAACGCTTACCTGTCACGCATTGGCGCGTCGGTGGACATCCTCGTGAACAACGCGGGGATCAACCTCCCGGGGAGTATCCGGGAGGTCCTCGACCGGGACCTGGAGGAAACGGTGCGGACCAACTTGGTAGCCCCCCTCCTCCTGGCCCGGGGCGTGGTCGGAGGGATGATGGAGCGGGGGTACGGCCGCATCGTGAACATCGGTTCGATCTGGGGCGTCGTCTCCCGGCATCGGCGGGTCGCGTACACCTTGACCAAGGCCGGCCTGAACGGCCTGACGAGGGCGCTTGCCGTGGAGTTGGCGCCGCGCGGGATCCTGGTCAACACCGTCGCTCCCGGGTACGTGAACACGGAACTGACCCGGAAGAACAACACGGAGCAGGAGTTGGCCGCCATCCGGGAGAGCATTCCCCTCCGCAGGCTCGGAGAGCCCGGGGAGATCGCCGAGGTCGTCGCGTATCTCTGCTCCGGAAAAAACTCCTACATCACGGGCCAGACCATCATCGTGGACGGCGGGTACACCTGCCTGTGACGCCGGGGAAGAGAAGGAGCGGGTGAAAACATCCGGACAGAGGAAGCGGGAGATCCTCGATCTCGTCCGGAAATACCACGCGGCGGGCCATGCGCGGCAACCGTTCGTTCCCGGGTCCTCCCGGGTCCCCTACGCCGGGAGGGTGTTCGACTCCCGGGAAATGGTCAATCTTGTGGACTCCGCCCTCGAATTCTGGCTCACGGCGGGGCGGTATGCGAAGCGGTTCGAGGAGGAGCTCGCATCGACCCTCGGCGTGCGCCATTGCATCCTCACCAACTCCGGCTCGTCGGCGAACCTGTTGGCCGTGTCCGCGCTGACCTCCCCGCAGCTTGGCGCTTCCCGCCTCAAAAGAGGCGACGAGGTGGTCACCGTCGCGGCAGGGTTCCCGACCACGGTGTCGCCGCTTCTTCAAAACGGCCTGGTGCCGGTGTTTGTCGACGTGACGTTGCCGACCTACAACGTCGACGTCGGCATGCTGGAAGAGGCGAGATCGAAAAAGACCCGGGCCGTCATGCTGGCCCACACCATGGGGAACCCGTTCGACCTCGACCGGGTGAAGCGGTTCTGCGATCGCCACGATCTGTGGTTGATCGAGGACAACTGCGACGCCCTGGGGTCGCAGTACAAGGGCCGCTGGACCGGGACCTTCGGCCACATCGCGACTCAAAGCTTCTATCCGCCGCACCACATCACCATGGGGGAAGGCGGGGCCCTGTTCACGAATGACGACACATTGAAGCGCCTCATCGAATCGTTCCGCGACTGGGGCCGGGACTGCTGGTGCCCCCCGGGACGGGACAACACCTGCGGGAAGCGTCACCGCCAACAGTTCGGAGAGCTCCCGTACGGCTACGACCACAAGTACGTCTTCTCCCACTTCGGGTTCAACTTGAAAGTTACCGACATGCAGGCCGCCGTCGGGTGCGCCCAGCTCAGGAAGCTCCCGGCCTTCACCAAGGCAAGGCAACGGAATTTCAAAGCGATGTACGACGCGCTGAAGGCGCGCGGAGGCGTTTTCCTCCTTCCCGAGGCGACGAAAGGATCGGAGCCGAGCTGGTTCGGGTTCCTTCTTACGGTCCGCGAGGACGCCGGCTTCACGAGGGACGAGATCGTGGCCCACCTGGAGAAGAACATGATTCAGACCCGGATGCTTTTCGCGGGGAACCTGCTTCGCCATCCCTGCTTCGACGGGATGCGCCATCGTCGGTCCGGCTACCGGGTCGTCGGGGACCTGCGAAACACCGACGCGATCATGAACCGGACATTCTGGGTCGGGGTCTATCCAGGCATGACGGATGCGATGCTTGATTTCACGATCGAGCGGTTTCGAGCTTTTATTGCCGTGCGCCGAACATCGCCAAGATGAGATGCGGGGTTGAAACATCAACTAACGATACGATGGGTGTACGATGAAGCTATCTGATTATGTGATTGATTTCCTGGCCCAAAAAGGCGTCACCCATATCTTCGAGATTATCGGTGGGGCCATCGCGCACTTGCTCGACTCTACCTACGACCGGAAAGACATCTGTTGTGTGAGCGTCCATCACGAGCAGGCGGGTGCGTTCGCCGCTGAAGGAGCGGGGCGATTCACGGGAAATCTCGGGGTCGCAATGGCCACGAGCGGTCCGGGGGCCACGAACCTGATCACGGGAATCGGAAGCTCCTTCTTCGACTCGGTCCCCTGCCTTTATATTACCGGGCAGGTCAATACATACGAGTATAAATGGAATCGTCCCGTTCGCCAGATCGGCTTCCAGGAGACGGACATTGTCTCGATCGTCCGCCCCATCACAAAATATGCCGCAATGGTCGAACGACCCGGGCAAATCCGGTACGAACTGGAAAAGGCAGTCTACCTCGCCCGGAACGGCAGGCCCGGTCCGGTCCTCCTGGATATCCCGATGGATGTCCAGCGGGCGGAAATCGATCCCGTCCATCTCCCCTCGTTTGACGATTCCGAAGAGCAGGGGAAATTGCCGGAGTCGGAGTTGCCCGATCTTTCCGGAATCGAGGAGATCGCCGGATGGCTCGTTGCCGCGGAGAGGCCGGTCGTTCTGGCCGGAGGGGGTGTCCGCCTGTCCGGTGCGTCCCCACTCCTTACGGAGTTGGCCGATCGGACCGACATCCCCGTTGCCGTGACCTTGATGGGTTTGGACGCGGTCTGCCACGACCACCCTTCCTTCTGCGGCATGGTGGGGGCATACGGGAACCGGTTCAGCAATCTCGCGGTCGCAAACTCGGATTTTCTGCTCGCGGTCGGAACCCGGCTCGATACCCGGATCACGGGAACCCGCCCCGAGACGTTCGCCCGGGGTGCGAAGATCGTCCATGTAGATATCGACCGGAACGAGATCGGGCAGAAGGTCAACAAGGCGATTGGTGTGAGAGCCGATGCAAAACGGTTTCTGTTGGAACTGCTCAATCGGATCCCCGAAAGCCACAGAACTCCGGGAAACTGGCCGGACCGGATCGAAAGGTATAAACGGAAATATCCGACGACCCCACGCAACAACACGCAGAACAAAGTGGACCCGAACTACTTTTTCCAGGAGCTGTCCGAGGCCGCAAGCGGCGATGAGATCGTTTCGGTAGACGTAGGGCAGAACCAGATGTGGGTCGGCCAGTCCTTTCGGTTCCGCGGGGATCAACGCGCCATGATGTCGGGGGGAATGGGAGCGATGGGATTCGCCCTCCCCGCAGGGATCGGGGGCTGTCTTGCCTCCGGCGGGCGGAGGACCATCGTCATCTCGGGAGACGGCGGGTTCCAGGTCAACATCCAGGAACTTCAAACGGTTGCTCACTATCGCATTCCGTTAAAGATGGTCATTATGAACAACCGCACCCTCGGCATGGTCCGCCAGTTTCAGGAGATTTACTTCCAGGAGAGATACCAGTCAACGGTGAAAGGGTATAGCGCTCCTGATTTCGTCAAGGTCGCCGCCGCTTACGATATTCCGGCGGCGAAGTTCAACCATGCGGGAGATTGGAAGGCCCAGTTTCGATCTTTCCTGGAATCGGATGGTCCTTCCTTATTGGAGGTCGACATCCCCGTCGAAACCCCTGTCAACCCGAAGCTTCTGGTAAATCGGCCGATCGAGGATATGCATCCCTTCCTGGACCGCGAGGAATTCCGCCGGGAAATGATCGTAAAGCCGTTGCCGGAATAGGAACTGTCTGTTTGGCGAGGTCATTTTGGGAAAGAAGATAGCGATCCTCGGCGCGACCAGCCACATCGCCAAAGGGCTGATCTACAACCTCGGACATGGCGGAGAATACGATCTTCGCATGTTCGCCCGATCTCCCGAGCGCGCCGACGAATTCCTGAACGCTGCCAGATTAGGCGACCGATTCAAGGCGAAACCCTTCGAAGAATTCGGGAGAGAATCCTACGGAGCCATCATCAATTGCGTAGGGATCGGAGACCCGGGGAAGTTGTCAAATGCGGGCTCGTCTATTTTCAAAATAACGGAAACGTTCGACACCCTGGCACTCGATCACCTGAAGCGCAGCCCAGACACTCTATACATCAATTTCAGCAGCGGCGCGGTATATGGAAGCGACTTCGCCTCCCCCCCTGATGAAAACAGCCGAGCCTCTTTCGACATCAACCCCATGGATCCTGCCGCCTATTACGGCATCGCAAAACTCCATTCGGAAGCCAAGCATCGCGCGATGAAGAATTTCCGCATTGTCGACCTGCGCATCTTCGGGTATTTCAGCCGGTTCATCGACCTCGATGCGAAATACATGATGAGCGAGATCGTTACCTGCGCGAAGAACAGCAAGGAATTCTTGACGGGCCCTGACGACATCGTCCGCGACTACATCCATCCGGAAAACCTTGCATCGCTGGTGAAACTCTGCATGGCGAAACGGGATTTGAACGATGCGTTCGATGTTTGCAGCCTGCATCCCGCCAGGAAAATAGAAATCCTCGAAAAATTTTCCTCTCTTTACGGGTTGAAGTATACGGTGAGGGAAAGCCACAGCGTGTTATCCGCTACGGGGAAAAAGACGAACTACTACTCTACCAATGGCAGGGTCCAGACGATCGGGTTCGTCCCCCAGTACACCTCCTTGGAGACACTCTGCCAGGAGTCGAAGATAATCATAGAAATGCAGTAAATGGCAAAGAGGCCTGTCATTGGAAGAATACGCGGGATTTCAATCCATATACGCATATTATTTTTAACGTAACCAGAAAATATACAAATTACCAATAAAGAAATAAATCCCTATTCGTTGGAGTAAAAGTTGGAAAGTCTAAATAAAATATTATGGGCATTGAGGAAGGTAAGGCTACCCGTTTCCATGGATGGCTTAGTGTTGGATGTAGGCGCGGGATCTTGTCCTTACCCCCGATCCGACGTTCTTCTTGATCGGCATGTCTCCGGAGAGCATCGTCACGGCGCAGGCCTTGTAGTAGACCGCCCTCTTGTTTACGCAGACGCACTTCGGATGCCTTTCAGGGATAAGGCGTTTGAATTCGTGGTCGCCTCTCATGTCATGGAACACATTCCGAAACCGGAGGTTTTTCTTCAAGAATTAATGCGAGTAGGGAAGGCCGGATACATTGAAACCCCAAATGCGATATTTGAGCGAATGAGTCCCTATACAACTCATTGTCTCGAAATCATGAGCATTGAAAATAAATTGGTCATTCATAAAAAGAGTGACCCAGTACAGGATCCTTTTTTCCGAGATCTTCAAATTATCGTGAAAAATAAAAAATGGAAAAAGCTTTTTGTCTACGACGTGGAAATGTTTCATGTCCGGTATTTTTGGAGAGATACGATACAATTTGAAATCGTTAATCCGGACGAGCAATGCGATTGGTATGAAATCGATAATCCGAATAAACAATGCAATTGCATGGAGGACGTGTTTGGTGATGATGCCGGGTTACTGGAAAAAACATATTCCGGGAGTGGGTGGCGAGGATGGGGCCTGAGAAATCTCCGTAAATACTATCGTTGGCGCCGAAGAAAACCAATTGAATGGCTGGACATTTTGGCATGCCCTGAATGTAAAGGTGCTCTATCTTGTACGGAGGATTTTTTTGTCTGCCCGCCATGCCGCAGGATTTATCGAGCGAAACCCCACCCAAATTTTATTTCATATGAAAGTTCCAGCCTGCTCCCCTAGTTTATAAACATCTGCTTATGTGGAATCTCGAAGCGGAAAGTGAAAAAAAAACCTCACATAGCACGGCCACACAATGGAATCTTGTTTTTCAATATGCAACGATCGCCTTATCATTAATTTCGGGATTCATTCTTTTTCCATTAAATCTCAGGTTCATTCCGATCGGGCTGTTCGGTGCTTGGCTCGCAAGCGGGAATATTCTTTTATGGCTTACCATCTTTGAACCTGGTATCGGGGAGATCATACAACAGCGGATTGCCGTTGCCTTTGGTGCACGAGATACTAATAGCCTCACTAACCTGATCTCACTCAATATCACTGTTTCTCTAATCATTGGTAGCTGCTTCATCATAGCTGGGTTGACAGCCGCAAGTTTTATCCCATCGTGGCTGGATGTGACTTCGCCAAATGACGCGAAGCAACTTGAAAAGGCATTCGCCATTTCAGTCGTCGGAACAGGTCTACTCCTTTGTGGTTATGGAATTGCAGGCGGAAATCTTGCGCTCATGCGTACCCTCTCGCAAGGCATTGTTAATACGTTGGCGGGCATTGCATCGCTGTTCGTTCAGATATTTCTTCTCTTCACTGGCTTTGGTCTATTGGCTATTGCGTATGGAATAGTTGCCCGCGCACTTATACTTTTTGCGGGAAATGGATTGATTCTCTGGCGGGCAATGCGGGCTGAGGAGGTGCCGGTTTCCCTATCCTTTCGCGTGAGCCGTGGAATGTTTAAAGATCTGTCGTTTACAGCAGTAGCAAGAATTAGCAATATCATTGCCAACAATCTGGATTCGATCGTGGTCTCGAAGGTACTCGGGAATGAATTGGTTCCTGTCCTTCGAGCGACGCGAAGCCCGCTCGACATGAGCAGGTGGATATTGGAGCGGCCTGCATATGCGTTGTCCCCTGCGCTTTCTTCATTGAAGGGGAAAAACCATATGGAGCGTGTACGCTTTCAACTTCTGCGCTTGGCCCGCTTTGTGATATGGGGTGTCGTTGGTTTTGCGGTCCTATTTTGGATGTTCAACAAGGATATTATCCGCCTGTGGGTCGGAGAGGGGCTCTTCGCTGGGCATACAGTTAACTTGCTTCTATGTGCCTTGTTCATAGTTGCAGTGGTGACATTGAATCTGAAATATGTCTGTCTTGCCCTTGGTGATGTCCGGGCAAAAAATATTATGGAATTTTCGCAGGCGTTGTCTATATTGCCCCTGGTCGTTCTCGGGGGCCTTTATTTTGGTCTACCCGGGGTTATTTTGGCAGCAATTCTTTCGAATATTTGGATTGCGGGATGGTATATGCCTCGTTCCTTTTCCAGGTTGGTGTCATTGACCATAAAAGATAAATTGTCAATATATAAGGAAATGGTAAACGCATTTCTTGCGGCACTCTTTGCAGCCACCACAGTATTTTGGTTCAACCCCAGGTCTGTTTTTCAAATAGCTTTGGTAATTGTTACGTTTACGACGTGTTTCATCTTTTTCTTATCAATACTATCATTACACTTGCGAACAGAATTGCTTGATATAAAAAAGCGGTTTTACTCCATTGCGTGTGGCACATAAATCTATATTGTGGTCCGAAACAAATATGGATAAGAATATATAGTATTAATCTGCATTTTTGCATGTAACCACAAATGAAAATAACTAATTTATGCCTTATAGTCAAAAATAAACACGCATTAATACATTAATGTTCCAATGTTATTTATAATTTTATATTACATTCACAATTCGATGAGTTAATAATGCTAATCCATTATAATAAGGATGGGATATAAGTGTTGTCGCATATAAATAATCAATACGAATTGGGATATAGGGGGTTATTATCATTATTTACAATGTCTTGGAGGACTAATATTGGGAGGTATACAGAGCGGGTGCTTTTTATATTATTAGTCTCTTGTTTGCTTTTTTTTAATCCTATGATAGCACTTAGATCATTATTTAGTGATAATGAAGGTATATTAATTGGAATGTTAATGTCAACCCTGTTGTCGTTAATGCTTGTCCGCATGTTTCTTCGTAACTACAATAGATATAATTATAATGGTATTATGCTTTTATGGTTTGGCATTTATAGCATAACAAGATTTATATTGGTGGGAGCTGAGTGGAGATGGCAAATAATTGCATTTATTAGTATATTGCTTGGTGTAGTTGCTTCATATCGCGCGTTGAATAAATATTTTCAGGAAACAATAATATGTGCGTTAATGTTTGCAATGATTGTTCATTCAATAGTAATAATATTCATGCCAATGACAGCAACAGATGGGATAGAATTGCCACAAATATTTGGAATGGATATATCAGATGATTTATTTGTACAAAGAGCAATGGGATTTACAACTGCACCAGGATTCTTATCATTGCTTTCGATTATAGGATTGGCTATTAGTATACAATTAATGATCAGTGGACGAATCTGGCCATGGATATTACTTTTTTCCTCTAGTTTGTTTTGCGGAATATCAACTGGGAATCGGTCTTTCTTAGTTGGCGTTGTAGTTATAATTATTATGACAATTATTCTTTCTAAATTAACATTGAGGTTTGTTGGTGGCGCAATATTTATTATTTCAATTATTGTGATTAGCATGGTTTATGTTTTTTCACACACAATATATGGAACATACATGTATGAACGTTTTATTGGAGAAACATTCACAGTAGATTTTAGTAATCGCATATACGGTGAGATGGGGATTGTTAATGTAGTTGAAAACATATGGGATTCTCCTTTTTTGGGTTCAGCTGATACACTCCCTGGAACTAATACTTTAGCTGTATTTGTGGGGAGAGACTGGTTCATGCCGCATAATTCATTTATATGGATTATTGGTTCTAGAGGTGTGATTGCAGGGGTATTATTTATTGTATGGAATATAATTGCTGTATATAATTTCTGGAAGTTGCACCAGAGGCAGCGTAGATATAACTATGATTTTAATAGCTTGCCGGCCAGTTTATGGTTGATAGCGTTTATTGCTGGTCAGGCCGGATGCTTGGCTGATCCATTGTTAGAAACCCCAATAATGATGTTCTTATTGGGGATGGGAATTGGATTAAGCAAGAGATACAGATTAAAAACAGGTAACCTCCCCCTAAAATAATAATAGCATTGCAGATAGATGCCGTGAAATATCCCCTCATCACAATAACAATCCCAGCATACAATGCCGAGGCAACGATCAGAGAAACCTTAAATTCCATCCTGAGCCAGACTTATAAGAACATAGAAGTGATTGTTTCTGACAATAATTCTAACGACAGTACGTCAGAAATTGTCAGATCGTTTGAGGATCGCGGGGTCCGACTAGTCACCTGTCCTGTTCGATACCAGCCCACCGGGACGCCTCTGGATAACACGTACGCCTCCATCGAAAACTGGAACACGCTCGTCGACCTTGGATCGGCAGATCTCATGACGATCTATCATGCTGATGATGTTTACGAGAGGGATATTGTTGAATCGGAAGTCCGCTTTTTTCTTGAACACCCCGAATGCGGCGCGGTTTTTACTGGTTGTACCTTCATCGATGAAACAGGAAAATTTACATCGCACACGCCGGTTAGACTGCCAAGGGCGCTGACCAAGCAAAGTGTGTTCGATTTTAAGGCTGTGTTTAATGGGATGATGAGATACGGTCTTCCCCTTGTGGCCCCGAGCATCATGCTGCGCAGAGGGACATGGAGGAGAGCCGGGAAATTGGACAGACGGTTCGGGCAGGCGGTCGACACGGAGATGTGGCTGAGGCTCGCGAAGGAGGCCCCCATCGGAATCGTCGACCGGCCGCTTGTACGGAGAAGGATACACGGTAAATCAGACAGTTTCCGCGGGCTGATCGCCTATCGCCACGCGTTGCTTCCCATCGTCGATGTCTTCGATGCCTATCTCACGGACCCTTCCGTTGTTCCCCTGGTCGAGGACTCCACCAAGGAGCGGTACCGTTTTTACCGTGCAGGAGAGCAGGCTCGTGTGGCCATCAATTTCCTTGCCGACGGGAAGCTGGAAAAGTGGAAAGAGCACCTCGCTGAGTCACGCGATATTTCAATGAGGGGATACGCTCGGCACACACGGCGTGCGGCGGCGTGGATCTTCTTCGCGCAATGCCTCTCCCTCCTGGGGTTGCTGGGTCTCGGGATGTCTGTCGCCAGACGAATCTTCGGGAATTCAATGAAATGACCAGGAGGGAAAATGCATGTTGGAGCGGGTAGTCGTTTATGACACGGGACAGCCGCTTTTCCAGGGCAACCGGATTCTGGACCCGGTGTTTGCTGCGCGGTTTCCCGGCGCTTCCTTCCTCCCTGTCCTGAAAGGGTACCTTGAGGAACAAGATTGCACGATGATGACGGCCGATGTGTTCCTTGCGGATCGGAACGCCAATGTGGAAGCCTTTTGCCTTTCTGAGGCCGTAACCCCACTGATCCGTCGATTGATCGAGCGGGGTGTGGATCCCAAAGTTGTGCTTTGTGGCGAATCGCCGAATGTCATCCCCTGGTTTTACCACAGACTCGATACTTTTATCCGGCCGTTCCGCCACGCGTTTCTTTTCCGGGGGTTTTCATCCCGTGTTCCAACCTCCGTGACGTTTCACCCGTTCCTTTGGCCCAACAGCCGGGACGCTATGCTGGAAGGACCCCCGTGGGTGGAACGGGGACTGCTCGTGATGGTAGTAGGGAACAAGGGTCGCTACATCATAGACCCTAGAAAACCGTTCAGGTCGCTGGTCCGCGCGTCGATCAATTGGTCGAAGTGGCGGTATTACCGGACCCTCGACCCGCTGTTTTGCTTCCCAGATCTGTACAAAGCGCGTCTCGATGCAATCGCACATTTCTGCGGAAGGGCTGATTTCCGCCTGTTTGGGAAAGGTTGGGAACAAAAAACCATGCTTGTTCGCAGAGGGAAGCGGTTGAGGTTTTATACGGCACCGGGGGAATGTGAAGACAAAATAGCTATCATGGCAAAGTTCAGGTTTGCACTATGCTTCGAAAATTGCGCTTTTCCTGGGTACGTGACCGAGAAAATATTCGATTGCCTGCTCGCCGGGTGTGTCCCCGTTTATTTCGGCGCCCCGGATATCACGGATTTTATCCCAAAGGAATGTTTTATCGATTTTCGGGATTTCCGGGATTTCGGGGAACTCGAGAAGGCATTACGAGAGTTTCCAGAACACGAATGGGACGCGAAGCGCCAAGCGATCCGGGAGTTTCTAAGTTCCAACATGTTTCGCAGCCATCGCCAAGAGTCTTTTGCGTCCGAATTGGCCCAGTGCTTGCTTGAGTAGTGTGCCGCCGTAACAAATCTGGAATGAACCTCGTCTTCTGGCAAAACATGCTCTCTATTCATCATTCGGCGTACATCCGTGCCCTGGCGGATATGGGTCACAGGGTTACGATAGTGGCCGCGCAGAGAGTACCAATTCCCCTGCGGAAACTCGGTTGGAATGTTCCCGACTTTGGTGCGACACAAGTACTAGTTGCGCCCGACGAAAAAACTGTTTCGGAACTGGTGTGCAAAAGCATTATGGATACCGTCCACGTGATCGGGGGCTTGAGAGGATACAACCTTGGGGAGAGAGCTTTCCATGCCTGCAAAATTAACAGCGCACGGATGGGGCTTATTTCCGAGGGCGCCGATCCCCGGGGAGTGAAGGGGGTCGCACGCCGGATGCTCTATAACCTCGACAGGATCCGGTACGGACGGAATGTGGACTTTGTCCTTGCTATGGGGCGGAACGGGGTTCGGTGGTACCGGGAACGCGGCTGGCCGCAGGCCAGGATCTTCCCAAGTGCTTACATCACCGAACTGCCCTGCATGGAGGACTTGGATTGTTGCGGCCGCGGTTCGGACGAAAGGTTCGAAATCATTTTTGTGGGTCAATTGATAGCACGCAAGGGGGTAGATATCCTGTTGCGTGCATTGGGTGGTATAGGTAGTAAGAACTGGCGTCTAACCGTCGTGGGAGACGGTCCTCTGCGTTCAGATTATGAAGCAATCACGCGGAGGATTGGGGTGGATAACAGGACGCAATTCATGGGTGCATTGCCGAACCTGCAAACCCTGGACCTGATTGCGAGTTCCGACCTTCTTGTCTTGCCCAGCCGGTTCGACGGGTGGGGGGCGGTGGTTAACGAGGCGCTAATGCGCGGGGTACCGGCAATTTGCAGCGTCCGTTGTGGGGCTTCCGACCTGCTGATGGAGCGCTGGCGGGGGGAAGTCTTTCCAGCGGAGGATCCGGATGCACTCCGGGTTGCACTTTGCAGCTGGCTGGACGGCGGAAGGAGGACCCCGGAGCTTTCAAGAAGGATACGGTCCTGGTCGGAGTGTATCGAAGGTCCCAAGGCGGCCGGCTACCTAATCGGCATCCTTGAACACGTCTACTATGGAGCAGATTGTCCCGTCCCTCCGTGGTATGAACAAATTAATGGTCGGACCGCACTTGATGAAATTTAGACATGCGTTTATTGATTAACTTTTCGAATATCGACAATCGATCCCTTGTAGGCAAGATCTTGCGGTTGCCGTTGAGATTGATTCCGAAAAACATGATTGTCCCCATCCTGCAAGGTCCGATGAAAGGCCTCCGGTGGAGAGTGGGATCTTCCAACCACGGCTGCTGGCTGGGGACGTACGAACTGGAAGAACAGCTTTTCTTCATGCGGTTAGTACAGACCGGAATGATTGTCTGGGACGTAGGGGCGAACGCAGGAGTGTACACGTTGTTGTTTTCCCGGCTGGTTTCTGAATCGGGGACTGTCGTGGCGTTCGAACCGTTGCCGTCGAATTGCGACAACCTGATGATCCACTTAAAAGCAAATAGATTCACAAATGTAAAAGTGATACAGGCGGCGGTTTCGGACAGAAAAGGGGTGACGGGATTTTCCACAGGTTCTTCGAATTCCATGGGCATGATCACCGGGGGGAAGTCCAACATGATCGTTTCCACAATTTCTCTCGATTCCATCGTCCTTGAGGAAAAATTCCCGTTTCCCGACGTTATCAAGATGGACGTGGAAGGTGCCGAAGCGCTCGCATTGGCGGGGAGCCGGGAAATCCTGTCCGCAGCAAGAACAAGGTGGGTCGTCTCCATGCACGGGGTGGAGCAGTTGAACCTGTGCGAGGACCTATTCCGTGACCACCGATATCGTCTGTTCACTCTAGGGGGAAGCCAGATCATTGGTTCTTTAAGAGAAGCCGGCGTTACGGATGTGTACGCAGTTCCCCCGGGTAATGGTTAGCATTTCCTTGTCTATTGCCGACATTGGCGGAGTGCCCGATTGTAATTGTTTACTGGAGATTGTCAAATTCAAGGTGGGCGAAAAGATTGGTCGATTTTTGCAGCGAAAACATCGCTTATTGGGTCAAAATGATTATATGTAATATATCCAGTGGATTTACTGTTCTTGGTATGTCTTGTATGAAAAACATTAGATTAATTGCAATATAGGATATTGTTATGAATGTTTTTAGGATAGATCCATTCTACTATCCCGCAGTTAAATACGGAGGGCCAATATTTTGCCAGTATAATCTAGACCGACAAATGATTAAAAAGGGCGTAAATATCGATGTGTTGACCACGAACGGTGGTTTGGATGAACAACGAGATCATGTGTTGGGAGAATGGACAAATTTTAACGGCATACGCATAAAGAGATTTGAATACTTCGGTTATGAGCACTTCACCTTTTCGCCAAGGATTTTGTTATCAGCAATTAATGAAGCAAAAAAATATGATCTGATTCATATTTCAGGGATCTGGAATTTCACTACGATTGCCGGCAGTATAGCTGGCCTCTTAAATAAGACGCCATATATTATCACTTCTCACGGAAACCTATCCGAGAAGGCCATCGGCATTAAGTCGAAAAGGAAAAAACTGTTGTATTATAAGCTTATATCAAGGTTTTTTATTAAAAATGCCGCGGCTATTCATTTCACAACCAAAGGCGAGCATGAAGAGATTTCCAAGTATCTTAATATTCGAATCAAATCGATGATCGTTCCAAATGGTATAAATCTTGATGAATTTAGAAGTTTACCAAATAAAGGTAGCTTCATCCAGAAATATCCACAACTGAAAGATAAGAAATATATCCTGTTTTTTGGAAGGATCACTGAAATAAAGGGGCTGGACATCTTGGTCAGGGCGTTCCATAAAATATCGCAATCCCATAGGGATATTTACTTGGTTATCGCTGGGCCGGATAACGAAGGGTATGCAGGAACAATAAAGAAAATGCTGGCGCAATATGGTGTTGCTGACAAGGCGATTTTTACCGGTATGTTGTCTGGCCAAGAGAGGTTAGCGGTATTGGTTGATTGTGAATTGTTTGTGCTTCCATCTTATTCCGAAAATTTCGGCATGTCAGTGGTCGAAGCCATGGCTTGTTGCATCCCTGTGGTTATTTCGAATAAAGTTGGAATTTGCAGCGAGGTACTAAAATACGAGGCAGGAGTTGTAGTTAATACCGATCCGGAGAGTTTATATGACGGGTTGGTCTCTGTTTTTGACAATCCACGGTTTAGGGAAATAATTGCTGTTAACGGTAAAAGAATGGTTTACGAGCGGTATGATATAGATAAAGTTGCTGACGTGATGATAAAAGAATACGTATTGATTTTAAGGAATAATCTAAAGTACAAGCGTTAAGAAAAGCTTTCAATGAACGATCAGAAAATACCTTTAACTGTTATCATACTAGTTTATAACGAAGAAAAGAATATCGAAAGATGTTTGAAAAGCATACACGGGTGGGTGCGTGACATTTTTGTTGTCGATTCGTATTCCACCGATCGCACTTTAGCTATTGTCGAAAAGTATACTGATAAGATATACCAGCGAGAATTTGAAAGCTTTGCTAATAAATTCAATTGGGCATTAACATACCTACCCGTTAAAACAAATTGGATAATGCGACTAGATGCCGACGAAATAGTCATAGACCCCGAATATTTTTTCGTCGAATTGAAGGCTAAACTGGAAAAAGATTCTAATGTTGCCGGATGTTACGTTAATCAAAGATTTTATTTTTTAAATCATTGGATACGCCATGGCGGCTATCCACGCAAGGTGCTAAGAATCTGGCGAACTGGTTCTGCGCATTTTGAGAACAGGTTACTTGATGAAAAAATGCATATCAACGGAATTATCGATTACTTGGACATAGATATAGCAGATATAAGGCAAAATGGTGTTTCATACTGGTTCAATAAACACGTTCAATACGCAAGACTTGAGGCCATTGAAGCCGATCGTTTGAATAAATGCGAATGTGTTTACCGTGATGGATTAGATAAAATAAGCTATAAGAATAAACAGAAATATTACAAAGCGCCAATATATATTAGGCCGTTTATATATTTCATTTACCGGTTATTTTATTTAAAGGGATATAAGGATGGAATTATCGGTGTTTTTTATCATTTTTTACACGGATTTGTTTACAGAGAAATGGTTGATTTTAATATACATAAAAATAAGCTCCGTAATCTACTTAAATAGAGAAAGTGATAATTAGCATTAGTACACAATAAGCCATGGGAAGATCAACCCCCCTTTACGACCAGATGTACCTCTTCAGGAAGCGACCGAAGGAATATAACGGGAGATAGGGAATTACCCGTAATGGGGAAGGGGTCTCTTTTGTCCGTCATCCTTGGGCTGAACGCATATCACGGCGATTCTTCTGCGTCCTTGATTTCAGGCGGTGAAATCGTGGCCGCCGCCGAAGAGGAGCGTTTCCTACGCTCGAAGCACTGGGCCGGTTTTCCGGAAAATGCGGTACGGTACTGTCTTTCCGAGGCTGGATTGAAACTCTCCGACGTCGATGTGATCGCTGTCAACCGGGATCCGTCGGCGAATGTTCTTCGGAAGGTCCTCTTTTCCGTAGCGCGCCGGCCGGGCTATGCGTTCATTCGGGACCGGTTGAAGAACGCAACGCGGATCGGCGACCTCCGGAAGGACTTCGAGGCGGCATTTCCCGGGGAGATGAAATTGTTCCGTGGTCATATCCGTAACGTGCAGCACCACGTCGCCCACCTTGCGAGCGCATATTATCTCTCCGGCTACGAAGATGCCGCAGTATGTTCCGTGGATGGATTCGGCGATTTCGTCAGCACGATGACGGCGGCGGGGTCGGGCACATCCATGAAAACGCTGCAGCATGTGTACTTTCCGCACTCCCTCGGGCTGTTCTATCTGGCCTTCACCGAACTTCTCGGGTTCCCAAAGTATGGCGACGAGTACAAGGTGATGGGACTTTCGGCATACGGCAAGCCGTCCCTGGGGAAGGAAATGAGGGATGTTATCCAATTAAAGAAGGACGGAACGTTCAGACTGAACCTAGACTACTTCATCCACCATTCGGACGGGGTGACGATGACATGGGATGGCGGCGAACCACAGATGGGCACCGTGTACTCGAAGAAGATGGAGGAAACTTTCGGTCCCGCGCGCCGGCAGGATGAGCCGGTCGATGATCGCCACAAGGACATCGCCGCCTCGCTGCAGGCAAGATACGAAGAGAGTTTCTTTCACATTCTGGATCATCTGCACAAGTCTACCGGCAGCATACGACTTGCCCTTGCGGGCGGCTGCGGGATGAACAGTCTCGCCAACGGGAAGATCTTCGAGCGGTCGCCGTTCCGGGAAGTATTTATCCAGCCAGCCGCGGGGGACGCGGGGGGGGCACTCGGCGCGGCCTTATACATCTACCACGAATCAGGCAGGAATGGACGGTTTCCCCTGATGGAGCACGCGAACCTCGGTCCTCAATATTCCGAAGATCACATCTCTCTCCTGCTGACGGAGACGCCGGAGTTTTCCGAAGGTGGAAGTGGTTTTCGCATGCGTCATTTTGAGGATGACGGGGAACTGTGTCGCCAGGTGGCGGAACGCATCGAGAGAGGTCTGGTGATCGGCTGGTTCCAGGGGAGGATGGAATGGGGGCCGCGGGCTCTCGGGAACCGTTCGATCGTCGTCGACCCAAGGCGTTCCGACATGAAGGAGATCCTCAACGCGAAGATCAAACGGCGCGAGTCATTCCGTCCCTTCGCCCCCTCAATCCTCCGGGAGGCGGTTAGGGAGTATTTCGAAACCGACGCTGATGTTCCATTTATGCAGCAGGTGTTCCGAATCCGGCCGGAGAAGCGTTCCATCATCCCCGCGGTGACTCACGTGGACGGGACGGGCAGGTTGCAGACGGTTACCGAATCGCAGAATCCCCTTTATTACAAGCTCATCAAGGAATTTGGTCGCAGAACTGGTGTGCCTGTCGTCCTCAACACCTCGTTCAACGAGAACGAGCCAATCGTGAACCGGCCCGAAGAAGCACTCGACTGCTTCCTTCGGACGAAGATGGATGTTCTCGTCCTTGGAAAGACGATCATCGAAAGAACGTAATCCCAGCGGAGCAATTCGGCGAATAATTCACCGTTCCCCTTCATGTACCGAAGGTGCAAGTGGTAATTCGAAGGGGTAATACATGCAAATGAAGACCGATCAGGTGATTCCCGGACAGGAGAGCAGGGCAGGGAGCAACAATATTGTTTCTCTTTTCCTGGACCGGCGATTGCTCAGAGGTTCCATCCTCTGGGTGATCATAATTTTTCTAATGGCGAATATCATAGTCGTCAAGTGGCACAGATCCCTCCAAGAACAGAGACGAGAAAACCTCCTTGTCTCCTTGGATCATTCCTCGGAAGGTGGAATTCGGTGGGACATGTCAGCAGGAGAGAACATGGACCGCTACTGGTCCTTCATTCCGGATTCTTCCACATACAAGCTTGTGATCCTTGCTGGCATGTCACAGATGTATGCGATCAATGAAGGACAGCCTAACGATAAGACCATTTCGGAAAATATGGACGATGCCCTGTCGATCAAGGGGATTCGCGTTTTTGGGATGGCTGCGCCCAACTTGGACAACGAAGAGGCCACTCTGCTCCTGCTGTCGACACTGAGTGATCCGAGGACGCGGCCGGACGTTTTCATCTACGGAGTCTGCTTCGATAAGTTCCGCAATATTGACCTGCGGCCGGGGTACCAGAAGTTCATGGAAAACCGCCCCGCCCTGCGGTCCCTCTGGCTGGAAACGGCTATGGAATACAAGGGGAGATACCCGCTGGCAAGCGAAAAAATGAGCAGGTCTCTCAATGAGTTGGCGGGGGACAAGGAACGGGAAGGGGAGACGATGGATACCCGCTTGCGCGAGTGGACTTCGCGATGGCTTCCCGTTGTCTCTGCCCGGGCCGACTTGAATGCTGTTGTTCAGAATCAACTCTTTTTGCTCAGGAACTGGGTTTTTAATATCAAGCCGACAAGCAAGCGACCGATCATTGAGGGGCGTTTCGTAATGAACAAGGAATTCCTTGAAATGATGGTTGACATTGCCGGACGAAACGGCGTGACGATCATCTTATACGTCATTCCGCTGAACCCCCTGGCGGAATCCCCATATATTCCGGAACAGTATGCAGATTTCAAGTTTTGGCTGGAAGGGTTTTGCAAAGAAAATGGGGTCCCTTTTGCCAACGTTGAGAATGTAGTGCCCACGGATGCCTGGGGGGAATTCATGGGTGGTCCGGACTTCAAGCATTTCAAAGAGGAGGGGCATCGTCTCACGGCGAAAGCCCTGCTGGAACGCTTCGGCCCGATCATTCTGCGTTCGGAACGACGATTGGTTCGCGTTCAATGATTTTCACCAGCTATACGTATGTTTTTTTCCTTATGGCGGCGTTTCTCATCCACTGGAGTTTGCCCGTTGCCTGGCGGACCCCTTTTCTGGTTGCGGCCAGTTACCTTTTCTATTGTAGCTGGAAGTGGCAATACGGATTTCTCCTCTTGGGGGTAAGCCTGTTCAACTGGTCCTACGGGAGGTGGGTTGTTTCAAGGAGGGGATCCGTTTTCGCGTTATTTCTCGGAATTCTCGTGAACCTGGCCCCACTTATATACTTCAAGTACACCTTGTTCCTTGTCTCCAATGCGGCTTCGGTGTTAAACATTCTGAGCGTGACATGGCATCCGAGACTGTCGGATATCATCCTTCCCCTTGGGATTTCCTTCTTTACTTTCCAGGGAATCGCGTATCTCGTCGATGTGGCGTCCGGGGAACAGGCGTTCTTGGACCTTCGGAACTTTCTCTTGTACAAAGGATTCTGGCCCCAACTCATTGCCGGCCCAATAATCCGCCCCGGGGAGATCCGTGGCCAGATCGAGGGCGAGAGAAAGCTGGATTATTCTGGTTTTTCGGAAGGTTGTCGCCGCATCCTGATAGGGTTTTTTAAGAAGATCGTACTTGCGGATACGCTGGCGCCGTTTGTGGAAATGGTTTATCTGCCCGGGGCGGCTCCGAATGCCATTGACAGCGCTGTTGGAACGCTCGCGTTCGGTCTCCAGATTTACTTCGACTTCAGCGCGTACTCGGATATTGCGATCGGTACCGCCCGGCTGTTCGGATTCGTATTTCCCGAAAATTTCGACTGGCCGTACCTTTCCCGATCCCCCAGGGAATTCTGGAACCGCTGGCACATTACCCTTTCGTACTGGATACGGGATTATGTTTTTACACCGATGACCTTCGCCGCACGGCACCGCCCAAAAACGGTTTTGTTTTGGCTCCTTTTGGCCATGGCCATCTGCGGGCTCTGGCACGGGGCCCAGTGGACTTTCGTTCTTTGGGGCGTCTGGCATGGCGGCCTCCTGGTTTTGAACCAAACGCTGCTCAGGAAAATATTTCCGGTAGTCGGCGATTCTGCAAGGGGACGAAACACATTCAGAGGTTGGATCGGGACGGTTGTCACGTTTGCCTTGGTAACGCTGGGTTGGGTATTCTTCAGAGCGTCCTCTCTTGATGGGGCATGGGAAGTTCTTTCGAGTATGTTCTTTCTCAAGGGTGGGTTGCACCGCGCCGTGCTTCGGGAGAATGCGATACTGGTTGTTCTGGCTATGTTTCTTGGGTTGGTGACGATTCAAGCAGGAAGGGAAATGTTACCGCAGTGGAACGGACTGTTAGCCCGCCTTGATCCGGTAAAAAGGATCCTGAAACCTGTAGCATATGTCTTGCTGATCCTTGCCGTGATTATCTTCGACAAATCGGCCAAGGCTTTCGTTTATTTCCAATTTTGATGTGTGGCTGGTGAGCCTTCAAAAAGACATATCGCTCGATGATCGGATCGTCTGGGATTATTGGGTGGAGAATGCCCGGACGGCTCCGGAAAATGAGGCAATAATCCATTGGGTGGCGGGGGAAGAGCCGTATCGATGGCGGTGGCGGGCCCTGATGATGAGCGCATCGTTTTATGCAAGCTATCTGCAGGCACAGGGGATAAAAAAGGGAGACGTATGCGCCATTATCATTCGCCACAATAGAGATTTTTATCCTCTGTACATGGGCATATCGGCTTTGGGGGCTCTCCCTTCTGTTCTGGCCTACCCTAATCCCCGCCTTCATCCTGACAAATTCCGGTTCGGCCTTGAAGGTATGGCCAGGAGATCAGGTCTCGACTGGGTGCTTACCGAGGCAGAATTGGAGCCTATAGTGCGGCCCTTATTGCTTCGGCAAGGCAGCACCATTGGAGGAATCTTTACTCCCATGGAATGGGGAGAAAAGATGGAAGGGGTGAAAGAGCAATTCGAACATCCCGAAGTAACGCCAAACGAACCATGCCTGCTTCAGCATTCCTCGGGCACAACGGGGTTGCAGAAAGGGGTAGTACTTTCGCATAGCGCAGTTCTGGAGCATGTCAAGCGCTATGGCGATTCGGTCGGCCTTGGCGAATGGGATAAAATCGTTAACTGGCTTCCTCTCTATCACGATATGGGCCTGATTGCCGCGTTTTATGTTCCGCTTACTGCCGGAATCCCTGTCGTTCAGATCGACCCCTTCGAATGGGTAGTTGCTCCCATCCTTCTTCTGGAAGCTCTCTCCCAAGAAAAGGGGACGATGTCCTGGCTACCGAACTTTGCATACAATCTATTGGCCGACCGCGTGCACGAGGAGGACCTCGAAACTATTCGACTCGACAGCGTGAGGATGATCATCAATTGCAGTGAACCCGTTCGGGCAGAAAGCCATGATAAGTTTTTTCGTCGTTTTTCTTCTTACGGCATCAAGCGTGAGGCTCTCGCAGCCTGTTACGCGATGGCCGAAACAACCTTCGCCGCTACGCAGACTGCAGCGGGGACGCCGGCGAGTGAAATTTCCCTGGACCGCGAAATGCTTTCGGAAGGGATTGTCCGCCTGGCGAAGAAAAACGACGAGGCGAGGATTTGCGTGTCATCGGGCCCTCCGATATCGGGGTGCGATTTGCGGATCGTGGACGATTCCGGCAAGGATATCCCTGAAGGGCGCGTAGGAGAGATTGCGATTCGATCCGTGTCGTTGTTTACCGAATATCGAAACAGCCCTGACAAAACCGCCGAAGTATTGAAAGATGGGTGGTATTTCAGCGGGGACTACGGCTTTCTTCATCGGGGGGAATGCTACGTCATTGGCCGGAAAAAGGACATTATTATCGTTGCCGGGAAAAATATTTACCCGGAGGATATCGAGGATGCTGTCAGCCAGATCAAGGGAGTCCTTCCTGGGAGGGTGGTTGCTTTCGGTATCGAGGATATATCCACCGGCACGGAGCAGATTTGCGTGGTTGCGGAAACAAGAGAAGAAAACGAGGAAGAAAAGAAAAGGTTACGCATGGTGATTATCGAAGCCGGGATGCAGATTGACATCACGATTTCCCGTGTGTATCTTGTCCCGCCTCGCTGGCTGATTAAAAGCTCATCCGGAAAACCAAGCAGGCGTGAAAACAAGGAAAGGGCGCTGGCCCTTGAAATATAACGAATCTAATAGGTTGTATTTATTGAGGAGTAAGTGTGATTACCGAAAGGCTTAAAAAAGTAATTTTGGGGGAATTGAATTTGGACGACTATTATTTCCAGGATTCTACCACCGCGAACCTTGTGCCGGGCTGGGATTCTTTGAAACATATCGCAATTTTGGCTTCTATAGAAAAGGAATACGGAATCCGTTTTAAGAGCCTGGAAGTAATACGCCTAAAAAACCTTGGACAACTTCAGGAGTTGGTCGCAAGAAAAGTGGAAGAAGAAAGTGAAAGAAAAGGTGAATGAGAAAAAACCATTCTTGAGCCGGGCGGGGGGAACATCGGACTCCTTCCTCCGGACGAAGATGGATGTGCTTGTCCTCCGATCGACGATAATAGAGAGAATGTAAAACCCGGCCCGTGAAAGTCCGATTCGTCCACCAGTACTTCCATCCCGATCTTTCTTCGGTTTCCCAGGTGATCAGCCAGGTAGGCTTCCATCTGGCCGCGCAGGGGGACGAGGTCTCGGTCATCTGCAGCCGGAACAAGTACGACGGGGCGCAAGGGGACAGACTCTCCGCTCGTGAGGTTATCCATGGGGTTGAAATCCGGCGTTGCTGGGGACCTTCCTTCGGTCGCCGTTCCCTGCTCGGCTATTTTCTCGACATGGTGTCCTTCTGCGTGCTCGCCACGATCCGCCTGACGGTTGCACCGAAGGCGGATACAACGGTCTTCCTGACGAACCCACCGCTATTCTCCTTGCTCGGTGCGGTGATGAAGAAGATCCGGAATGAACGGTTCGTATACGTCCTGATGGATGTCTTCCCGGATGTCACGGTTCGCGCCGGGGTCCTTCTGGAAGGTTCGGCAATTACCCGCGTCTTGCGCGGGATCGCACGCGCCGCGTTGAAAGGGGCGGATCGTGTGGTCGTTTTGGGTGAGGACATGCGGGACGTGGCGGTTCGATCAGGGGCAGCGCCGGAAAAGGTCGTCGTCATCCGAAACTGGGCGGACCCCGAAGCGATCTATCCGGTTCCTCCGGAGGAAAACCGGCTCCGCCGGGAATGGGGCCTCGACGGGAAGTTCGTGGTCGAATATTCCGGGAATCTCGGTGTTTCTCATTATTTCGAGGACATTCTTGCCGTGGCGGAGGAGATTGTCACGTTCGACGGCATCAGGTTCGTCTTCATCGGGGGAGGAGTCCGCTTACGCGAAGTGGAACGCTCCGTGGTCTCGAAAAGGTTGACGAACGTGATTCTGTTGCCCTACCAGAAGGAATCGTCGCTCGCGATGAGCCTTTCGGCGGGTGACGTACATTACGTTTCCCTGCGGCCCGGCTTTGAAGGGCTGGTCGTTCCGAGCAAGGCCTACGGGATCATGGCGGCAGGGCGGCCCATTATCTACCAGGGAGCGGAAAACGGGGAAATCGCCCGGATGGTGACACGGGAAGGGATTGGGCATGTCATCCCTCCCGGAGATCGGGAAGGGCTGCGGGACTGCATTCTCTCGCTCTATCGAAACAGGGAGACCGGTTTGAAGATCGGCGCGACGGCCCGTCAAGCCCTGGAACATAAATATTCATCCGCGAAAGGCCTCTCCCTTTACCGGGCGGTGTTGGCGGGGGAACGGTGAACGTTGCCATCACAGGAGCGTCGGGGTTCATCGGCTCCCACCTCGTGCCGGCCATGGAGGAGTATGGGTGGAATGTCACGGCGATCACGGAACCCGGAGACCCGGCCGGAGGCGGCAACATCCGCACCATACAGGCGGACATCGTCTCGGCCACGGGGCTTATTGAAGCTCTTTCGAGTGCAGATGCGGTTGTCCACCTTGCGGCACGCAACCACGTGCTCCGGGAGACGGAAAAAGACCCCTTGGCGGAATATCGGCGCGTCAACGTCGAAGGGACGCGGAATGTTGTCCGGGGGGCGGCTCGGTCGGGGGCAAGGGTGTTCGTCCTTGCAAGTTCCGTGAAGGTGATGGGGGAAGGAACCGAGAATGTTCTTGATGAAACGGCTCCATGCTCGCCTTCAACCCCGTATGGCATCAGCAAGCGGGAGTCGGAGGAGGTGGTCAACGCTGAGACCAACGGGACGGAGATGTCCTCGATTGTTCTCCGCCTTCCGATGGTGTATGGGCCCGGGAACAAGGGAAATCTTCCTCGCATGATCCGCTGGGCGGATCGAGGGTATCCGTTCCCTATATTTCAACCGGACAATCTTCGGAGCATGGCTTATGTGGGAAATGTTGTGGCTGGCATCATGGCTATCCTGAATGCGTCGCCACAAGGGAGCACCACGTACATCTTGAAGGACCGGCAGGATTATTCCACTCGAATGATATATGGAGAAATCTGCGATGCTCTTGGGAAGAAGCCGCATTATTTTCCGGTTCCCTCTCTGGCGGTCAGGTTGGGCGGGTTGCTGTCGGAGGATTTCCGGAAAATCACAGGTTCGTTCCGGGTAAACTCTGCAAAATTCGAGGAGGATTTTCACTTTACGTCCCCCTTCTCCCTGGAAGAGGGGATCGCAAGGACGGTGCAATGGTACAAGCGTTCGGTCCAATTACGCTCGGCCTGACGGCGGTTTCCCTGGCGGCTTCAACCGCGGGGGTATGGATATCCATTCGTTTGGCGCGTCGTGCAGGGGTCTTGGACGTTCCCAATGAACGCAGTTCTCACACCGTTCCGACTCCCAGGATGGGCGGCGTTCCC
>Ga0154764_1025_pt2 | contig 25783 bp, 18 predicted proteins | sample Rifle2008BG16ft_FD_105772 | JGI IMG/M metagenome (GOLD analysis project Ga0154764, IMG submission 105772) | candidate division Zixibacteria bacterium RBG_16_53_22
CACGCTCGATTGCCTTATAAACATTATTGTCAGAATGATCCCGGCCGATGACAATATGAAATTCGGAAGCCACATGGCCCAGAATGCTCCCAGCAGGCCGGCGTCGGCCAACTGCTCTCCTCCGATCAGGAACGCCCAATAGACGATGAAGAAGAAAAGCGAAAGTCCTATGCCTGTGGCAAATCCGCCCTTACGAGCCAGGGAACCCAAAGGCGCCCCGATCAGCACGAATGCGATACATGCAACCGGGATTGAGAACTTCTTCTGTATCTCGACATCCATCGAGTTTATCTCTCTCTCGTAATTGGCGATATTCTTTTCCAGGAATGCCAGTCTGCCTTTGAGCTCGTTGTTTGCCTTGAGGGTTGCGTTATCAGTACCCACCTGTCCGAGATCAGCGCCTCCTCTCTTCGGCGTCAGGAGACGGACGACGGCGCCCTTTATCAGGCTGTCGGCCTGGATTTGCAGAGTCTCGATTTTGGTTTTCCGGCCGCGGTTTTCCTCGAGCATCATGCCAACGCTCATCTCGCGGTCGCCGCGCGCGCTCTTGGTAGTCCGCTCCATGTCGGAGGATGCCCCGGGTATAGCGATGGTCTGCCTGGCAAATTTGGTCAGCGTATAGCCGTTGGGGTTTTTAGGTTCGACCTCCAATATCTCTCCATCCTCCATTTCCAGCATCAGCGTGGAACCGTCCGGTGAAAAATACATCAAGCCGCCTTTGGCGGTGATGACGCGCTCGGCGTTGACAGTCTGGATTACAATGATGTCTTCGATCTCGGAGGTCTTGCGGGCGACAGTCCTGACCCTGATGCTGTATCCCTCGAAATGGTCGAGGAATATGTTTTCCTCGAGCGACCAGGTCGGTTTCTTTCGCGAAATATCCGTGAGAAGCATTCGGGCCCGATGGTTTGATTCGGGCAGGACACGGTCATTAAACCATATCATGACAAGAGCCGTAACGAGGGCCGCGCCCAGCATGGGGAAGAGGAGCCTGCCGAACGAAATGCCGCAGGCCTTGCAGGCCGTAATCTCATTGTCGGAGGATAACCTGCCAAACGCCATCAAGACCGCAACTAACACCGCCATCGGCACCGCCAGGGCCACCATCCAGGCCAGGTTCAGGACGAAGAGCTCGAGCACCAGCGCGATATTAAGGCCCTTGTTGATAATCAGATTCATGATATCCACCAGAAAATCCATAATCAGCACCAGCGTGATGACGGCCAGCCCGAAAATAAACGGCCCGATCGATTCGCGAACCACGTATCGTGAGAGTATTATCATTAGTATCCGATTATAAACCCGCTGTCATCTTATCTCAAGCACTTTCTGCTTGACGGAACCGGCTGTGTTCGGATATTGATACGATATGAAAACTACCTTCGTTTCCTCCCTTGCGATCGGGGACCCCGTCGATGATCTCTTTGCCCTGCGCAAGGTCGAATTCAAGGAATTCACCACCGGCAAGATGATTTTCGTTGAACTCGGAGACCGCACCGGGCGGATCAATGGGGTGATCTGGTCGGGCTCGGCCGAGCTGGCCAGAAACCTTGTCACCGGGCGCATTTATCGAATACAAGGCATGGTCACCACCTACAAGGGCGAAAACCAGATCACGGTCGAAAAGATCAACCTGGCCGACTCGGTCGACCCTCGGGATTTTCTTCCGGCCGGACCTATCCCCACCGAAGAGCTTGATAGAAGGCTCGCCGAGGCGATTGAAAAGGTCGGCGACAGCCACCTCAAGCAGCTTCTGACACAGATTTTCACCCATAACGCATTTCGATCCGGGTTTCTAACCGGTGTCGGCGGAAAACTCTGGCATCACAACTATATTGGCGGTCTGGCGGAACATACCTTGAGTGTTTTTGGAATATGCCTCGATTTTGCAGACCGATTCAAAGAACTCGATCGTGACCTTATTCTCACCGGCGCGCTATTGCATGATATCGGCAAAGTCGAAAGCTACTCGCTCGATAATTATATCGATTATACCGATTCCGGCCGCCTGCTCGGCCATATCGTCATTGGTGACCGAATCGTCTCCGAGGCCATCGCCCGCATCCCCGATTTTCCATCCGAGAAAGGGCTTAAAATCAGGCACCTGGTGCTTTCCCATCAGGGATCGCCTGAGCAGTCATCGCCGGTGCCTCCCATGATGGCCGAGGGGGTGGCGCTTTATGTCGCCGATCTCCTCGATTCCAAACTGGCGGCATTCAGGCGTATAAGGCAGAAAGAACACCGACCCGGCATTCGGTGGTCCAACTACGTCAATCTTCTGGATCAATATATTTATTTTGGAGAGGATATCGAAAACAATGGCCAAGAAGATATTTGAACCGATGACGGCCCTGATACCGCTTCCGGCTGTCATGGTGACTTGCCAGAGGCCTGGTGACCGGCCGAACATCATCACTATCGCCTGGACCGGCATAATCTGCAGCGAGCCCCCGATGATATCGATCAGCATCAGGAAAAATCGCTTCTCTCACGAGATAATCAGGGATACCGGCGAGTTCGTCGTTAATATCACCACCCAGGCCCTGGCCGAGGCCACCGACATCTGCGGCGTGGCCTCCGGCCGCAACACCGATAAATTCAAGCTGGCAGGCCTTACCGCCACTCCTGCCTCGATTGTCCAGGTCCCGTTGATAGAGGAGTGTCCGATCAACCTCGAATGCCAGACGCGCCGGGTGCTCGAACTGGGAAGCCACGATATGTTCATCGCCGAAATCGTAGCCACTCAAATTGACGAGCAGGTTTTCGACGAGCGTGGACGACTCGATATCGAAAAGCTCGATCCCCTGATTTATTGCACCAAAGCCCGCCAGTACTGGGCCGGCGCCACCGTCATGGTCGGCGCTTATGGATATACAAAAGGACGGCCTGCCATCAGGGAGAAAAGTTGAAGTTCGAGATCGTGGCCAAATCCGGGCGGGCGCGCGCGGGTCTCCTGACAACATCACATTCCACTATACTCACGCCCGTATTCATGCCGGTCGGCACGCGCGGAACCGTCAAGACGATTTCCAGCGAGGAACTCGAATCGTTCGGCGCCGAATTAATCCTGGGGAATACTTATCATTTGTATCTGAGGCCGGGGCACAAGATAATCGGCAGGATGGGCGGGCTGCACAAGTTCACCAACTGGAAAAAAGCGATCCTCACCGATTCCGGCGGCTACCAGGTCTTCTCGCTGGCCACGTTGAACAGCATCGACGATGATGGAGTCACCTTCCAATCGCACATCGATGGTTCCCGGCACCGCTTCACTCCCTCGATGGTGGTCGATATCCAGGCCGCGCTGGGGGCGGATATGATCATGCCCCTCGATGTTTGCAGCCCGTATCCGGTTGACGATAAAACCTCGCTTTCCGATATGAGGCGCACAATCAGGTGGGCGTCCGATTCATTCCAACGCCAGCGTGAAATATGCGGCGGCGATACCGAACAGGCCTTGTTCACAATCGTGCAAGGCTCGATCTATGTCGACCAACGCCTCTCATGCCTGGAGCAGATGCTGGCGCTTAATCCGCCGGGCCTTTCGATCGGGGGGCTGTCGGTCGGCGAGCCTAAAGAAGATCGCATGAATGTGCTTGAAAAGACTCTCCCGCACTTTCCTGAAAATCTGCCTGTGTATCTCATGGGCGTGGGAACTCCCGAGGATATCGTGGAGGCGGTCGAGCTTGGGCTTGACATGTTCGACTGTGTCATGCCGACCAGGAACGCCCGCAACGGTACGCTCTTTACGCGGTTTGGCAAAATGATTATTAAGTCGGCCCGCTATATCGAGGACCCGAGGCCTATCGATCCCAAATGCGCCTGCCCCGCCTGCCTCGGATACAGCCGGGCCTATATCAGATATCTATTATCGGTCAATGAAATACTGGGCCTGCGCCTGGCCAGTATGCATAACGTATATTTCTATCTGGATTTGATGCGACAGATACGTGATGCGATCGCGCGCGATCAATACACCTCATTCAAGGCGCAATTCCTGGCCGATATCGGCAAAGGCGTGGAGGAACTCGGGTAAGGCCATTTTTTTCGAGGTCGTGTCACGTACGGAGACGTGACACGACCGGACACGACTTGGGCTATTTATTTCGCCATCCCCATCACATCCAGGCAATATGAGTAAATAAATGCCTCTTCCTTCAGCCTGGCGTAACGCCCGGAAACTCCGAAATGACCCTCACCCATATGGACCAGCAGGAGCAGAGGATTGCCATCGGTCTTTGAGGCGCGGAGCTTGGCGGCCCACTTGGTCGGTTCCCAGTATGCCACCCTGGGGTCGTTGAGGCCGCCGATAATGAGCAGCGCCGGATACGCCTTGGCCTCGACATTATCATAGGGCGAATAGCCCTTTATATAAAAGTAGTAAGCGCTGTCATGGGGATTTCCCCACTCATCGTATTCGACCACGGTCAGCGGTATCGTTGGATCGAGCATCGTGTTGAGGACATCCACAAAAGGCGAGCCCGCCACCGCCACCCGGAACAGGTCCGGCCGCATGTTAACCGCCGCGCCTATCAGGATCCCCCCGGCGCTTCCCCCCAAGATAGCCAGCTTGTCTTTCGACGTGTATTTATTGGCTGTCAAATACTCGGCGCAGGCGATAAAATCGGTGAAAGTGTTTTTCTTCTTGAGCAGTTTGCCGTCCTCGTACCACCATCGCCCCATCTCGCCACCACCGCGCGCCTGGGCAATGGCATAGACAAACCCTCTATCGAGCAGGCTCACGTTTGTGAAGGAAAAATACGGGTTGCTCGGTATGCCATAAGCCCCATAACCCTCGAGCATCATGGGATTGCTGCCATCGCCCCTGAAAAGCGCCGTCTTGTATGCCACCACGATTGGCACCGGGATGCCGTCCGGCGCCCGGGCCCAGAGCCGCTCGGTCTTGTAGTCGGCGGCTCTGTAATTATTCACCCTGTTTTGCTTGACGAGTTTGCGGTCGCGGCTCTGCATGTCGTAATCGAAAACGGAGGACGGCGTCACCAGCGAGCTGTAATTGAAACGAAAGACGCCGGTTTCATAAACCGGATTCTGCGCCGCCCAGATAGAATATGCCGGATCGGGAAAATCGACATAATGCCTCTCGTCAGTACCCAGATCTACGATGCGAAGCCTGGGGAGACCGTCGGAGCGTTCGCTGATAACCAGATGATTCTGGAAAAGATCGATTTTCTCGATCTTGACTGAATCGTCCTGGGGGATGAACTCTGTCCAATTGTCGGGGCTGGGATTGCCGATAGGGGTTCGCATGACCTTGAAATTTCTGGCATTATCGTTAGTCATGATGAAGAACTCGTCGCCGCGATGATCAAGGCTGTATTCTATCTCTTTGCGGCGCGGGGCCACTATCCGGAATTGGCCGCTTGGCTGGTCGGCATCGAGTGTCCAAAATTCGCTGGTCACTATACTTTGAAGGCCGACTACGATGAATTTCTTGCTTCTGGTTTTCGACAGCCCCAGGTAGAAAGCGCCGTCGTCCTCGCGATATACCAGCTTGTCGGCCTCCTGCTGTGTGCCCATCTGATGCCGGTATAGCTCGAATGGCCGCTGGGTCGAATCCAGGGTGGTGTAGAAGAACGTCATATTATCGTTGGCCCATTCAAGATCACCGCCGGTGTTATTGATCGTATCCGGCAGAAAGCGCGGCTCCTGCAGGTCCTTGACATAAACGGCGTACGATTCCCAGCCCGACGTATCTATGGCATAGGCCAATGTCTTGTGATCGGGGCTGACCTTGAATGCGCCGAGACTGATATATTTGTAATTGAGTTCATTGGGATCGAGCAGAATCTCCTCGCCGCCCGACGGAGTCACCTCCTTGCGGCAATAGATCGGATACTGTTGATCCTTTACGGTGCGGGTGTAGTAATAGTAATTGTCGATTTGGACCGGCGCCGCGGTATCGGTCTCTACCAGGCGGTCGACCATTTCATCGTAAAGTCCGTCCTGCAGCCTCTTCAGATGGGCGGTCATCGAGTCGGTGTACGCGTTCTCGGCCTCCAGGTATTTGATAACCTCCGGGTTTGCCTTATCCCTCAACCAGAAGTAGTTATCGATCCTGATATCGCCAAACAAAGTGTCGGCTTTGGGCATCGCCTTGGCGATTGGGGGAGCTGGCACTGTCCTTTGGGTCTCTCTGGCGCAATAAAGCGCCGGAAACGCTGTTATGACAAGGGCCAAAAACATGAATCTGGAGCTTGATCTAATTCTCATTTAATCCTCGCTAGATTTCGTGAGTCATCATCGGCTGTCAGAATTTATTATCATCGTATCTGTATTTCAATCAATTTCGATCTGGGCAGGCTGTTTTGTTTACAGCGGCAGGATTTATTTTTCTTGATAAAGGGCATCATATCGATATCTTTAGCGAATAATGTTGAAACCTATCGGGCACAGGCAAAAGGGGACTCACTAATATGCTTTTGGGCGCACATATGTCGATAGCCGGCGGGGCTTTCAATGCCCTTCTCGAGGGTGAGAAGTTGGGATGTTCTACCATCCAGATATTTACCAAATCGAGCAATCAGTGGAAGGCCAAAAAGCTGACCGACGAGGAGTTGGAGCGTTATCAGGCCGAGCAGAAGCGGACCGGGATAAGGCCGGTTATCGCCCATGATTCGTACCTGATAAACCTCGGCTCGCCCGATGCCGCCCTGGTACAAAAATCTCGTGAGGCTTTCCTGCACGAAATGGAACGGTGCGATTTGTTGAATATACCCTTCCTCGTTACCCACCCCGGGGCCCACATGGGACAGGGCGAGGAGTGGGGGCTGAAACGTATCGCCGAATCAATCGATTGGGTCCACGAGCACAAGGCGGATTTCAAGGTCAAGATCGCCCTCGAGGTTACGGCCGGGCAGGGTTCCAGCCTGGGGTATAAATTCGAGCATCTCACGACTATTATGGAACATGCCAGGCATCACGAGCGGATCAAAGTCTGTCTTGACACCTGTCACCTATTCGCCGCCGGATACGATATTTCCACCGAGGAGGGGTATCATAAAACGATATCGGAATTCGACCGTATAATAGGTCTGAAAAGCCTGGTGGCGATTCATCTCAACGATTCCAAGAAGCCGTTGGGCTCGCACGTGGATCGGCATGAACATATCGGTAAGGGGCAAATTGGAGAGAAACCATTCGGATTTTTCATCCGCGACAAAAGATTTGAAAAAATCCCCAAGCTCTTGGAAACACCCAAGGAGAACGAAATGGATCGCGTCAACCTGGCGATTCTGAGGCGGCTGGCAGGAGAGAAATAGAACCCGGATGAGATTATTTTTGCTGTTGGCTGTCACCGCTTTCACGATGTCGTTTGCTCAGGCTGGCCCGCAGGCGCTGCGAATCGATATAAAAGGCGTGGTCAGCGATTCCTCGATAATCGGCAGACCCGATGTCGACGTTTTCCAAGGACAACTCTTGATTCCTCTTGGAGAACCTGTTGAGGTGTTCACCGGGCCTTACACCATTCAGATGAATGCCTCGAAGGTATCGGCCGACACCTGCGCTCTTAAGACAAGTTTTTTCGGGCTGGGGCCGAAATTCCACAACCTCGAATACAATATAAAGCTGGCGGTGGGCGATGACATATTCGTGCCGCCGCTGCCGGTGAAGAACGACGCCACAGTCAAATACTTTATTAAGGTTGTCGATGACACCTCGAAGATCATTTCGACAGAACCGCCGCTTGGCGACACCACCGCCTGGGGAATCTCGGAGTCGGTTCATTACAAGACACATTGGCTCAAAGGTTCGCTGGCCGACTACATGTGGAATGTCAAGATGGCATACCTGGAGCGGATTTACGACGGTTTCCGCAAGACATTTTCGATTTCGTCATTCTACAAGATCGACTATGTAAACCATCCGGAGCCAATACAGGGCATTTATATCGATTCCCAGCTAAATTACGCGATCCAACCCCGTAAGATGTGGATCGATGTCGTCTACGGCCACAAAGTCGACGGTGTCACGCCGCGCGCCGCGACCGAGCTTCTCCTCTATAAACTCTGGGGCTATGGGCCGCGCTGGATGGTTACGGGATTTTCGGGATACTATTTTGACAATTTCCTTCAGATGAGGAAACTGGCCGCCTCGTTTTCACCTCAAGCGCTCGATAGCCTGCTAACCGACGAGGCCTGGGTCGACAGCGACACGGGCCAGGTGGTCACGGGGGCCCTGGCGCGCTGGCTTGCCGAGAGCGACCTTTTCCTGAAATTCATGGAGCTTTACCAGAATTCTGGCGCACTCGATTTTCGGCTAAAATTCGCCGAAATCTATGGGCGTGACATCAGGGGCGCCCTCGCCGAATTCCTGAATTGGGCGCGGACTTACGAGCCCAATCCCGGCGAGTTGCAATATTTCGCCACGATTTACATCGACCTGGGCAATTACGAGATGGCGAGGGAATATCTGGAGGAGATAGAGAAAAATGGGGGCGACGAGGCTGCGAAATCCCGCGTCGTTTTGGCCAGATGTCTTTTCTGGCTTGGCGACTATGAGGTTGCCAGCAGGTCTTTTGGGCCGGGAAACATATTCGGGGTGGAAGGGTGTAATATTCTCAAGAGTACGATAAATGTCGCCGCCGGTTCGAAGTCGTCGGTATCGGCCTATTCGATGTGCGCCGAATCCGGGCAATCCGACGCGCTGCTTTCGTTGGCGTCGTTCTGGCTCGACTCGGGCGCCACTCATGCGGCTGACTCGACATTGTCGAAGATTAAAGGTGGGGCGGAAAACACGCCCGAGTATTTTATCGAAACGGCACGACTCAAGATTATGGAAGGCGAACGGGCCGATTCCATGCTGGCGATGGCGGCCGCGATTGCCCTGAACCGCGCCCAGGTCGTCCCCCACGATCCGGCCAACTACCTGGTTGCCGGGCAGGCCTTCTCATTAATGGGGAATTTTAATAGGGCCAGGGAAAATCTCGAGACGTCGTTCTTCCTGGAGAATCGGCCGTATTTCCTGGGTCACATACTCCTTGAACTCGGCAAGCTGGCCGATTTGAAAGGGGAGAGGGATAGCGCTTGCGGTTATTATAACGAAGTGCTGACCATCGGTTCCGGAGCATATCAAAAATCGCTGGCGAAACGATATCTTGAAAAAAAGTATGATATCAAATTGCAGTAATTGGGGGCGTATCATCGGATGACGTTCCTTAACAGCGCATTCCTATTCCTCCTCTCGGCGGTATCTATACCGCTTATTATCCATTTCCTTTCCAAGCGACGAATCAAGACCATAGAATTCTCGTCGCTCAAGTTCCTGGAGCAAATGCAGAACAGCCGCATGCGATGGCTTCGCATAAAAGAGCTGATACTCCTGGCATTGCGGATGCTTGTTATCGCTCTTATAGTGCTGGCGTTTGCGCGCCCGACGCTGCGCGGATTCGCGGGTTCCTCCAGGGCCACTACCTCGGTTGCTATCCTGCTCGACCGCTCGGCCTCGATGGATTCCGAGGGTCAGACCGGCACCCTCTTCGAGGAGGCCAAACGTATCGCCGTGCGGCTGATAGAGTCGTTTGATCCCGGCGACCGAATCACAATCATTCCGTTTCCCGGGCAGGCGGATTTGGAGATAATCGGGCCGACCAACGTCGGCGACAAACTCACGGAGCGCCTCGGAGCGACTGAGTTAAGTTACCAGAAAGGCCATATCGGCGAGGCCCTGAATAAAGCGCTTGAGATACTTCGGCAGAGCGGCGATATAAACCAGGAGGTCTATATCATCTCCGATTTGCAGGCAGCGGGATTTGAAAACTTGCCGCCGGAGCTTCTCGGTGGCGCCCCCTGGGGAAATATCCACATCTTTTGCGTTACTCCTGAGCGAACAGGCGAGGACAATGTCGCTGTCACTGATGTCCTGATGCCCACCCAACTGATGGTGCCGGGTGAGAATTTCGAGATCGAGGGCGAATTGGTTAACTTCGGGCGCGGCCGCCTCGAAAATGTCCTGGTTGGTGTCGTGGTCGATGGTGAGCGCAAAGCGCAGGCCACGATTTCTCTGCCGCCGAGCCAGCCGACCCGCACCCGATTCGCCATTAAGGTGGATACTCCCGGGTATCATGGGGGTTATATTGAGATCGACCACGATAATTTCGAGCCCGACAATAAGCGTTTTTTCAGTTTCCAAATCCCAGAAAAGATCAACCTCCTGGCGATTTCGCAATCGGCCGATCCAGCCATTCCGATCAGATTGGCGCTCGATAGGGCCGAGGCCGGCCAGATCACCTTCGCCGGTATCCCTGCGGCAAACATCCTGCGTGAGGATCTGGCGAGTTACGATGTTATCATTTTGAATGATTTGACGTCGCTTGACGCCTCCCGCGAGGGCGCCATTAGACGTTTTGTGGAGAGCGGCAAAGGCCTTTTTGTCATTCTGGGAAAGAGCGCTAATTCGGGCTACTGGTCGAAGTTTCTGCCGGACGTCTCTGGAATAAACGTCGATCCTTTGGCCGGCCGCGATGGCGAATATCTAAGTTGGAATAATTATGACTACGAGCATCCCATCTTTGCCATTTACGGCCGGGGAAGCGATAACCGCTCCCTGCCGAAAATCCCGGATTTACGAATATTCTATTATCGCAACCTGAGCGGCGGCAGAGTCCTGGGGTCGACATCCACCGGCGTAAACCTCCTGGCGGAGTCGACGGAAAAAGCGGTCCTGGTCTTTTCGAGCGGTTTCGACCTCGCCTCGGGCGACCTGCCGGCACATTCTTTTTTCATCCCGCTCCTTGTGCGAAGTGTCGAATACCTCGGCTCGCGCATCATTGGAGAGGGTTCGAGCGGCATAATCGGGGAGCCGATGCGCTGGAGACTTCCCGGCAATATGACAATCGGCCTGACACTCCAGTCGCCGCAGAACGCGGTCGAAAACCTGCTGCTCAACCCGGATGGCTCCGGCTCATCGGTGAGTATTACGGAATACGGCCCGCCGGGAATCTATACGCTAAAAGCCTCCGGCATGGTGGGCCGACCCGACAGGCAGGTCGGCCTGTTGTCGTTCAATATAGATAATGCCGAGTCGAACGGCGAGACCGTGACACTCTCCGAGCTGAGCCAACTACTGGGGGTCGATATCATTTCGGTATCGCCGAAGTCGGACGTTAAAACAACGGTGCTGCAGGCGCGGTTCGGCCGCGAGCTTTGGAAGGAATTCCTGCTTCTGGCGCTGGTGCTTCTCATCGTCGAATCGATCCTGGGGCGCACCTCGCCGCCGAGAGTGGAGGAAAAGTAATATGGGAAGAATGGTCACATTGATGTCATCCATCTTGATTGTTCTGTCCTGCGCCAATCGGGCATTCCTGAAAAACCAGACCCGGCCCGGCGGCTATGCCATGGGGGAAAAGGTGGAGCTGCGGTTTCTCACTAACCATGTTGATAATGCGCCTGATTCGATCGCCGTTTTTGTTCTGGAGAATAACACGAAATATCGATATTCTATCTGGGCGGCGCGCCAGGAGTGCGATTCCACCTGCCGATACGGTGTCGTATGGGATGGCCGCAAGCCCGATGGCAGTTGGCCGGCCGGGGGGCGTTACCTGGTTTTCGCGAAGTTAAGTGAGCGGATATTTTCGGATACCGTGCAAATAGGTCTTGCCGATTAGGGCATCAACGGAGCTGGTGATGAACGATAGGGAAAAGAGACTGGCCGAGCTGCTTCTCGAAAAGGCGGTTAAATTCGGCGATTTCACGCTGGCCTCGGGCCAGAAATCGCGATATTATATCAATTGCAAAATGGCGACTCTCGACTCCGAGGGGCTTTTCCTCATCTCGGAGTTGATGCTCGACAAGCTCGATGGTGTAGAATGCGATGCTGTCGGCGGACTAACTCTGGGAGCCGACCCGATCGTTGGGGCTATGGCCGCCCTGGCCCACAAGCGCGGACGCAAACTCGCCGGCTTCATTGTCCGCAAGGAAACCAAAGACCACGGCACCCGCGGCCAGGTGGAGGGCCCAATCGAGCCGGGCATGAAAGTGGCAATTATCGAGGATGTCGCCACCACCGGCGGCTCGGCCGTGAAAGCAATCGAGGCCGCCCTGGCGCTGGGTTGTGAAATTGTCAAAGTGCTGGCGATAGTCGACCGCCGCCAGGGCGCCGAGGAAAAATTCGCCCTGATGGGTATCGAGTTCGACCCGATCTTCCGCAAAGAAGAATTGGGGCTGTAGGGCGACGGTGTTTGAGCCTGAATTCGGGTTCGAAATAACTTCGAATCCGGGTAGTTGGAAATTACCATGTCCAAAATTACGCCGGAAAATATAAGAGAGAAAGCTGAGAAGTATCGCGATTACGCGACGCGGGCGCTTTCCGAGCTTATCAGGATTCGCTCCTTCTCCGGCCAGGAGGAGGAGATCGTCAATTTCCTGCAACGGGAATTCGCCGCTTGCGGCGCCGGCGAGGTCACAGTCGATAATTTCGGCAACGTGCTGGCCCGGCTCGGCAATCGCGGCCCGGTCATCGCCTTCGACGCTCATATCGACACCGTCGATATCGGCCAGCCCGAACGCTGGAGTTTCGACCCCTTCTGCGGCGATATCCGCGACGGGCGCGTGTTGGGGCGTGGGGCGGCCGACCAGAAGGCCGGCATGGCCTCGATGCTGGCGGCGCTGAAGATACTCAGCGAATCATCCACCGACCTGCCATTTACTCTTTTCTTCGTTGGTTCCGTGTTGGAGGAGGACTGCGACGGCCTCTGCTGGCAGTATATCGTCAACGAGGATAAGATTGTGCCCGATATCGTCATTCTGACCGAGCCGACCGGCGGCAAGATAAACCGCGGGCATCGCGGCCGGATGGAGATCGAGATCATGGTCAGCGGCGTGGCTTGCCACGGCTCGGCGCCCGAGCGCGGCCAGAACGCCATCTACAGGCTGGCCCCGATAATCAAGGCGGTTGAAAATCTCAACGGCAATCTCGCCGACGATCCTTTTCTGGGCAAAGGGACTGTGGCGGCGACACGAATCCGATCCAATGCGCCGTCGCTGAACGCCGTGGCCGACCTGGCCTGCCTCTACCTCGACCGTCGCCTGACACGCGGGGAAACTCCCATGAGCGCTCGCGCCGAGCTTGAAGCGCTGATGGAGGTCCAGCAGGCGGGTGCCCGGATCGAAATCCCCGTATTCGAGAAACCCAGTTGGCGCGGCACGACATACCCAACCAGTAAGAGCTATCCCACCTGGCTCCTGCCCGAGAATCATCACCTCATCGATTACGCCGGCCGATGCCATCAGCGCCTGTTTGGCTCGATGCCGCTTGTCGACAAGTGGATATTCTCCACCAATGGTGTCGCCACTATGGGCCTGGCGAATATCCCGACATTCGGGTTCGGGCCGGGCAACGAGGAGATGGCGCATGCCGCCGATGAGTCGGTGGCCGTTGACGACCTGGTGCGCTGCGCCGCCTTCTACGCCTACTTCCCCTGGATTGTGGTAGGGCAGTAGATCTTCACACAAAAAAACGGGAGACGGCGGAACCCGTCTCCCGTTTCATTTTGCCCATGTGTGAGGACCTAACCCTCCACATGCCACTTCTCGCGCTGATGGAAGAACTCGGCCGGATTTTCGAAATAGGCCATGCACGACTCGACGATCTTGAAATGCTTCCTCTCCTCACCCACCAGAAAACCATAAAGTTTCCTGGCGCGGGGATCGGTCGCCTCGGCCTCGGCTTTTTTGTAGAAAGCCTCGCCCTTCAGTTCGAAATCCATGGCGAACTCGTAAACATCGAGGTCCCGTCCCGCCGTAGGGGTTTTATCCTTAAGCTGATCGAATATTTTCACAATCGATGTCTTTGGCTTGCCGGCCTTGAGATCGGCGATAATGCGTTCGGCGTCACCCAGCCCGCCCTTGATATACTCTTCGTTGAATTTCTTTATGGCCTTAATATGATTAAGTTCCTCATCGGCCAGATAACCGAAGACCTCCTTGGCGAAGGTATCACTTGCCTTTCCAGCGGAATCTTCGAAGAAATTGTAGCCCCGCTCCTCCATCTCTATGGCAGCCAGAAGCGCGTCCTTATCCGGTAGATTCCTGAGATCCATGATTTCTCCTTTCGGGCCATAAAATAGGCGTTTGCCCCCCAAAGGTCAATATCGAACCACGAACCGCGGTCCGTTATGCGGCAATGCCTTAGGTGACATCGTGAGCCGAATTAGAGGAACCGATTCAATCTCCAATTTTGTTAATTGGCTGAAAAATGAGAATATCACCACCTGATGCGGGATTAATCTCGTTGAATTTCAACCAGTATCGTTTATATTGGTTTATGGGATTTCTTAGGCATTCCCGGCCTGGAAGGGTATTTGTGTCCCCGAAAATGGAATTTTTCGATATCGCGAACTTCTTTTCGATAACTATCTCAAGGAGTCTCTGATGAAAAGATGTATCCTATTTTTTCTGGCTTTTGCTCTGGTGGGTTTGCAGGGGGTATGGGCGGCGGAAATCGATCAATCGCTGCTGACAATCCTGAATGAAATGCCCGACGGCGCGCACATCCAGGTCTTGGCATATCTGACCGAGCAGGCAGATATCGGGACGCTCGACCGTCAGTTGAAGCTTGAAAAGGCCACTCTCGGCGAAAGAAACCGACGGGTAATATTAGCCTTGCAGGAGGTCGCCACCCGCACCCAACCGGAAATCGTGGCCCTGTTGGACAATTTGAAATCGAGCGGCCAGATCGAGGAATACCGCACTTACTGGATAGCGAACATGTTCTGGGCCAGAGCAACGAAAGCCGCCCTCAATCAACTGGCCTTAAGAGATGACTTGAGTATAATCTATTTCGACTACGAGATCGAAGGTATCGAGCCGGCGGGCCGGGCGCCCAGTGACGAGCTTCTCTTGGGTCACGAAATCGGGCTGACCAGGATCAACGCCCCGGCCGCCTGGGCTGAGGGGTGGACCGGCTTGGGCCGGGTCGTCATGAACATCGATACCGGAGTCATGGGTTCACACGTGGCGCTCGCCGCCCGGTTCCGCGGCGATGTCGACAACGATGGTGATGTCAGCGAAAGCTGGTTTGACCCATATTCAAATTATCCAACTCCCCGGGACCTGGGTGGTCACGGTACCCACACCATGGGCACCATTTGCGGCCGCACCCCCTCCGGATCGGATACTGTCGGGGTTGCCATTGACGCCCAATGGATAGCGGCCGGCTCTATCGATCGTGGGGGCGGAATTCCCCGCACGGTGACAGACGCCATCGCCTCCTTTCAGTGGGCGGTCGATCCCGACGGCAATCCCAATACGCAGGACAATCCCGACGCAATCGGCAATTCCTGGGGGGTGACCACAAGTCACGGTTATCCGCCATGCGACCAGACTTTCTGGTCCGTAATCGATAATTGCGAGGTGGCTGGCTCGGTAGTCATTTTCTCGGCCGGCAATGAGGGTCCGGATGCCAATTCGTTGAGGCGCCCGGCTGATCGTGGTACTACACCCACCAATTGCTTCTCGGTCGGCGCTATCAACGGCGGAACCGACAATATGCCAATTGCCAGCTTTTCCTCCCGGGGACCATCGTACTGCGGCCCAGGCGGCCAGCAGGTGATAAAGCCCGAGGTTGTGGCCCCGGGATACGCCGTACGGTCCTCATATAACAACGGCTCCTACACAACAATGAACGGCACCTCGATGGCCTCGCCCCACATCACCGGCGCCGTGGCTGTCATGAGACAAGTTAATCCCGACCTCGACGCCGACGCCATCAAGACCATTCTCATGCAGACTGCGGTGGAGACGCCCAGCGATAACCTGCCCGGCGAGGATAACACCTTCGGCTGGGGAATAATCGATTTGCACGCCGCATGCATGGCAGCCCAAACCGGGTATGGCAGGATTAGCGGGCTTGTGACGGATGTCGACAGCATTCCTATACCCCTGGTGCAAGTGACCGTAATTGGGCGAACCAATCATGACGAAACCGACTCAAGCGGCGCTTTCTCGATCGCCCTCCCCGCGGATACGAGCTATACCTTTAATTTCAGTCGATTCGGGTACGTTCCGCAAGAAACCACCTGCGCCCTGATTTCAAACGATACCGTTGATGTTCATATCATCATGCCTCTGGCGCCCGGAGGAGTACTCTACGGTATCGTCATCGATGATGTGACATCGGCCCCGATTGTCGGCGCCACTGTCGAGATCGCCGATACACCCCTTTCACCCGCAAATACCGATCAGAACGGCCGTTACCGATTCCCATCGATCCCCGGTGGATCAATCTATAACGTGCATGTGAGGGCTATCGGCCACGGGCTTGGTCGAGATTCGATTCTCGTGGTCACCGGCGATTCGGTTCAATTAAATTTCTCTCTGGCCGCGTTCGAGTCGTTCGAGCAGACCGGCGCCGGATGGTCTGGGACCGGCACCTGGGAGTGGGGACAGCCGACCTCCGGCCCCGGCTCCGCCCTCGATGGCACAAACGTCTGGGCTACAAACCTGGCGGGCAACTATAACAACAACTCCGATGACATGCTCTACTCATATTATTATTCCATTAATGACCAGTTGGACACCTTAACATTTTACCACTGGTATGAATTCGAGAACAGCTATGACGGCGGCAATGTCTGCATTTCCACCAACAATGGCGGCAGTTGGGCTCTCATAGCCCCGGTCGGGAATTACCCGGACAACCAGGTAACCGGCCTCGATAACCTGCCCGGCTATACCGGCTCGACCGGCGGATGGCAACAGGCGGTCTTCCCTCTCATCGGCTATCAGGGACAGATAGTCAAGTTCAGGTTCTGGGTTGGTACCAACAGCGCGATCGTCCGGGCTGGATGGTATCTCGATGGCGTCAGACTCAAGAGGGGTATCGCATGGACCGATAGTGATCCCGACATAGGGGTCAGCCTATACTCTCTCAGGATCGAGCTTCAACCCGGCGACTCGACGATAGTACCCTTGACGATATCAAATACAGGGCAGGGTGTCTTGAGCTTCCAGGTCAGCGAAATTGCCAGTCTGACCTCGTCGGGCGGCGGACAAACGGATTTGTCGCCCCCCCTTTCCTCAGCGCCCCAAAATGGTGACGCAGTCGAACGCACTCCGTCGTCCTCTTCGCAAGGGGTCTCAAAGGAGGGTGATCCCGGCGGACCGAATCCACCCATGATTCTCGATCATGGCGGCCCGGACAACTTCGGATATATATGGATCGACTCCGATGAGCCGGGTGGCCCCGTGTTCTCCTGGGTGGACATATCGGCCTTTGGGCAGATACTGTATTTCACCAACGACGATAATGACGGTCCCTATAACGTCGGATTTGGCATACCATTCTATGCTTCCACCTTTAGCTCGGTATGGATATGCTCTAATGGCTGGCTGTCTTTTTCAAGCCTGGCCGCCTTTCCCCAAAATCAGCCGATACCAAACACGCAGGTTCCCAACGATCTGGTTGCCGCCTTCTGGGATGATCTTAACCCTGAATTGGGCGGGTCGGCATACTTCTATTCCAATAATAGCGATACGGCCATAGTTTCCTGGCTCAACATGCCCAGCAGCGCCGGAGCTGATTCGTTTACATTTCAGATAATCATGTTAGCGGACGGGAATATCACGCTGCAATATCAAACCATAATCGGAAATGCGACCAGCAGCAGCGTGGGAATCGAAAATTCAAACGGCACAGTCGGCCTGCAGGTGGCATATAACCAGGCCTACATCAGCGATAGCCTGGCAGTTCTAATAAAAGCGCCGCAGGACTGGATGAATATTGCCCCCAATTCGGGCCTGGTGGCGCCCGGCGGCAATGCCGTAGTCAGTCTGTTCATAAATGCCACCGACGTCTATCCCGGCGAGCACTACGGATTTTTGAACGTAACATCGAACGATCCCGATGAGCCGGCGATCGTTATACCTTGCACGCTCGTGGTCGGGCCGGTCGGCGTCGATGATTCGCGCAGCGGCCTTCCTTCAGCTTTCGAGCTGCTGCAGAATCATCCCAATCCATTTAATCCGTCCACGCAAATTTCATTCACGCTGCCGTCGAGAGCGAACGTGGAACTTGCGGTTTACGACTTGCTCGGCCGCAAAGTCAGGATGCTTTTGGACGGCAGGCTCGAGGCCGGATATCACAGCGTCAGATGGGACGGCCGGGATCAGAGCGGAGGTCAGGTATCATCAGGCGTATACTTTTACGCCCTTATAGCCGATGATTATTTCGCAAGCCAGAAGATGATACTCATGAAATGATTTCCAGGCGCGTTTGATATTCGTTCGAAGGGCCCGGTTGTCGGGCCCTTTTTGCTGAAAACGAAAGAGCGCCGCCGATTCTATCGGCGACGCTCATCCCCCTCGAGTCGCACGGCTATTCCAGTTTGAAATTAAACCATTCGGTCGCGTATCTCTGCCCTTTGGTATCCTCGGCAGTAAGGATGTAGTAGTATTTTCCGGCCGCCGCGAATTCGCCGCTGGTTTCGGTCCCGTTCCAAACCACATTGATGGGCGGCACTCCCTTGCCCTCGACTGTGGCCACCGCCCAGCGGCCAGCCTCGGCCTCGCTCCAGGCTTTGATTTTGGCCTTGAATATGAAAAGCTTCCAGCTGACGGTTTTTACCACTTGCTGAGGCCTGACATAGAACACGATCCGCCTGAAATCCATCGAAGCTATGGAATTGACTTCCATGGCCACGTTGAATTGCTTGAATTCGGCCTCCTGGAAATCAGTATCTTTGTCCTTGAGCGCCGCCTCTTCCTCGATTTTCCCGGGTTTCGCAAATAACTTGGCCGGCTGCGGCTCTTTCGCGGGTTGGAAAGCTATCGGAGCCCCAGCCTTGGCAGTCTCTGCCTTTGGAACCTCCGCTTTCGGGGTCTCAGCATTTGGAGTCTCCGCTTTTTGAGCCACTATTTTCGGAGCCTCTACCTTGGGAGTCGCCACCTGCGGAACCTCGACCTTTGGAGCCTCGGCTTTCGGAGTCTCAACCTTGGGAGTCGCCGCCTTTGGAGCCTCTACCCTTGGAGTCTCCGTCTTTGGAGCCTCCGCCTTTGGGTTCCGCTGGCCAAAGAATGGCACGCCTCCCCATCCGAAGGTTAGCGCCACGTAATGGCTTGCCGGCGCCGATTCTCCATTCGTCTCGAGAGGGTAGGCTTGCCAGGCGTAATCAAGTCTAAGATCGTTGAATCCGATCCTGTAATTCAGAGAAGTGCCGGCAGTAGGTCCGGAATAATCCAATTTTTCATCGGCCTGGACCGCCTTACCGAATGTGTAGCCGGTTCTGACCGCAAATGAAAATTTACCGTTCTGCAGAAACCACCACTCGGTGCCGACATTGGTGAGCGTCGCCGTCACCTTTTCATTTAAGCCCCATTCCTCCATTTGCTCGGAAACCAGCATCGCGCCCTGGAATTTTTCGGCGCTCACCAGGTACCCTACGCCTCCTCTGAATCGCCTGGGAAGAGACTCGTTCAAGCCCATGTATTCAGGCGAGAGTTTCGAGCCTGCCAGGTTTTCCGCAGCCAGGGCTGCAACCACCCCGACAGGGGCCCTGAATGAAAGACCAAGATCGCCGTCAAGAGCGGTCCGCTCACCGAATCCGTGCTCGGCGAGATATTTCAAGGTGCCGCCGAATGCCCAATTTCCCGACACCTGACGCCCATATGAAATTGCCAGATGGTTGAACGTGGGAATATTGGTCAACTTTGAAAACGATCCGCTCTGGATGCTGTTCAAAGCAAAGGTCCCGGTGCCGGGCAGGTGGTATACGAATCCGAATTGGCCATAATATGGCTTTTCCTCGACCACCTGGTAATCGTAGTCGGTCATTCTCTCATACATCACTTGCGTCTGCCAGCCTTTTATGAAACCCAGCGCGGAGGGATTATAAAGGGCGCCCGATGGATCGTCTGAAAGAAGAAAATAAGAGAACCCCATACCCCCGCCCCTGGCCCCGGTGAGAAAGTCGGCCGCAGTGACCGGCGCCGCGGCCAACAAGAGCGTTAAGATTACTCCCAAAGACTTTTTCATGATCACAACTCCCAGTTGAAGGGTGGTAATTTTAGACCAATATTTACGCGAATTTCCCGGATTTTCTCGCTCGATCCGGGAATATTCTCGACATTATCTATATCGGCCAAATCGAACCGCAAATTACCCCAATATCCATTCTCCAGCAATACTGTTGCCTCGATGGAATTTGCGAGCCGATGTTCCACCGTTCCACTCGGAAACGGTTCCGAATAATGGTCGATATCCAGCCATGGCCTCGACCAGGGGGCGTCGAGCCTTCCCTCGCCGCGCCGCCTGTATGAGCCGAGATATGAAATTTTCAAAAAATTGGCCGGCCAATGCCAGAGTCGCCAATTAGTGATGTCGACGTCCGGCCCGTCGGGAAAGCCAATCGCGAAATTCGAATTTATATAGCGGTTGTGGGCCCTGGCCTGGTTAAAAGTCCAGTTACTTGCCCTGACATATTCAACCGCTATGCCGGAGCGTTCAAGAGCCAGGTCGTACAGCTCGAAACCCCCGAGGCAGCCGAGCTGGTTCGGCTCATAATCGCCCCTTGTTCTCTGGTCAGCCTGGTAATCGTCGACCAGGATTTCGCCGTATACCCAGAGCCTGCCCCTGAATCTGTAATCGGCGGCCATGGCCAACATGGTATTATCGTCCATGCCCGAGTTGAGCTGCTCACCGTGATACCAGATCAGCGGAAACGCATAAGCGGGTTCGAGCCGGCGGCCGGGGCCGCCATAAATGACCACTTCGCGAAACGACACCGACAGGTCACCGATAGGCCTGATGGTGAGCGAGTGGGCCGAGAGATACCTCTGCTGGCTCGTGAAAAACGAGGTGTCGTTTTCCATTTGGTTCAACTGGTCGGCAAGGGGATAAAGAAAACCGACAATCGAGTGGAATTCCAGAATCCATTTACGATAAGTGATTCCCAAGACCGTCAAGGGCATTGCTTGACGCGAGAACATGAGATTGCCGTAAGCGCCATGCCCCCAGGAAAGTCTTTCGACCCCGAATCGGGCGACAAAAGGCCCATCCTCGAAATTAACGGTGGCATTTTCGGCCAGGCCCGCCACCCCTTTCCAGGATTTGCCCTCGTAACGAGGGTCATCGGCCAGCTCATCGTCAATCCGGTAGAGCACGTTGGCGGTAAACCTTCGCCCGAACGCAATCTTGAAAAACGGGAATGCTTTTAGATAGTTCTTGTTCTCCTCGCCCAGCCTCGCATTTTCCACCAGCCAGAGCCCGGTCGTCAGGCGCGGAATAAGGCTCCGACTGCCGAGGTCACCTGTCATCAATTTGCATTTGTCGATAAGCGAATTTTCGAATGGCCTGTCGCCTGCCTCCGGCATTTCAGGCGCCGAATATTCGATTCCATTCAGGAGGCCGCGGCCGTAAAGCTCTCGCGATAGTTCAAAGAACCGCTCACTTATCGGGCTTCCGACAGGGATATCGGCTGCCTGGGTAGATCCGGTAAGGATAACGATCAGTATCGATGTTAGCTTTGTGAATCTCATGGAACTTAACGTATAACGGCGCCAGCGTCCGGCTGCTTCGGTGCGTGGGGATCGCCTTTCATTTCAATTTCGATACGGCTTTTTGTCTCGACTTTTTTCCCGAGCTCATCGAGATTTGCCGAATCGATCATCTCCGCGCCATGCCCTATGATTTTGCTTGATCGGCCTTTAATAATGAGCTTTTTCTTTCCCTCGCTTCTCCTGCTTTGGGTCAGCGGCGGCCATATGACCAGCCCGATTATTGCCAGGAGCAAAATGCCGATTAAATAGCCGAACAGGATGGCGGTCTTATCAATTGCGAAATTGGAATCCTTTATCAGGAAAAGAAGCCCCAGCTCCATTAGATAGGCATACGAAATATTCACCAGAAGCCTGCTTATCGATTCCCGCCGGGAGCGCCTTGCGCGGGTCATATAGCATCGGCGAAGGACAAAGACGAAAGCATAGCTGAACGCCATGCCCGCGCCAATCAATGCCATTTCGATATCGCCTGCATACGAGGGTGGTTCGATCCGAATATTCAGCCGCTGCTGCAAGAGGAAACCGATAAAGAACGATAATCCGACCGCCAGCGATTCGGAAATGCCGGCAAGAACCCCTGGCCGGATGGGGCCGCCTGACGGGCCGTCTTTCTTGCCCGGGGCCGTGCCCGGGTCGACATGCCTGACCGGGCTGCTTTTCTGAAGAGCTTTTTCAGTCATGTGACGCCTTCTCTCACCTGGCGCCCGTCCCCTTCAGGACAGCCGGGACTGTTCTGACCAGAATCTCGGCATCCTTCTTGAGCGACCAGTTATCGATATATTCCAGGTCGAGTCTCATCCACTCCTTAAATGAGATATTCGATCTGCCACTTATCTGCCAGAGACAGGTCAGGCCCGGTTTCATGGAAAGCTTGCGTCGCTGCCAGAGGTCGTACTGGGCAACCTCCTCGGCCAGGGGCGGGCGCGGCCCGACAAATGACATTTCGCCCCTGAGAACGTTGAATAGTTGCGGGAGCTCATCGATCGAGGTTTTTCGCAAGAGTTTTCCTACGCGGGTGATACGCGGGTCGCATTTCATCTTGAAAGCCGCCCCGTCGATTTCGTTGAAGCGCATCAGGCTCTTCTTCAACTCCTCGGCGTTGCGCACCATGGTCCTGAATTTATAGAGCGTGAACTTGCGCCCGTTAAGCCCGCAACGCGGCTGCTTGAATATCACCGGGCCGGGCGACGAGAATTTGACCGCAAACGCGGCCACAATCATAATCGGCGAAAATGCAAGAATGCCAACGGCCGCCAGGGTTCTGTCGAGCACCGCCTTGACCACCATGGGAAGGCTCAATGTCGGGGCCGTGTCATAACATATCATCGGGGCGCCGAAAAAGGATTCTACCCGACGCTTGGCAATCTTCAAGTGGAAGAAATCGGCCAGGACCGAGACCCGCACGCCCATCTCCTCGCAGATCCTTACGCTGACTTCGATCAGGTCGAGGTGATTCCTCTCGACCGCGAAGACAACATAGTCAACCTGTTTTCTCTTCAGGATATCAGGCAGGTCGCTCAGGTATCCGATACTCGGGATATCGCGATAACGCCAGAGATCGGGCCGCCTTTCCAAATCGAGGAAACCGAGTATCTTAAGGCCGAAATGCAGATTGTTGAGAATCTTGTCGGCGAAATCGCGGGCCAGCTCACCGGTCCCGATAATGAGCACTGTCTGGTAATTATACCCCTTCCTGCGGTAGTATTGCAGCAGCACGATTATGCTGAGCCGGGACCACACCAGAAGGGCAGAGGTTAGAGAGGCAAACAGGATAACCTGCGTTCGGTTCCATTCGAAATAACCGGTGACAAAAATGAAAGCCAGATAAATTCCGGATGCGACCAACGAGGCCTTGACGCAATTGCGGATTATTTCGCTGACTTTCTTGAGCCTGAATACGTAGCAGTGGGGATGATACCAGAGCACCAGGCCCCAGATTATCAGGGCAGGCAGGAAGAGCTCGTCCGATATGAAAAGGCCCGCGAAAATCCCGTAGCGGGCGTTATCGATCATGATGGCAAGCTGAAAGCCGAAGCCCACCAGACACAAGTCGGCCGCGAATACCAGCCTTCTTAAGATGCGCAGGTTTTCCCGCAGCACCGTTTTCCCCTTCCTTAATGCCTAATTTATTCCGGTCGTCAAACCCTCGCCCTTGCCCTTTTCGCAGCACCGTATTTATTTTCGGCTTTTGTCTCTATTTTATTAGTCGCCGGCATCGAAAATGAGCCTTCGACTACACCTTTCAGGATTGCCAGATAGTCGTCGGCCAGCCTGGCGCGCGAGGAATTGGCGAGCACAAATGAATAACCACTATGGCCCATCGCCCGACAAGCCGCAGGGTCGCGACTGAGCCGGATTATCTGCCCTGCCAGATCATCGGGGTCCTCGGGCCGGGCGCCTGTTCCGGCGCCTGAGGCCTCCACCAGCCGTCGCGATTCACCCTCGGTCGAGATGATAATCGGCCGGCCGGATGCCATTATCTCGTAAATTTTGCTGGGGATATTTCTGGTAAACAGCTCCGCTTTTCGGAGGGGCACCAGGCAAACATCGCAGGCAGAATAAAATTCCGGCACCTTTTCGCGCGGGACCTGATCGCGAAACGCCACGTTCGTCAATTTCATATCGTCAGCCATCCTGATAAGCCTCGCCTTTTCGGCCCCGTCGCCCACAAACAGGAACATGATATCGTCTCGCATGCGAATCTTGGCGGCGGCCTGCAAAATCGTCTCCAGCTTGTGCGCCATGCCGTGGGTCCCGATATAGCCGACCACGAATTTGCCGTCGATACCCAATTGCTTACGGACCTGCCGCCCCTCAGCCCTGGCCATGAAGAAATCGATATCGACTCCGTTCGGGACAAGAGCCAACTTCCGCTCGGGAATACCGCGCGCCTTGAGCAGATCGATTGTGCCCTGCGCCACCGCCACGATGATGTCGGCTTTGCGGTAGAGGAACATCTCGAGCGCCTCCAGCGCCCTTATGGCCATTTTATTTTTTATCGCCCCCACCGCCACTATCTCCTCCGGCCAGAGATCGCGAACCTCGAACACGAACTTGCAGCGTTTGATTCTGCTGATAACATACCCGGCCACCGCCACGAAAAATTGCGGCGAGGTCGCTATTAGAATATCAGGCCTTTTTGACATTACGGTCCCGACGAAGAGGGAGGAAAACATGAAAGAAAGATAGTTGAGTATCCGCCTGAAAAATCCCTTGTTGGCCGCGGCGTAGACATAGGTCCGAACGACATTAACGCCGCCGCGCCTCTCCCGGCAATGCCACATGCCGCGGTATTCCTTCGGGATAATGCCGTTGGGATGGTTCGGAAAACAGGTCAGGACCGTAACATCGGCGCCGTTCTCGGCCCACCTATGTGCCATCTCCGAAACACGGGACGCGGGGGCGTTAACCTCGGGCGGGAAATAATGCGAAATGTAGAGAATTTTCAGTCTCTCATCCATACCGCCTCCCCGCCGGCAAGGGAATTCAATATCTCAAAGGTCGTCTCGGTGGAATCTGCAATCTCCTCAAACGGGATCGGCGAGCCCAAACCGGTCGCAAGGTAATACGCCCATAACTCCAACATCTTGCGATGCCCCTTGTCCTGGGAGCCCCGCGATTCAAATCGCTTCCCTTTCTCGTCGACAATAGTGAGGCTCTTGAAATCGTCCATTGCTATCGCCATGCCGCCGCCAAAAATCTCGAGATATTCCTTGGATGCCGTCTTGTTGCCGGAGGAAATGTAATTTATCGAACCGACGGAGCCGTCGGCAAACCTGATCATCACCTGCAGGTTGTCGTCCGACCTGTAGCGCTCGTCGGGCATCCCCAAACCCTCCGCAGAAATCTTCACCGGCTTTGATGACGCCAGATATGAGAGCAGATCGACAAAGTGACAGACCTCGCCGATAATCCGGCCGCCGCCCCTTTCCGGATCCTGAATCCAGGTGCCCGATGGAATGAAACCGGCGTTGATACGGTAGTGCATGGAGAGCGGATAGTTCGAGCCTTTGAGCGCCTCCTTGATCTTCTCCACGAAGGGAGCAAATCGACGATTGAAGCCAATCATGAGGGGGACGCCGGAACCGTGGTAAGCCAGCCTGATCTTTTCCAGCTCATCGGAATTCAAACACAAGGGCTTTTCAACAAAAACCGCCCTTTGCCGGTTCAGGGCCTCGATAATATACTTGGCGTGCTGGTCATGGCGATTTGCAATGAAAAGGCAGTTGATATCGGGGTCAGCCAGCATTTCCCCGAAATCCGAGGATGCCTTA
>Ga0154764_1005_pt1 | contig 24847 bp, 20 predicted proteins | sample Rifle2008BG16ft_FD_105772 | JGI IMG/M metagenome (GOLD analysis project Ga0154764, IMG submission 105772) | candidate division Zixibacteria bacterium RBG_16_53_22
CTGCTGTATGTCTGATTTCGCCCCAGCGAACCCGAATTCCAGACCCCGGTATCGCTCGTCGACGTGTGCGGAACGGAGTCGTGATTGGTCCAGACAACCGTATCGCCCATCGAGATCGTCAGGTTCGCCGGCGAAAAGGCTGACCCCTGAATTGCGACTGCCGTGCCGGGCGGGGGAGGTGGGTTGGTTCCGGCGGGATTGCTATCATCTCCGCAGCCCGCGAACGCGACACTCACGGCCAGTATTATCAGACTTGTCGAAAAAAGTTTCTTCATTTCGATACTCCCGTTTTGTGAACCGAATGTATGGGACTAAACTTGCCCCCGCTTAACTATGTTCCTGGCGGGGCCAAATAAAAATCCCCGTCGAGATGGACGGGGATCTATCAATTTATTGGCCGGACGTCGGGTATTTGAAAGATCACACTCTTTTAAGCTACGATAAAGGATTTTAGTGCCACCGGTCGTTTTTTGCGTTCGCTCTCCCCGGAACCCGGGGGTCATGGCGTAAGCTCAACTGCCGGGTGCGTCCTTCATTGGTTAGGTGTTAGGCTTTCAAATATGCCTCGGTCCGGCCAGTGCTTATTCTAAAATATCCTGTCAAAAAAGCAAGTCAAATATTCGTTAAGAGTATCGGAATTAATCGGCTGCGTATTATGTGTCGCTGCAGAAAAAGGATTTACTTACCCCATTAAGAAGCGCTTTTTGCGCGGATATCCTCAGGCGTCCGATAAGCTTCGTTCACCTATGAAAAGGCCGAAAACAACTCATATTAAGTAGCGAAGGATCGCAACGCCTTCGGGACCCATGGCAAGATATATGTATGTTCCATCGCTCAATATATCGAATGAATTATGTTCCCCAAAGTAAGCCAAATAAGCAGGGTTAGCGGGATTCGAAATATCCAATATATATAAATCGTACTGGCTATGAGGCTGCACGTAAGCGTAGGGAAACGATATGGATAATTCCGAACCTTCTTCCAGGGCAAGATTCCCGATTAGAATGGGTGTATAGGGGTTCGAAATATCAAAGATCCGGAAACCGCCCCTATCGCGCACGTAGACATAAGAGCCAAATGCCCTGACACTGAAAGCCGTCTCGCCCGTTGCATGTAAGGAAAGCAGGGTGGGGGAGGTGGGATCGGCTATGTCGATTATCGCAAGGCCGCTATCGGCTGCCGCCAGATATATGCGGCTATCCGAAACAAAAAATCCATTGATATGATGATAATGATACCCTGTAAAATATTGTCCAACCAAGACCGGCGATGTTGGCGTTGTGAAGTCTACTATTTTGACATTCCAATAATCATTAATGTATACAAGGCCTTCATACGCACAAACACCCATAGTCCCAACATCGATTTCGTATAGGGCTATCGTAGTTGGCGCCTCGGGATTGGAAATGTCCACTACTCTTATTCCCTGGTTCGGATTCGCGATATATACATACCCTTGTATGGCGCATAAATCTATGATCCAATCCGGGAAGCTAACGCTTCCCAGGGCCCGGGGATTTCGAGGGTCTTCGATGTCAAGAATAATTAATGTAGAATCGGTGGCCAAGTAGAGAAAGTTTTCATTAATAGACAAATGCATGGCCGATTTCGATGTTGGGCATTCACCGATCAGGGTAAGCCCCAAATTGAGCGTTGTAGCCTCGGCCCAAACGTAACCTGAACAGGTATCGTTTGCCAGCGATTGGAGTCGGTAATGATACGTGGTGCTATCCCTAAGGTCCGTATCAAAGTAAGAAGTGTGGTTGGCGGAGACCGTAGCGATAATACGACCCGGATCCATGATCGAGTCAAGTCGTACTATACGGAAACCGGCTTCGTTGTCCGAATTATCCGCCCAGGTGAGACGAATCGATGACGGAGATAACGCCACCGCCCGAAAATCCGATGGCTTGGTGGGTATGAAGGTGTCATTGTTGGGGGAATTGACTGATTTTGAATTGTTGCCGCAAGACATGTAAATTAAGGCCAAGAGAGTCAGTGGCCCAAAATGGAAATATGCCTTAAATAGAGACATCTTGACCTTGGCTGTTTACGCTCCTGAGTTATCCGCGCCGTTCAGAGTGGCTCAAGCACCGTTTATAAATAATACGGATTGTTTGAGCCCCCGTCAACTACATTATCCATTTTATGCGCCTCTTGCTTTGCCCTTCCCATTTTGCTATATTGCCTGATTGCCCTCGGCCTGAATTGTGACGGCCGAAAAATCAGGGGAAATCGGGGGTTTGCAATAGCCCCTCATTGCGCTTGACATAAAGCGACCCTGCTCATTATAATACTGAACTTATGAGCAGGATTATCGCAAATGGCAGGACATTTCCTGCATCCGCTAAGGAAAAAGCAGACAGTACAGCTATGCCGCCAACAGACATTATCATACAGGGCGCCAGAGAGCATAATCTCAAGAATATCGATGTCGTCATCCCGCGCGGAAAGTTAGTGGTTATTACCGGGCTGTCCGGCTCGGGCAAATCGTCGCTGGCGTTCGATACCATCTATGCCGAGGGCCAGCGCCGCTATGTCGAGTCGCTCTCGGCCTACGCCCGGCAGTTCTTGGGCTTGATGGAGAAACCTGATGTCGATTTCATCGACGGCCTCTCGCCGGCCATCTCGATCGAGCAGCGCTCGTCGGCGCGCAACCCGCGCTCCACAGTCGGCACCGTAACCGAGATTCATGACTACCTTCGCCTACTCTATGCCCGAATCGGCATACCCCACTGCTACAAATGCGGCAAGCCGATCACCCAGCAGACTGTCCAGCAGATCGCCGATACCATCCTGGAATATCCGGCGAACTCCCGCATTCAGGTGTTGGCCCCATTGGTCCGGGGACGAAAGGGCGAGTATCGCGAGATTTTCGACTCCGTCAAACGCGAGGGTTTTGTGCGCATGCGTGTCGATGGCGCCGTGCACGATATCGAGGAGGCGCCGCCGCTCGATAAGAAGAAAAAACACTCCATCGAGGTCGTGGTCGACCGCCTGGTGGTCAAGAACGGCGTGCGCAAGCGCCTGACCGACTCGCTCGAAATCGCCCTTAAGATGGGCAATGGCTTGGTAATTGTCGATCATTCCGGCAGGACCGGCGATTTGCCGGGCAGGGGAGATACAGTCTACTCCGAGCAGTTCGCCTGCCAGACCTGCGGCATCTCTTACGAGGAGCCTCAGCCACGGATGTTCTCCTTTAACTCGCCATTCGGGGCCTGCCCGGTCTGTTCCGGCCTCGGATACAAGATGGAAATCGACCCCGACCTGGTGGTTCCCGACAAGAATCTCTCGATCGCGCAGGGTGCCATCGCTCCCTGGGGTGTGCCCCGCGGCAACTATTATTTCGGCATGATTCGCGCCGTGGCCGAACATTACGGGATCAACCTTCGCAAGGCGTTCAAAGACTTGCCGGAAAAGTCCCGGAAGACACTCCTTTTCGGATCCGGACGAGAGGAGATCAAATTCGCCTGGGAGCGCAGCGACGGCAAAGGAACATGGGAAAACTACGATCGATTCGAGGGTGTCATCGGCAATCTCAGGCGACGATATCGGCAGACCGACTCCGAGGGCGTGCGGGAGTGGATCGAGCGCTTCATGTCGGTCAAGCCGTGCGAGGGTTGCGGCGGGGCACGCCTCAAGAAAGAGGCGCTGGCAGTCAAGATCGATGGTAAATCGATCGCCGAGCTTTCGGCCTTGCCGGTCAAACGCTCCGACCGTTTTTTTGAAAACCTCAGACTCGATACCAGGCAGAGGACTATTGCCAGGCAGATTCTGAAGGAGGTCAAGGAGCGGCTCGGTTTCCTGGTAAATGTCGGACTCGATTACCTGACGCTCGACCGCTCGGCGCAGTCCCTCTCCGGCGGCGAGGCCCAGCGGATCAGGCTGGCGACACAAATCGGCTCGCGCCTGACCGGCGTGCTCTATATTCTCGATGAGCCATCGATCGGGCTGCACCAGCGCGACAACAAGCGCCTGCTGAATACCCTGACCTCGCTTCGGGATATTGGCAATACCGTGTTGGTGGTCGAGCATGATCGCCAGACCATTGAATCCGCCGACTACGTAATCGACCTTGGGCCCGGCGCCGGCAAGAACGGCGGCACGGTCGTGGCCGCCGGCACACCCGCCGAGATCATGAGATCTAATAAATCGCTTACCGGGAAATACCTGTCCGGCAAGCTCGAGATCCCGGTGCCCGCCATCAGGCGAAAAGGAGTCGGACAAAAACTCCTGCTCCGCGGCGCGCGCGGCAACAATCTCAAGAATGTCGATGTCGAATTCCCGCTGGGAAAACTGATCTGTATCACCGGCGTATCCGGCTCGGGCAAATCGACATTGGTCAACGAAACTCTCTACCGCATTCTTTCGCGTGAGTTCTACGGCTCCAAGTCATCGCCATTGTCGTACGATGAAGTTGTCGGCCTGAAGCATATCGACAAGGTCATCGATATCGACCAGTCGCCGATCGGGCGTACACCGCGCAGCAACCCGGCCACCTACACCGGCCTGTTCACCCCGATCCGCGACCTGTTCGCCTCGATCCCCGAGGCCAAAGTGCGCGGCTACGGCCCGGGACGGTTCTCGTTCAACGTGCGCGGCGGCCGCTGCGAGGTCTGCGAGGGTGATGGCATCATCAAGATAGAGATGCATTTCCTCCCCGACGTTTACGTGCAGTGCGAGGAGTGCAAAGGCGCCCGCTACAATCGCGATACCCTCGAGATCAAATACCGCGGCAAGTCGATTTCCGACGTGCTTGACATGACTGTCGACGAGGCCCTGGAGTTTTTCGAGCGAATCCCGCGAATCAAACGCAAACTGGAGACTCTGGCCAATGTCGGCCTGGGGTATATCCACCTCGGCCAGCAGGCTACGACCCTTTCCGGCGGCGAGGCCCAGCGGGTCAAGCTCTCCACCGAGCTCTCCAAGGTGGCCACCGGCAACACATTCTATATCCTCGACGAGCCGACTACCGGCCTGCATTTCGAGGATATCAAGATGCTCCTGATAGTGCTTAACACGCTGGTCGAGCGCGGCAATACAGTCGTGGTGATCGAGCACAACCTCGAGGTCATCAAGACCGCCGACTGGATTATCGACCTCGGCCCCGAGGGTGGCGACGACGGTGGACAGGTCGTGGCGACCGGCACCCCCGAGCAAGTGGCCAAATGCGAGACCAGCTATACCGGGCAGTTCCTGAGGAAGGAACTGAGGCTGTAATCGGGGATTCATATTCGAAATCAATTGACTTAAACGCCCTTTGGAGTTAAATAAGCATCAGGCGACATAATTATGGATATTATCAATAAAGAAAGAAGCCCATTCTATCCAGGTCAACCGGTCCCGGTTGATTTTTTTATTGGGAGAATCGACCAAATTAATAGAATCAGACGAGCCATCAGGCAGGTAGAATTAGGCAAACCTCAGTCAATTTTCTTAACAGGCGAATACGGAATTGGAAAAAGCTCCCTGGCGGGATTTATGCGGTATCTGGCCGAGAGAGATAATAACATTCTCGGCATATATGTTCTTCTCGGGGACGCAACAGAACTTGATGATCTTGTTACCCGCACTCTGGAATCAGCCATACAAGGCCAGACATATAAGCCATCAAACAGCGAGAAAATCCGCAATTTCCTGTCCAAATATATAGGAAAACAGGAGTTATTTGGAGTCACCCTGAATTTCGAAGCATTGAAAGCGGATGCGCCTAATATATCAAGAGGTTTTCTGCCGTTCTTGAGAGGCCTCTACGAGAGACTTAAAGGTGATGAGGCAAAAGGCCTGATATTGATTTTGGACGAAATCAACGGAATATCGAAGAATCCCAAATTTGCTCATTTTATCAAGGCAATTATCGACGAAAATGCTCTCAGCAGTACGCCTGTGCCCTTGTTGCTCATGCTCTGCGGCGTCAAAGAGCGAATGCGAGAAATGATTCAACACCATCAGCCGGTAGAGAGAATTTTCGATATTGTGGAGATAATGCCGATGAACGAAAAAGAAATGGAAGATTTCTTTGGGAAATCCTTTAGGTCCGTTGAAACGGACGTTACTCGCGAAGCCATGAATATTTTTTGTCACTACTCCGCAGGTTTTCCCAAGATAATGCATATCATAGGCGATGCGTCGTTTTGGATTGACAAAGACAAGCAGATTGACAACGAAGATGCTATGAAGGGTGTAATATTCGCCGCCGACGAAGTTGGGAAGAAATTTTTCGACCAGCAGGTCTTGCAGGCTCTTCGAAGTAAAGACTATCGAGCCATTCTGGCAAAACTCGCCGAATCGAAGTTTGATTTGGCTTTCAAGAAAGAAGAAATTCAAAGCGGATTATCCGAGATTCAAAAGAAAAAATTCAATAATTTTCTCCAGAGGATGAAAAAGCTGAAAGTGCTGAAACCCGGAGAGGAACGAGGGGAGTATATATTCAACAGCCGAATGGTAAGGCTTTACTTGCTTCTCGATTCCATGAATCGAAAAAAAGAACAGAGGACATGATATTGTCCGCCCTTTAAGTGAAAATTGCTTGATTCCCTTTATAACTGCGTAGAAAAGCGTCGGGTCCAGATGCCCAGACATTCGCCAACTAATTATATGTCAGCCACTTCCAAAATCGAATGGACCTGCGCCTCCTGGAACCCCATTACCGGATGCGACCGCGTCTCGGCCGGCTGCGCGCACTGCTACGCCGAGCGGATGGCGCGTCGCCTGCAGCGAATCGGCCAGGCCAAATACAAAAACGGCTTCAAGGTGACACTGCATCCCGATCTGCTGGACATGCCGCTGAAATGGAAAAAGCCGCGCCACATCTTCGTCAATTCGATGAGCGATATCTTCCACAAACATGTGCCGCTCGATTTCATCCGCCGAATATTCGATATAATGCAAAAGGCCGATTGGCATACTTACCAGATCCTTACCAAGCGCTCGGAGCGGATGCTAAAGCTGGCCCCCAGACTTCCCTGGCCGCCCAATGTCTGGATGGGTGTCACGGCGGAATCATCGCAACAGGTTTTCCGTATGTGTCACTTGCAGCAGGTGCCCGCGACAGTGCGGTTTGTCTCGATGGAGCCGCTCTTGGGCCCGATGGGCGAATTCCCGATTGAAAATGTCGATTGGGTGATTGTCGGCGGCGAGTCCGGCCCGGAGGCTCGCCCGATGGAGAAAAGCTGGGTGATCGAGATCCGCAACCGCTGCCATCGCAATAATATCCCTTTCTTCTTCAAGCAATGGGGCGGGTTCAACCGCAAGGAAAGCGGCTGCTTGCTCGATGGGAAATACTACCATCAGATGCCGGAATATAAAATACCCTCGGCCGAGTTGCCCCTTGGAATTTGAAAATTAGAATAATCCTGAATCATTTGCCTGTCATGGAGCATACCCCTGCTCAACATTTGAGCAATTAGGCTTTTTGTTCGACACATATGGCCCCAATCCCATAGTCTGTCGCAGTAATTTGGCGCCGCCATTTCACCGGCCCCGGCCTCGCCTATCTAAGTAATCACATATCAAGCTGTTAGGAACCCGGCGGAGGCAGGTCATCCTTTTGTGCGTGTCGGTATGACTCTTGCTTTATAATCAAATGAAATTTAAACAAGGGGATATGCCATGAAGGGGAAAAAAAAGCAAAAAGGGTTCACCCTGATAGAGGTATTGGCGGGGATGGTCATCATGTCGGTCGGCCTGCTCTTGTTATTGCCAATGATGGTAACGTCCATTAACGCCAACAATCACGCCCGGAGCTCAACCGAGGCCTCCATGCTGATCAAAGACAAGATGGAGGACCTCAAGAATGAGAATACCCCGGTGGCCGGCTCCGATACGCTCGGCACCACTATCAGGACTTGGACCGTCAGCAACGCGGCCGTCAATCTCACGCAGTTGACCGTGACGATCAACTGGATCGATGAGCGCGGCAACGGCCACACGAATTCCATGACCTCGTATAAATCGGCTCGGTAAAAACCGAAACCTAAATGACAAGGGGCGACAATATGATAACGCAAAAATTAACAACCAGGAAAATGGCAGGATTCACGGTCATTGAGCTGTTGATCGCGGTCTTGCTCGCCGGCCTGATTACATCGGCCGCCATGGCTCTCTACCTCACCCAGCGCAAGCAACTGTTCGTGCAGGAGGAGGTCACCGACATGCAATCGAGTATACGGGCGGCTATGGGTGAGCTCTCGACGAAGATCAGGATGGTCGGGTATAAGCTTCCCGAAGGCATGCAATCCGTCATCGCCCGCGATACCAATCCGGATACCATTAAGATCATGACCAACTATGATTTTCAGGAAGACATTCAGATCGAACACTCCATGCCGCAGCCGTCTTCGGAGCTGAGATGCGACGGCCACGACCTGACCGGGATCTACGATGGTGACACGCTTTTTATCTTTGATCCCTACATCAACAGCGGCGAGTATTTTATTGTATCCCATGTCCAATACTCATCGTCGAACATCCAGCACAATACTTCCCCGCTCAGCCGCCGGTATCCGCAGGGCAGCAAGGTGGTCAAAGTGCAGAGCACGACCTATTATGTCGACCGGACCGATCCGAACCATCCCAACCTGATGTACCAGTATCAGCGGAGTCCGGCGCAGATTTACGCCGAGAATATCACCGACCTCAATTTCCAGTACGTGCTCTCGGATGGCAGCATTGTCGACGTGCCGGCGATAACAAGCATGATTCGCGAAGTCGTGATCAGTGTCACCGCTCGGACCAATAAGCCCGATGACGAGTTCCAGACTGCCTACAGGAATAGAACTCTGACCACCAGGGTCAAGGTCAGAAATCTTGGAGCAAACTGACAGCACGGACCTGTCGATATCGATCTGGGTAACTGAATGAAAACTCTAGGCAAGAAAGACAACATGGCAAATACCAAGGGCTTCACAATTCTCGAACTTCTGATTGCGGCGCTCCTGGCCGGTGTGATCACGACCGCCGCCATGTCTCTATACCTGACACAGCATAAGCAATTGCTGGTTCAGGACGGGATCACTGACATGCAGACAAGTCTCAGGGCCGCCACCTCGGAACTGGTATCCAAGGTGCGCATGGCGGGATACAAGGTGCCCGATTCGGAACCTCCGATAGTTGCCTGGAACACCAACCCCGACACCCTCTATATAGCTTTCGAGGCGGGTGTCAGGGATGACATACAGATCGAACATGAAATGCCGAGGCCATCGGCCGAGCTTCGCTGCGACGGCCACGACTTGACCGGATTGTTCGATAACGATTGGCTCTATATCTATGATCCGGGCACGAGAAGCGGCGAATACTTCCTGGCCACCAACATCCAATACTCGTCCTCGCACATTCAGCACAATACCATGTCTCTGAGCCGGGCCTACCCGGCCGGAAGCAAGGTGTTGAAGGTCAGCAGATTCAAATTCTTCATAGATCAGACCGATCCCAACCATCCCAATATGATGGTCAAGATCAATGGGGATGCGCCGCAGGTATACGCCGAGAACATCACCAACCTCGATGTGCAATACGTCCTCTCCTCGGGAGCGGTGGTCGATGTCCCGCCGCTTGCTGATATGATCAGAGAGGCCGTGATAACCGTCGCGGCCCGAACCGACAAGGTCGACAATGATTTTCAGTCGCAATATAGAAACAGATCGCTTACAACCAGGGTAAAAGTTCGCAACCTGGGGGTCAATTAATCAGCCTCTCGTCCATGCGGAATCGTCTGGACGGGCAATCAAAGGAGAACAATATGAATTGCTCAAACAAGAATAAGGCCGGAAATGACAAGGGCGTGGTGCTGGTGGTCGTCATGCTGCTGCTTCTGATGCTATCCCTCATCGGCATAGCCTCGATCACCACCTCGACCAGTGACATGACCGTGGCCGGCAACGAACTCAATCAGACGGGAGCCTTCTATGCCGCCGAATCGGGCATCGAAAAAGCCGCCGCCGCGATAGTCACAAGCTTCGAGACCAACGGGACCCCGCCCAGCCCCCTGCCGAGCGGCTCGCAGACCCAGGGCGCATACCAATATTCGTATTCAACGGTTGCGGATGGCAGCCCTGTCCAAATGACTCTTGCCGATGGCGCTTACAGGGGCCTCTACGGCCTGGTCAGAAAATACAACATAACCTCGACCGGCCTCGATAATAGCGGCGAGTCATCGGTCACTCTCAAGATGGCCATGCAGGATGCCCTTATTCCGCTCTTCCAATTCGCCGTCTTCTACCAGAACGACCTGGAATTTTCGCCCTCCACCGTGATGACACTTGGTGGACGAGTGCATGCCAACGGCGAAGTCTTCCTGCAATCCTCCGGAGGTCTGAATATCAACTCGTACCTCACCGCCGCCGGTAATATCCATCATGGGCCCAAAGCCGGGAGCGGCCTGGGCTCTCTTGCGGGCGATGTCTTAATCATGGATAAGAATGGCGCCTACCAGAACATGAAGAATAATGACGGCACCTGGCTTGACGCCTCGAGCGCCGGCTGGGTGAACTCGTCCCTTTCGCGCTGGAGCGGGCTGGTCGAGGACGACGCGCATGGCATCACCCAACTGGAGATGCCTGTCGTTACCGATGGCCCCGCCACAGATCTCATAGACAGGGGTGCTGGAAACAACGATAGTTTTGAGCTCAAGGCCGGCCTCAAATTCGTCGATGGGCAGGTGTATTACCTCAGCGCTCCCGGCACCTGGACCAATGTCACGGCGGCTATGATCGCCCAGGGCGTGATTACGGCCCGCACATTCTATGATGCCAGGGAGGCCCAGGACGTCTACTCACTCGATATAGATGTTCAGAGGCTGACGGCCAGCGGCTACTATCCGAGCAACGGCGTAATCTACGCCTCGGTGCCTGCTGTCTCCGGCGTGATCTCCGGCGTCAGGCTCAGAAACGCGACCACTCTTCCTCGGGCAACCACATTCGCGACCGACAACCCGCTCTATACGGTGGGTAATTTCAACACTGTTACCAAGAAACCGGCCGCCATCATGGCCGATGCCGTTACGGTGCTGTCGAGCAGCTGGGATGATTCCAGAAGCACGCAGCCGTTGGGCTCTAGAGGAGCCTCCGCTACGCAGCTCAATGCCTCGTTCATCACCGGCACCACGGAAACCGGGCAGGACGGTCATGCTTACAATGGAGGCCTCGAAAATTCACTGCGCCTTCTGGAAAGCTGGAATAACGTAACCATGACATGGAGAGGTTCGGCCGTTTCGCTCTGGTATTCGCGCCAGGCCACCGGCGTCTGGTCCTACGGCAACTATTACATCGCTCCCACCCGGGACTGGGCCTTTGATATCGACCTTCTGAATATCGCCAACCTGCCGCCGGGAACACCGATGGTGAATATAGTCCAGAGGACCCAGTGGTACCAGATTTTCGCCGCGGCTCAGTAGTCGAGCCCGCAGTAATCGTGACCCGTGTCGGTCATCTGATTCGACCCGGGTCCAATTAAGGAGCAATTTATGAGTAAGATTCATGTCGCAAATCAATCGGGGCAGGGGGGGATGGCGCTAATCATCTTTATAGTGCTGCTGTTAATGCTGTCTCTGATTGGCATATCGTCCATCATAACCTCAACCAGCGAGGTGAAAGTGGCCGGCAATGAACTCCGACAGACAGGCTCCTTTTACGCCGCCGAATCGGGGGTCGAGCGGGCCGCCGCGGCTATCGCCCACAGCTACGAGACAGCCGGCGTCCCTCCCAGCCCGCTGCCGAGCGGCACGGTCTCCGAGGCGGGATATCAATACAATTACAGTACCACTGACGCCGGGCCGGCAGTGCAAATGGTGCTCTCCAGCGGCGCCTACCGTGGCCTCTATGGACTGGTCAAATCATTCAGAATAAACTCGAATGGCCTGGATAATCTCCGAGAATCATCAGTCGATATCAGCATGGTCATGCAGGATGCCTTGATACCGCTGTTCCAGTTCGCCGTTTTCTACCAGGAGGACCTCGAGATCGCCCCCGGACCGGCCATGACCCTCGGCGGCCGGGTCCATTCAAACAGCGATATCTATCTGCAGGCCAACAGCAGCCTGAATGTCGATTCCTACCTGACGGCTGCCGGAAGCATCATGCATGGCCGCAAGTCCGGAAGCGGGCAGCCTGACGCTACCGGGAATGTCATGATCAAGGACAAAAATGGCATTTATCAGAATATGCTCAACAGCGACGGCTCCTGGCTCGATTCCCGCAGTTCCGATTGGGTCAATGGATCGCTCTCTCGATGGGGCGGCTGTGTCGAGGACGACAATCATGGCATCAGCGAGCTCAATATGCCGGTTGTGGTCAATGGGCCGGCCACCGATCTTATCGACCGCGGCGCCGGCAATAACGACAGTTTCGAACACAAGGCCGGGCTAAAATTGGTCGATGGCCAGGCGCTGTATCTGCAACCCGATGGTTCATGGCGAGATGTTACCGCGATCCTGCTGGCCCAAAACGTCATCAGCGCGGGTACATTCTACGATGGCCGCGAGGGAAGAGATGTGGTCTCGCTCGATCTGGACATCGACGGGCTTCAAAACAGCGGTTATTTCCCCTCGAACGGGATAATCTACAGCTCGCAGCCGGCCGCCGGTGGAATGTTTGTGGCCATGAGGTTGAAAAACGCCGAGGAATTGCCGGCGGCCATGACACTTGCTACCAACAATCCCCTTTATACGGTCGGCAACTTCAATACAACCTCGAAAAAGCCGGCGGCGCTTATGGCCGATGCCATCACCATTCTATCCGACAACTGGAACGATGCCGCCAGCCACCAGGGGATAGGCAGCCGTGTCGCCACGGCCACGCAAGTCAACGCCTGCTTCATGACCGGCAATAACGAAACCGGCGCCAATGGACAGGATTATAACGGCGGCCTCGAAAACCTCCCGCGCTTCCTCGAAAAATGGGACAATACCAGCCTCACCTGGCGCGGCTCGATGGTCGATCTCTGGTACTCCCGCCAGGCCACGGGACCCTGGTCGTACGGCAACTACTATACTGCCCCGCTCCGCAACTGGGCTTTCGACCCGGATCTTCTCGATATCGCCAATCTGCCCCCCGGAACTCCCATGGTCAACATTGTGCAGCGAAGCAAATGGGCGCAGCGCGTGGGGGGCGTTCCCCGGTCGTGAACCAGCCAGTTATTTCGATAAAAAGGCCCGATCGCAAGGGCCTTTTTTTATGGCCGGCGACGGGGCAAGATATCTATTTCAGGGCTTTCCCCGAAAATCTAGCACAATTCCTTCGAATTTTAATACGTTCAAAGGATTGGCTTCTTGCAAATCTGGGAATGGTGGCTTTTCAAGAAACGGGGAAACTCCGCGGTTATCAGACACCCGAAGTAGTTCCGCAGGGTCGTAGTCCCGACAGGAGCTGTCGGGGCGTGACCCTGCGGTCTGAGAAAGCAAATTCGTGTCGGCTCTCGTCCACGGCAATTGCCGGGCCGGACTACAACCCGACCCAACAATAACGAATTGCGGGAAATGGTGGAGATCATTCTGCCGAAAATTTCGGGAAAAGCGCTCATATCTATTTCCCTTTACTCTATAATAATTTTGTGATATAGTTATTCATAATAAGGAGATAATATGTGGATCGGACTATTTTTGGTTCTCGCCGGCGCACTGATTTTACTCAATAACATGGAAATACTGCGCGGTGATGTCTGGGATTATATCTGGCCGCTGTTTTTCATCATGCTCGGGGCATCGATGATAATCAAGCGACTGAGAATCGGAGACAGGCAGAATTTCTATCCCGGCGAGACAGAGAATAAGAGCCCCGGAGGCGGTCCCGATCGATGACTTGAACCTGCCGCCTTGAAAGGCTCCTCGTCTTACGATTTCCAGGAGGTTGATATGAAAGGGAGCGGTTCCCCCAAGAAGCGTGAAAAAAAGCGCCCCAAGAAGGAAAAGAAAAAATGACATCATGCCCCGTCCCAAATAACGGGGCATTTTTTTCAAAACGGATCGGCCTTGTCGAGAGTTCTAATTCATATATTGACACGGCTGCCGATCGAATTTAAACTGTGCCCAGGGTGCGCAATATGATATCATTCAAAAGCCGGTATCCGGCAATGGCGATCGTCACGGGAACCGCCATCCTGTGTCTGGCGGTCTGCGACAATCGCAGTTTCGTGGCTGAGCCGAATCCCGAGCCAGCCTTCTCGGGCGACATCAACGTGGTCAGGGATTACAGCCAGAGAAAAACGATCGCCGAATTCTCTTTTTTCCGCGACGGTGACACTATCCCGGATGGGGTCGTTCGGCTCAACGACCTGGCGCACACCGAAAGCATCCATGGCGTATATTCGCTCGAGGCTCCGTTGCAGGCCGTTTTCGGCGGGCTGAACACGGTGGAGTTCGCGAGCCTGAGAGACAATTACAGCAGTTCCATCGCCATCCACATGCCCGACAGCTTCGGCGTCAGGTTTATCAATCCACGCGATAACTCCGGTATAAACAACGTTTCGGTTCAATGGTCGCAACCCGATTTCGCTACCAGAGTCCTTCTGGTGGTCGTGGCGCGAAACTACCCCGCCAACGGCAGCATCCCCTACATTACCGTCCTGGATGCTGATGTCACCACCCATATTATCCCCTATACCGCATTTGAGGACCAAACCGGTTTTGCCATTCGCGATACCTACTATCTCTACCTCGCGGCTTTTAACCAGGGGTTCGGCGGATACACCGGGTTGAATTTTCCCCTGCCCCCCAATTTGCCTAAGAGGAGAATCTCAAACCCGGCGGGCTTTGCCACCTACGGTACCGTGGCGCCTGTCGATTCAGTCCTGGTTTTGCCTTGAAGCGAATCGCGAAAAATCGCCGCTCGCGCGGTCCTCGGGGACGAGAAGTATTCGAGGAGCTGAAAGACCTCGTTACCGAGAGATCCAATCTCAAGAGCGCCCATATCGACCGCGTTTCCACCAAAGATGCCCTGCGTATCATAAACAGCGAGGACGCTACCGTGGCCGGGGCGGTCCGACGGGAACTGCCCTATATCGCCCGCGCCGTGGATTATGTGGTCTCGGCTCTCGAGAAAGGTGGCCGGTTGTTCTATCTCGGCGCGGGCACATCGGGGCGACTCGGGGTGCTTGATGCCGCCGAATGCCCACCCACTTTCGGCACCCCCTCCACCATGATTCAAGGGATTATCGCCGGCGGCTATCGTTCGCTGTTGCGCTCCAGGGAGGGTGTCGAGGACGATGTCTCCGCCGCCAGGAAAGATATCAGGCGGCGAAATGTAAGGCCGGGCGATGTCGTGATCGGAATTACGGCCTCCAAAAGAACCCCTTACGTGCTGGCCGGATTGTCGGAGGCCAAGAAGATCGGGGCGGCTACGATTTTCATAAGTTGTAACCCTCGCTCTATGGCCCCCAAACAGTTCGATCTGGCCATCTGCCCCATGGTCGGCCCGGAGGTTATCGCCGGCTCCTCCCGTATGAAGGCCGGCACCGCCCAGAAAATGGCCTTGAACATGATAAGCACGGCCTCCATGATCCGCTGCGGCAAGATCTATGGTAACAGGATGGTTGATCTGAAAGCCACATCGGAGAAACTGCGTGAACGCTCCAAGCGCACCCTGATGGAGACCTGTCATCTGTCCTACAACGATGCCGATAAGGCCCTTAGCCGGGCCGGCGGCAGTGTCAAGATTGCGATTGTCATGGTCAGGAAACAACTCTCCCGGGCCGGGGCCGGAGGACTGCTTCAGGAAAGCGCAGGATCCGTCTCCCGGGCCCTCGGCGAAAAAAACTGAGCTGCCCGAAAATTTTTGCCTACCACAACATCCGCATTCATATAAAAATGGTATTTCGGGCTAATCAGACACCACTTTTGAGCCGAAATAAAACTAAGGACCACTATGGTTGTGGTGGACCTAAGCGAGTGTATTGTCTATGCCTATGGAAGAGCTACTTGAACTGTCAAACATCGACTCGTCCGAGATTGCCGAGCCGCTGAAGAAAAGGATCATCGAGGCCTTCAATCTTTTCGTGAAAACCGTCAAGGCCAAGCTTGTCTATCCCGCCTCTTCGCGCCTGCCTCAGCAATTCAAAGAGGAGCTTTTCGTCAGGATCAAGGGTCTATGCGAGGAGCTGGATACCATCGTCTTTAAGGTTGAGGCCGACCGCATCCGCTATGAGGAACTCGAGGTTTACAGGGCCCCCACCAGAGCCGATAACTTCGCCCATGTCTTTTTCCGCGATGGCATCCTGAGTTTTCAGATCAAGCAGGGCATTTACGAAAAAGAGCTCGAAACTTTCATCGAAATCATTTCGAGGATGCTGCGGTCCGCCTCCGTGGATGACGACCTGGCTACCCTCCTGTGGGAATCCGGTTTCGAACATATCTCCTACAAGCTCATGGACGATGTTTTCAACATCGATACTTTCGAATATGGCACCGATTCGCTGAAATCGACGGCCCAATCGAAGATCGATCTGCGCGGCCTATACGAAAACGAAATCACCCTCGATATAACGGCCGAGGATTTTGAAGTGCCGACCGAGGAGAAAAAGAAGAAGGCGCGCTCCAGCCCTTATGTCGATGCCGCCGGGTCGATCAGTGAATTCATCCGCAAGGCCGCCACGTATGATGAATCCGAAAAGGCCGCCATGGCCGAAATGCTGGCCTCCGATGCCAGGTTCGAATACAAAATCTACACCATGAACCTGCTGTTCGAGGTGCTCGGCCTCGAGGTCGACAACGCCGGCTATCACGAGAGCCTGGAGCTTTTTGCCAAAGTACGGGATGACTTCATCAAGACCGGCGACTTCAAATCGGCCGTGACTATCCTGACCCGCGTCAGAGAATTGGAGCAGGCCTTCAAGAATCTAAAAGACCTGAAACTCGACAAGATTCAGGGATTTATCGAAAGCTTCGCCTCCTCCGAGAGAATCAAAGTCATAGTCAATACCCTCAACCAACTGAAAGACATCGACTATGACAACGTCACGGAATATCTCAAGCTGCTCCCCTGGCAGGCGATCACGCCGCTGGTCCTTGCCCTCGGCGATCTGGCCCATTTTCCGGCTCGACGGGCGGTCTGCAGGGCCCTGGTGCCGCTGGGCGCCGAGAGGATCGAGCTCGTGGGAAAAGGAATCGAGGACCCCAGGTGGTACGTGGTCAGAAATATAGTCTCGGTCCTGGGCCAGATAAATAATCCCCGGGCTATGAGCTATTTCAAACGCACCATAAAGCACCCCGATATCAGGGTTCGCAAAGAGACCCTCATGGCCGCGGCCAAGGTGCGAAGCGACGAGGCGTTCGATTTCCTGATCGTGGCCTTGACAGACGAGGACGAGAAACTTCAAATCCTGGCGCTGAAAGAGCTCGTGACCAACAAGATCGCCCGCGCTTATAATCAAATAGAAAAAATCGTAAGTGAAAAGGAATTCAAAGACCGTTCCACCGACCAGATAAAGGAATTTCTCGAGGCCCTGGCGCAATTGGGCGGCGAAAAAGCCTTCATAGTCTTGAGAAAGATGGCTACTCAATTCACTTTCCTGTCGTCCGAGAAGCAAAAGCGGCTGAAAAATTACGCCGTCCGCGCCTTCAGCTTTGTGCAGTCGCCGGAGGCAACCAAAGTTCTGGAGAAAATTGCCAAGGCGCGCGATCGAGTTCTGGCCGATACCGCCCGGCGCGCCCTGTACAGGAAGACCAAGGGGGAGTAACGTGTTCTCCAACTCCATCAGCGATATCAAGAAACAGCAAGAGGCCTTTGAGGCCTTCCTCGAGGAGAATGGACGAAAGCTCGTCTCGATACTCTATTCGACCATCAAGGTCTCGGGAATGTACGACGCCAACAACAATCGCTACATCGAGCAGGCCGCAAAACTGCGCGAAACCCTGAGTGTCATCTTTGCCCAGGAAGACGATTTCTCCCTGACTACAAAGGGCGGCCATTTCTTCATGTCGGAGGCCAGGCTCCGAACCGAAAGGGATCTCGATACCGCCATGACCTATTTCCTCGAGAAATGGCCGGCCATGGGTGTCTCCGGATTTTCATTCAGCAAGGGGCTTGACCCCCGCGAACTCGATAAATTCGTCTACCTCATAAGCGGATTCGAGCCGGTTGAAGATGTTCGAGATTCTTTCCAGCAGTTGAAAGACCGCCTGAATCAATTGAGAATAGAGAGGATTGTGCCGGTCTGGATCGGCGACGACGACAAGGACACCCCCGAGGCCGACAAGCAGTCGACGAGAGCCCAGGCCAGGAAGACATTTTTCTCGGCTGTCGGCGCCGTCCAGGAAACCATGAACCAGGCCAGAAGCACCAACACCATCAACGTTGCCAAGACCAAGCGCGTGGTCCAGGAATTGATAAATCGCATCATAGAGGATGAGGCCGCCATAACCGAGCTGACCACGCTTCGCAGTTTTGACGATTACACCTATGTCCATTCGGTCAACGTCTGCGTCCTCTCCCTGATCCTGGGATATCATCTTGGCATGGACCGCAAGATGCTCTCCAACCTCGGGGTCGGCGCCCTGCTGCATGATATCGGCAAAACCAAGCTCCCCCTGGAACTGGTCAACAAGCCGGGCATGTTCGACGAATACGACTGGCAGCAGATGCGTAAACATCCGATTCACGGTGTCAAGGCGCTCGTCAAGGCTCGCGCCACCGACGAGACCACCGCCCGGGCCTGTTCAACTATCTTCGAGCATCACCTGGCCCTGGATGGCACCGGCTATCCCGATCTATTGACAAAGCGGAAACCATCCCTGTTTGCGCGCATAGTCGCTATCGTCGATACCTACAACGCCATGACATCGGGCCGCGTTTACCATGTCAAGCGGCATCTCCCCGACGATGCCATCACCAGCATGGCCAACCGCATCGAAAAAGCGTTCGATCCGCTCCTGTTCAAGGTCTTCATCAACAGCCTGGGCATTTACCCGGTGGGGACCGTGGTGGCGCTGTCGTCGAATGAAATCGGCATAATCGCCAAGAATAACCCTGCCGATCTCGAGCGGCCCGAGGTCAAGATTATCGCCAACCAGGACGGCCTCTTCGAGATAAACGAGGTCAAGGTGATCGACCTCTCCGAGGAGCGCGATATCAAAGTCACCAAGGTAATCGACGACGACAAATACAATATCGACGTTGCGAATTATATCGATATAGGGTGAGCGATTTTATATGGATTGGTGGTGATGGCCGGGGTCTGCGACGGGCCCCGGTTCTTTATTATTGGCTTATATCCCTCGGGCTGGAAGTCCGGCAGCTGCCGGACGACATCCCCGGCGACCTTCAATCCCGTCGATCCTGCGCCAGGCTGTCGGCGTAAATCCGATTTAGCCCCATCAGCCACTTTTCGAGTTCCTGGGAGTCCGGGTTTTCGTTGAATTGCGAGAAGTCGCCGGAAAGACTCAACAGCACCTGCCGGTACATGCCCCTGTCTTTGTCCAGCAGGTAAGCGCAAAACATCACCGCGCCGGCGTCGTACGCCGAGCGCGCTCGCGGCGAGTAGGGGCCATCGGCCGCCCGAGAAATAAGGCCGTATTTTTCATTGAGTTCATTCCGGGGAATTCTGAATATGACCCGATCGGACCGGGCGTAATTTTCCTCCAGCCCCGCCTGCGCGATATAACCGCTATCGGGGCCGGTCTCCAACGCCCGATGCCACTGCTCGCCCTGCCCGGCGACATGGTAAGCCTTCATGTACCCGTCCCTGTCGATAAACCACCCTCGGTTCTGGTACCCCCAGGCATAATTGACAAACGACTGCTGAAAAAGGACCAACTGAGGGATAGCGGCCTCCTGCGAAAGCCGGTCAGCCGGACGGGAACAGGAGAGGAAACTCAATGAAGCTACAACAAGTACAATAGTCGTGATTGATTTCATGTCTGTCCCATCGATATTAACACGGGAGATAATATCGCATCGCTCAGGGGAAAATCAAATCAATAAACATCATGGCTATGATTATGTCGATGCCAGCGTGTCGTAATAGGCCTCGTTCAGTTCTTTCAGCCACAGATCAATCATCCCAGCCTCGGGCGCCAGATTTTGCCGGCTGAAATCGCCGGAGAGGCTCAGCAGGACCTGTTTGAATCTGCCCCTTTGATAATCCCAGTGATAGCAAAAATACTGAATCGCTCCCCTGTCCGCGCCCTGGCTGCGAAGCTCGGAATAGGTGCCATAAGCCGCGGGATTGATAAGCCGATATTTCTCCAACAATTCGAAATAGTTGATTTCGAGAATTTGCCCATCCGCCTGGTCATAATTCGCTAAAAGTGCTTCCTGCGAAATATAACCGCTGTCGGGCCCGCTCTCCTGAGCGAGATTCCATTGATCGGGGTCATTGATCGAGTACGACTTCATCAAACCCTGCCGATCGACAAACCAGCCCCTGTTCTGGTATCCCCAGGCGTTATTGAGGTATGAGAAATGAAACAACACCTCCTGCCGCATTTCGTCCTCATCCGGATACTGGGAATTTTTCTGTCCGCAGGACAAAATCAACAATATTGAAGCGAAATATGTGGTGACAATTCTCATGGCGCCTCCAAAGTACATATACAAATCCCATCCCGATGCCAGTTAGCGGAACGCAAAATCGATTAGCCGCCTATTTTACAATTCATGCCTGTAAAAAATTCCCCTTGACAGCCACCCGCCAAATATTTATTATCCCGCCCGATCATTAGCACTCGGTAGTATAGACTGCCAAAATTAATTTGTAAGTGCTTGAAATTAAACAAATTAATGTAAGCGGCTTTTATGGCTGGAAGGAACAAATGAAATTCCATCAGAGTATAATGCAAATTCGAAACACTATTACGTTTGATTTTTTGGGTCTAATCGATCTTAAACACATGAACTTGTACGCGAAGGAGGAAACGATATGAAGATCAGGCCGTTGGCTGACAGAGTAGTCGTGAAACCGCTCGAGGAGATGGAAATGAAAAAAGGCTCCATCATTATCCCCGACACCGCCAAAGAGCGCCCCATGCAGGGCGAGGTCATCGAGGTCGGCCCGGGCAAGAACGAGGAAGGCAAGACGATCGCCATGGAGGTCAAGAAGGGCGACAGAGTCCTTTACGGCAAATACTCCGGCACCGAGGTCACCATCGATGATATCGAGTATTTGATCATGCGCGAATCGGATATTCTCGCTGTAATAGGAAAATAGCAAGTAGTTCCGGGTTGCGGGTTTCGGGTTGCGAGTTAGGAACAAGTCATGACGATGATTGAGAGATTTGAGGACATCGAGGCATGGCAGAAGGCACGGGAACTCTCGAAGGCCATTTATATGGTAACATGTGATGGCGCATTCGCCCGCGATTTTGGGTTGCGTGATCAGATTCGAAGGGCCGGAGTATCTGTTATGTCTAATATTGCTGAAGGATTTGATCGAGGGGGGAATCGGGAATTGATTCAATTCCTGTATTTCGCTAAGGGATCCGCCGCAGAATTGCAGACTCAACTCTATATTGCTCTGGATATCGGGTATATAAGCCAAGATCAGTTCCAACAACTATATGATCTCGCAGGAACCACAGGACGATTGATTGGAGGCTTTATCCGTTATCTGAAAACCTGCAACGCGAAACCCGCAACTCGCAACCCGCAACCTAAGAGCAAATAGATCATAGCAAATTGTGGCATGTAAATATCAAAACTGAGATCTAAAAGGAAGGAATTAGAAATATGGCAAAGATGATTGAATACGATTCGATAGCCCGCGAGAAACTCAAAAAGGGCATTGATAAACTCGCCGATGCCGTCAAGGTGACGCTCGGCCCCAAAGGACGAAACGTCGTGCTTGATAAGAAATACGGCAGCCCCACTGTCACCAAGGACGGCGTCACGGTTGCCAAGGAGATCGATCTTGAGGATCCGTTTGAAAACATGGGTGCCCAGATGGTGAAAGAAGTCGCCTCCAAGACCTCCGACGTTGCCGGTGACGGCACCACCACCGCCACTGTCCTGGCCCAGGCTATCTACCGCGAGGGCCTCAAGAATGTCACCGCCGGCGCCAACCCGATGGCTCTCAAGCGCGGCATCGAGAAAGCCGTGGCCGCGGTTATCGAGGAAATCAAAAAAATGTCGAAAGAGGTTGATGGCAAGACCGAGATCGCCCAGGTCGGCGCTATCTCCGCTAACAACGACATGGACATAGGCCAGCGCATTGCCGACGCTATGGAGAAGGTCGGTAAAGATGGCGTCATTACCGTCGAGGAAGCCAAGTCGACCGAGACCACGCTGGAGGTGGTCGAGGGTATGCAGTTCGACCGCGGTTATCTCTCTCCCTATTTCATCACCAATCCCGATTCCATGGAAGCTCTCATGGAGGAGCCCCTGATCCTGATCCATGACAAGAAGATAAGCACCATGAAGGACCTCCTGCCGATTCTTGAAAAAGTGGCCCAGATGGGGAAAGGCATGCTTATAATTTCCGAGGATGTCGAAGGCGAGGCCCTGGCGACCCTGGTGGTCAACAAGCTTCGCGGCACCCTGAAAGTCTGCGCGGTCAAGGCCCCCGGATTCGGCGACCGTCGCAAGGCCATGCTCGAAGACGTCGCGACACTGACCGGCGGCAAAGTGATCTCCGAGGAGCTCGGCTTCAAGCTCGAAAACGCGGTCATCTCCGATCTCGGCAAAGCCAAGCGTGTCACTGTCGACAAGGACAACACCACCATAGTCGAGGGCGCCGGCAAGACCGAGGATATCAAAGGCCGGATCAACCAGATCAAGCGCCAGATCGACGAGACGACCTCCGACTACGACCGCGAGAAGCTGCAGGAGCGGCTGGCCAAGTTGGCCGGCGGCGTGGCGGTCATCAATGTCGGCGCGGCCACCGAAACCGAAATGAAGGAGAAGAAGGCCCGCATAGAGGACGCTCTTCATGCCACCCGCGCCGCGGTCGAGGAAGGTATCGTGCCGGGCGGCGGCGTGGTTTATCTGCGCGCAGCCAAGGCGGTCGATAGCCTTAAGCTCGAGGGTGATGAAATGGTCGGCGCCAGGATTATCAAGAAAGCGCTCGAGGAGCCTATCCGCCAGATCGTCGAGAACGCCGGTGTCGAGGGCGCCATCGTCATCGACAAGGTGATCGGCAAGGATGTCAATTACGGTTACAACGCCGAAACAGAGCAGTATGGCGACATGGTCAAGATGGGTGTTGTCGACCCGACCAAAGTCTGCCGCACCGCCCTGCAGAACGCGGCCTCGATTGCCAGCCTGCTTCTGACTACAGAGGCTATCATTACCGAGAAGCCCGAGAAGAAGGAAGCCATGCCTCCGATGCCTCCGGGCGGCGGCTACGGCGGAGATATGTACTAATAGATGGATTGAGAGGGCTGAGCTAAAATCTCAGCCCTCTCGTCTAATGAAATATGCAATTGTGAGAAGAGCATCAGCCATCGATAAATTAAGGTGAGGGTATGATAAACTGGGTTGATATTCAGAAAGAAATCAAGGAATCCAATCCTGGTGGGCTTCCCGATTTGGATGGTGTAAGGCGGAGAAGAATTAGGGCATTAGCTGATTATAGAAAGCGGCCTCTTATCATCTACGCTTCAGATTTCCTTAACGCTAAGAAAGCTGCATTAGCAGGGACTGATATAAGTTTAGATTGGTCGGATAAGCTGGGATTCGTTGAGGTGACTCAATCATTAGAAAAGGGTCCTGTTGACATTCTGCTTCACAGTCCTGGCGGCTCCGCAGATGCTGTCCAGTCAATTGTAGATATATTAAGATCAAAATTTACGGATATAGCTTTTATCATACCTAATATTGCGAAAAGCGCGGCAACTATGCTGGCATTATCAGGAAATTTATTAATTATGGATGAAATGAGCGAATTGGGTCCAATAGACCCCCAATTTGTCATACCCAAGAGAGATGGAGTAATACAGGCCGCAGGTCAAGCCATCATCGATCAGTTTGATGAAGCTCAAAAACTCATTGCAGCTGATCCTAAAATGCTGGTTCCCTGGATCCCCATTTTGCAGCAATATGGTCCAGCATTGTATATGGAAGCGAAAAATGCAATCAAGTTTTCACGGGATATGGTTAAGAGATGGCTTGAAAAATATATGTTTTGTGATGACCACCTTGCAGCAGAAAAAGCAGAAGCTATATCGACGTTTCTATCAAGCCATAAAAATTTCCTTTCGCACAGGAAAAAAATTGGTTTAACAGATATCTGTGACGAAGAGGAATTAAGAGAATTAAAAATTCATGATATGAACAGCGATCTGGAATTAAAGGATAGAGTACGCGCAGTATACTTGGCGATTGATGCGACTTTTCAATTATCTGGCGTATTCAAGATGTTTGAAAACAACCTTGATCAAGCCATGTTTAGAGTAATTCAAGTTGTCGCGACGCCAAATCAATAGATGAGCGGAGTAATAAGCGCTTCGTTTGAACTAGATGCGGTTTTAATAGTAGTAAAATTTAATAATTCGAGGGCCTTTTCATATTCGGCTTGCCCTATCTCAAATATTCTAAGGCCTTCCTTAATGGATTCATTTGAATTTATAAGATTGTCAATATCGGATTGTAGTAATGTCATTTCTACCTTCTTTCTTCTTCAATATATGTTCTTAATCTTTATCGTCAATTAATTTCTACGTCCTAACACTATTAATTTAATGATGTTCCCATTAGTTTCTTGAATCATATTTCTAATACCAATTAATCAAGCACTAAGTATATGTACAACAAAAGGATATCTTAGTGCGGTCGGGTCGCCTGACCCGACCGCAAAAAAATGCTCGGCATGTAGTATGCTCAAGCCGCCGCGTCGCAAGGCCCGGCGGCTTTTTTGTGTCTCAGGATAGAGGCCCGCGGTATCCGGACGACATCCTGACGCCAAGCGAATGGTGTGGCTCACCCGC
>Ga0154764_1124_pt1 | contig 24694 bp, 23 predicted proteins | sample Rifle2008BG16ft_FD_105772 | JGI IMG/M metagenome (GOLD analysis project Ga0154764, IMG submission 105772) | candidate division Zixibacteria bacterium RBG_16_53_22
CTTACCGCAATTACTATGATCCAGGCAATAAATGAAATCGCTATTCCCTTGCCTGTACTAAATTTGTAAAGTACTGCCAATCCTATCCCCGCGACAACCAGATGCCAAATTCCAAATATGTCAACCAAACTCAGTAATTTATTGAGCTTATTTCCAACCAGGCTTTCCGAAAATATCAGCCCGAAATTAAGACCCGCATCCATAGTGTGCTTTATCAGGATCAACGGCGTCTTAAAAATTAGTCCGATAAGTTCAATGACATACGCCCAACATGCAACAATCCAAACATGCTTAAATCTCGCTGTTCCGCCAAAAATTATAGAACCGATAAAGAAATATAGAATAGCCCCAATGAGAATGTAGATGATTTGTCCGGCCAATGTAATAAATAAATATAATGGTCTGGTAATCGTTTCTTTACTGTAGAAGTCCATTGCACCTTGAAGATTCTGTTCACTTTGGCTAACTCTTTCCTGAAGTTGTTGAACAGTATAGTTAATTAATTCTGAATGGTAAATTTGCTGCAATATACCTGCTGTAATCAGAATCAGTATAAATACTCCACCCCAATATCCTATTTTTAAAATGCGATTAAATGTTTCTGATGGAGCTGCAACAATTCCAACAATATCTCTAAAAAGGCTTTTTGGAGGAACCGAGTCAATGGTTACATTAGGAATGGGCTGGATTACTTCGTTTTCCGGATTCATACCGACCTCTCTTTAGACATTATATTAACGTAAAAGTGAAATTTATGTTTCAATGGTCCATCACGGTTAGATACCCGGAATCCCGGATATTATTCAATTATCACTGCGGAATTCCAATGCGGTGAAAAATGGTCAGGCCCCAGCCGATCGAGTTTCCTTTCGGGAAGGCGCCCTGGACGCCGGTGTTGTAGCCGAGAAGGTCAAAGCGGTCGTAGCGGACAAGGTTGATTCCCAAAAAGAGGCCAACCGCCAACCCCTCATTCAAATGGTATCTGTATCCGGCATTGGATACAAATCCCCAGCCCGAGAAACCGGCGCTGGCATCGTTGTCCTGGACAAGCATCTTGCCGGAAATATCGAAATAGGCTGGGCCCGCCGCCAGGACAAGCTCCGAATTGGAGATTCTGAGTGGAATTCCTCGTAATTTCAGGAAAAACGCCGTGCGGCCCGCCACCTCCTCCAGGATACCCCCGCCGGATGACGAAAAATCATAATCGTGCCGGGAATGCATGACCCCCAGCTCAAATCCAAGATTATCGAATAAATCGTACCCCAGGTTGGCTACGTAGCCGAAACCAGGCCGCAAATGGCTGAATGCGCGCTCGTCATCATCGTCAATGGGACGGTCATATATCAGTCCCCCTTCAATCGAGAATCCTTTCTCGGCCATCGCATTCGGGACAAGGCAGAAAGCCGACGCCAATATGACTAAACTGATGGTATATTTTTCTTTCTGCATGGGCGAATTTTACCAGAGGCCCGGTCGCAAAGCAAGCGAAAAAGGTAACCCTGTTCACAATTTAAGCTTGCGGCAATTTCAGAAGGATGAAAAAGTAAAGCCCGCTAACCGGCCATCCAAGCGCCGGGTAGCTTAGTATCCTGATTATTTGCGCATGAAATCAACTTCGTGGGGCAGTTCAGACGTTGCCGCCGGCCCGGGCGGACAATCCGCGCATGGAACAAGTGTGGTCTGGAGCCCCTTGAAAAAGGCAACCATATAGGTAACGTCAACACCGTTGGCAGAGCAACTGCCGTTAACGTCGCCGGCGGCGTAAATGACACCGTGCGGCGGGCAATCAATTGTAAAAGGCGGCGTTTCTCCGCCCTTGAGATAGGTCACAAAAAAAGTCACATCAACACCGTTGGTCTGGCCGGAGTTGTTGACATCGCCTGGCACATACGTGCCGGGGCTGGCAATGCTCAGTAATAGATCGCGCTGGCCGGTTGCCCCAACGCTATCGATAACGACCGCAGTGAAGCCCAATTCACCGGATATTAAGGGTGTACCCGAAAGCAGCCCCGCCTGCGACAGGACAAGGCCGCTTCCGGCCAGATCACCATCTCTGTCCGACCAGATAATATTCCCGGTGCCTCCGGTCGATTGCAATTGGCAAGAATAGGGTATGCCGACGTTGCCCGACGGAAGAGATGTGGTTGAGACCTGCGGCTGTGAATTGATAGCGAATACAAACGGTCTTTGGGCGCTTCCGCCGATTTCATCCTGGACCAGCGCCGTAAAACTAATGGAGCCGACTGCGCCGGGCGCACCGCTGACAAGGCCGGCGCTCGACAACCCGAGGCCGGTCCCACTTAGGCCGTTATCGACATCGCTCCAGGTTCTCTCCCCGATCCCTCCCGAGGCCTGCAATTGTATGGAATATGGAATGCCAACCGTCCAATTCGGTAATGTCAGTGTGGTGATCTGCAGTGCCTGCCCCAGGGGCGGGAAAACGATGAAGTCGATCCAACCGCAGTCGCTTCCCTCGGATACCGAGCCGTCCTTATAATATCCCCACTTGAATGTATGAGTCCCGGCGGAGACATTGAAAGTGGCCTCGGCCCAACTCATCTCACCGGACCATTGGTCCTGCAGCACATTATCGATGAAGAATCTCAGGTAATCATAGTTATCCTCGGAGGAGACCTTTCGATAGAATGATATTGCCCCGGAGGCGGCGACATCAACCTGAACCGAGAGCTGGGAACTCTGGTTGTTCGATATGTCGCCGGATACAGCCGAGTAGATTCCCTCATAGGGCGCCGTGGATGTGATAATCCAGTTGGCATTGCCACCCATCAGCCACGGATAGCTGGCGAAATTGCCGCTCTCGAAATCCTCGATTTGTTGGCCGACCGTTATGGTGAAAAAGGCGGTATCGACATAGCCGCCGGAGGCATTGATATCCAGTCGGAACGTGATGTCGTGAAGGATGGGGCAGGACGGTAGAACGGCGAACGCATATTGGCTTATGGAAGCGCCTCTTCCCCCCAGGGCCGGTATCGATGGGTAAGCGGAACTATTGCCGGTGATGTTGACATAAGGATCGTCGCTGGATAAAACCCCGGTCACGCCATTGGCGACCCCGCCACCATCGTTTTCCAGTGTAATATGCATGGAAACAGCATCGCCGGGGTCAACCGCGCCGGCATCGTGGCTATAAAACGATATCATCGGATCGGATGAAAGGGGCTGAAGTTGAATATTCAGGAGCGTTGTGTTGCGATCGACCACATTCACGCCCGAGACAGTCTGGGCGACATAACCCAGGCTTGAAAATTCGAAAGTGTAGGTTCCAGCATCGATCATCCGATGATAATCACCAACATCGGGATCGGTGTGAACGTCGGCGCTATCGATATCATGATTGTGCACGTCGACCTGGGCTGCCAACGGCAATCCACTGGTGGCATCGGTGACAAGCCCCCTGACTCCGTAGAGCGCATTCTCGAGGAAATTCAGGAACGAGATACGATTGTAATTCCAGAAAGCCGGGAGTTGGCCGGCCGGTAGAAGCTTGGTTTGGGAGATTTCGATTGTGACTTCCCTGCCGCCCTCGAAGTATATGATGTAATCCTGACGACCGCCGGAGACCCGGTACCAATCGTAGCCATTAGTGATGCCATCGTTTAAATCGGTCATATATCCGGAGGGGCTGTGGGCCTGGCACGATTCGGCATAAGCGCGGGAGATATCGATAAACCAGGAATCGTCGGCATGCCTTCTCACCCAAGTATCCCAGGGGTAGTTGACCACCTCGGCGCCCCCGTGGAAATTGGCCGAGATTACGAAATTGTGAGCGTCGAAGAAATTCATCATGGCGATTGTTTCCGGCTGCCAGGCCCTGCCATCGGGGTGATCCCCCTCAGCCGGATCGGGAAAATTGCGATTGAGGTCGGCGCCGTTGGCGTTGTAACGGATAGCTCCGTAGATGGTATTATCGCCGCCATAATAACTGCCATCGGGGTTGGCCAAGGGATTGATCCAGATTTCGAGGCCATTCACGAGATTGGCCACCTGGGGATCCGTCGAGTAATTTGAAAGGAGATAGTCTATCAACCTCAGCATCAAGACATAGCCGGTGGTCTCATCGCCGTGCATGGTGCTGGAGTACATAACCTCCGGTTCATCTTCCAGGGTATTGACGCTATCTGATATCTTGGCAAAAAGCAGGGCGTGGCCATTGACACTTGATCCGATATTGACGATCCGGCAGAGGTCAGGGTAGGTGACTGCAAACTGATTCATCATGGCGACGTAGCCCGAGTAAGTGGGGTAAGTATCCCAGTCGGTAATTATCTCGCCCGGTTGGGCCATATCGGGGATAATTAGCGTTCCCGGCGACGGCAGAATCTCATAAGCGTAGCCGAGCGCCTTGAAATTTTCGAACTCCTCGCCGTTGGCATAGGCATATACGGTCAGTCCATCGACATTATCGATCGATATGATATTAGTGAGCTTATTGACCTGGTCTTTCGAGGAGACCTGAAACTTGAAATAATACTGGGTAACCTCGGCGGCAGAGTTTGTGGCCAGAAAAAAGCATCCCGTTATGATGATAAGCGCGATCAGCCTGAAATTCACATTACCTCCCAAGAAATCAAAGCAGCAAATCAATGTCATCGGCCCCCAACCGACGGCCAAACGTCAATCAAAATATATCAAATTACGATGGATTTACAATAATAACTTTTGAGCAAATTGATGGTGGAACCTAAGGCCAATATTCTATTTCCTTATTTTCTAATATGGCCAGGCGAGCTTATTTATAAAATCGGTGGAACGCAGGAAATTATGGTATTGTTAATAAAACTGAAATGTTGTCGACGAGGGATATCAAATTTCGATTGACAACTTCTTTTGGCTAAATAGCTTATATTGTTAAGATTGTAAGATACCGCGTTTTTAAAGAAAGGTGTGCGATGCGTTTCAGAGTACTATTGACGATCCTTTTTGTGATCAGCATCCCCGCGTTCGTCTACTCCCAGGAGATAACGCGCCAGGATTTCATCAGATTGGAATCGCAAATGAAATCAGAGTATTATAAGATGCTGCTCGAAAGGCAAGAGGGCAATTTCCTGCTCGATCAAAATGATTTCGATGTCAGATACTGGGACCTATCTGTGAAAGTCACCAACATCGCCGGGCAGACAATTAGCGGAAAAGTCATGATGACTGTGCAGTCGGTGATAGACAGCATTAATACGGTGGATTATGATTTCCATTCGTCGATGGTCGTTGACTCGGTCAGGATCAACGGACAGCCCGCCCCCTACACCCGGCCATCGGGCCTGGTCAGGATTACGCTCGACAGGGGGTATTATGCCGGCGAACAGGTCACGACTGTCGTCTATTATCACGGCCATCCGCCGGGAAGCGGGTTTGGCTCATTCACATGGGATACGCACAACGGCCAGCCGATTATATCGACTCTTTCGGAGCCCGAGGGCGCCCGCGAGTGGTGGCCCTGCAAAGACACCCCTCACGACAAAGCTGATTCGGCCGATGTCAGGATTACGGTGCCGTCAAACCTGATAGCGACATCGAACGGCGAATTGGTGAGCAATACCGACAATGGCGATAATACCAGGACTTTCCATTGGCACATATCCTACCCTATCACCACCTACCTGATAAGCCTGGCCATATCGAACTACCAGAGCTTCACAAATTGGTATGTCAGTGACGCCGGCGATTCGATGCCGGTGACCAACTATGTCTACCCCGAACATTATGACCAGGCGGTGATCGACCTGAGCATCACGCCGGACGTCATTGGAATCTACGCCGACTTATTCGGGGAATACCCCTTCATTACCGAGAAATACGGGCATTCGATATTCCCCTGGGGCGGCGCCATGGAGCATCAGTGCAACACCAGCTACGGATACCAGCTTATCACAGGCAACCATTATTACGACTGGATTCTGGTTCATGAGCTTTCGCACATGTGGTTTGGCGATATGATCACGTGCGACACCTGGCCGGACATCTGGATGAATGAGGGTTTCGCCTCATACTGCGAGGCGTTGTGGGTCGAGCATGAGCAGGGGCAGGCCGCCTATAGAAGCTACATGCAGAGCAATAACGCAGTTTACGACCCCAGCGGACCTATATACAATTACCCCGGTGATCTCTTTGACGGCAACACGATTTACAACAAGGGTTCGTGGGTCCTTCATATACTCCGCGGCGTAATGGGTGATTCGGCGTTTTTCGACGGCATGTATGGATATGCCAATCATCCCGATCACATGTACGGTACAATCCAGACCAGGGAATTTCAGCATATTATGGAGGGTTATTACGGTGATAGCCTGGGATGGTTCTTCGATGAGTGGGTCTGGGGCCAAAACCGCCCGATTTATAGGTATTCCTGGATGAAGCAGGACATAGGCGGAGGCCAATATGAAATATTTCTGCACGTAGCCCAGACACAAAGCACGCCGGCCCCGCAGGTCTTCATCATGCCGATCAGGATTTACCCCCGCATCAACAATGTCGACACCGTTATAACGGTCTGGAACGACGCCCGCGCGGATGATTTCCGGTTTGTTGTCAACGGCAATCCCACGACGCTGACTTTCGATAGATATAATTGGATACTGCGCGAGGCCTCCAGCGAGGCTTACCGAATGAATATCGTGACGACCGAACTGCCCGACGGCAATCTCGGCGTGGCCTATGACGATACAATCGAGGCGCGAGGCGGAATTCAGCCTTATGCGTTCAGCGTTCAGAGCGGCCAGCTTCCCCACGGGCTGACCCTCGATGCCGCATCGGGCCGGATTTGGGGTGTGCCGGATTCGCTCGGCACTTTTGTTTTCACAATTCGCTGCGCAGATTCCTCCACGCCGCAGATTACCGATACCCAACAATATCAAATCATCATCAGCAATCCAGTCGGTGTCGATGATGACATGGTATCGCAACCTGCCGATTTCAGGTTACTCGGCAACTTCCCCAACCCGTTTAACCCCTCGACCGCGATTCACCTGGAACTTGCAAGCCCGGGGCGCGTCAAGATCGATATCTTTAACATTCTCGGCCAGCATGTGCAGACGCTGTATGACGGTGTGATGAGCGCGGGCCTTAGCGAGGTTATCTGGGATGGCAGAGCGGTGGCCTCCGGCGTGTATCTATACAGGGTCGTTGCGGGAAATAAGACAGCCACAAACAAAATGCTTCTCTTGAAATGATATTCAGGATCACACCTGTCCGGACTTTTAGAGGGCGGACTTGACAGACCTCCTATAATAAAGGTGTAATCTAAAACTTATGGCCTTTAATTACAGGAGGTTAGCAAATGCTGCGGAAGCATACGATACTGGGGCAAATGACGCAAATGATTTCTCGATACGATTTTGAAAAAGCTGTATTTTCGAGCAAGGGCAGGCATTTTACCCTGTCCTTTGACTACTGGTCGCATTTTATGGCCATGCTGTTTGGACAGCTTTCGGACCAGCATTCGCTTCGCGATTTGGTTCTGAATTTATCAAGCCAGGGGCACCGCTTCTACCATCTGGGGATGTCCAAGATCTGTCGTTCGACATTCTCGGATGCTAACAATAATCGTCCCTACCAGATTTACGAGAGCCTGTTTTATCTTCTTTTGGACAGATATGCCACAAGCATTAAAGGCGGCAACCGCAAGCTTAAAAGCAAACTTTACAGCATCGATGCCACGGTCGTGGGCTTATGCATGAGTCTTTTCGGTTGGGCCAAATTCAGGTCGACAAAAGCCGGCATCAAGCTTCACGTGAGATTGGATCATGATGGTTGTATTCCGCAGTTTGCCATAATTACAAAGGCTTCTGTTCATGAGTCGCAGGTTAGGAAGATGTTTGATCTGCCATCCGGCAGCCTGGTGGTATTCGACCGCGGCTACAACGATTATCATCTTTATAGCCTCTTAGATGAGAGGGGAATTCTGTTTGTCACCCGTTTGAAGGACAATGCCGATTACAGGGTCATAAAGCGACAGAGAATCAATAAAAAGCTGGGTATCACCAGCGACCATATAATTGAATTTAGAGGTTTCTATTCCAAAGGGAAATGCCCGATCCGGTTGCGGCGGATTAGATACGTCGACCAAGAGACGGGCCAGGTTTATATATATCTGACCAATGACTTGAGGCATTCAGCCAAAACCATCGCCGATGTCTATAAGCAGCGCTGGCAGATTGAGCTGTTCTTCAAGGCCCTGAAACAGAATCTGGTGATAAAGACTTTCTGGGGCACCTCAGAGAATGCGGTTTGCTCTCAAATCTGGGTGGCCCTGATACTATATTTCCTCTTGAGCGTGCTCAAAGCTCAAGGCAATATCGAGACCTCGGTCGGCAAAATGATTCAACGGATAAGATCGTTTGTGTTTGAGACAACTGAATTGATGGGGTTCTTGAAAGATAAAATACCTGCTGTGCTCGAACCACCCGCACCCAATCAAATAACCCTTAACCTAAAGTCCGGACAGTAGTGATTCAGGATATGAATCAATGAAGCCCCGGCCAACTTGGTCGGGGCTTCTCATTTGGTGATTAGAAATGTTGCGATCAATTACTCCAGGCCGCCGATAACCATATCTCCCGGATACTTCACCTGATACTTGAATGTATACTCGCTCTTATCCCCCTTATTCATGTTGGTGACCCAGCGCAAAAACCCCTTGGCTTTGTCATCCGGTTCGGAATCAGGCTCCGGTTTGATCGACAAAAGCTTGACGTCGATATCGTCATTTTGTGACACGGGGATTTGATCCAAGACTATGATCTTCTGCGCGGATTTGGTATAGTTTTCGGCATTGATCTTATATTCATATTCGATCTGCCGTTTATTTCCGGTAAGGCCGGCATCGTCGATGAATTTTTTGACCAGCTCGCGCTTAACGCGGATACCCTCGTTGATACCGAAGAAGAGATCGAATTTCTCGTCGGTGAGAACGTTAGGCAACCTCGACGTGCTGACAAAATTGTTATCGAAAAAAACGTTGGCTTCCCCGGCCAGGAGCGGGAAATCGACGTTGCTCTTGACCGAGGCCTTAAGGTAGGCAGCCTCCGATAGCCTGGGAACAATGTAATTTTCGGTTTCGGCCATGAATGAGACTGCCTTGACCGGCACCTTCTTGAATTCCTTGTTGCTGGGAATCGTCTCCTTCTTTTCGAGAGCGAATGAGGTTGAGATGGCGGTCTGAACGACTTCGGCAGATGAGTACTGTGACGCAGCCTGCTCCATAGGAACCTGAGCTGTAATATACTTGTCGATGTCCTTCTTCTCTGCAGTTACGATAATGTCCTGTAACCCTCCCCTAAATCTTGATTGGTCATAAGTATTCAGATACCACGCGGCCAGCACGGGCGGATTGGCACCTTCGGATGGTCGCGCGGTGGAGAGAATGAGGCTCACATTGTCCCAATCCTCGCCGGTTTGCTGGTTGACCTGTGCCATGAAGATAACCTCGACCTCGTTGGTATCGGACCAGGCGCGGATGTCATAGACCGGATGCCAACTGGCGCCATAAATCATGTAGGCCAGATCGAGCGAATAGGAGCCGCCCTTTTCGACAATCAAGTCTATCACGGCCATTTTGCCGGCCTTGATATTACCAGCCTGATAATCGCCAAGCTTGGATGCGAGTACGCCTCGCTGGGCCGCGATATCGCGCTGCTCTGATTCGATGGCGCGCATTTCCTTGTTGATCTTATTGAGGTTGTCATCGACGAATTTTACCATGCCGGTCCAGTCCGCCACCGACGGCCTCTCAGCCGGGAGGTTTTTGGCAATCGACTCGGATGTTTTCTGGCTCAACGCCTTGATAAATTCGCCCTCCTGTTTGAGCACGGCGGATCTGTCAGTCAGCTCGATATTTCTCTGATCGAGAGCCGCAATGTGCGATTCGATCTCCTTGATACGGTCCGAGGAGGATTCGGCCGAAAGGTCCTTCTCGACTTTGACACCGGATATTTTGGCGCCGGCCATGCCTTTGGACGAGACCCGGATCGAATTATCGATCAGGCCCGATGGCAGGCCGGGAACCTGAATACGAAAGGAACCTGGTTCCAGTGTCGCCTCGACTGAGCGAGTGACCAGCGCGCGGTCGGTGAATACTGTGACAGCCTTAATTTTGGAATTGGCGATGATCAGATTATCCTGCGCCCGAAGCGTGGTTGAGAGGAGCAATACCCCCATCAGGATTAGAAAACACCTTCTCATAAAACCTCCCGGATCAAGTTTATTATCGGAAACGGAACTTCATTGCCTATTCACCAACATATACGCATAAATCTACGATTTATTCCTGGAAAGATTCAAGGAAAAAACACGAGTAGGGGCGTTCAATTGAACGCCCCAGCCCGTTGACAAAATGGCTTTGATGAGGAAAAATCTCGATACTCGGAAATGACAATTTTGCATGTTGTAGGGGCGTATCGCCATACGCCCCTACATTAAATTGCCAGACACCTCAACTCAATTTATGACCGGTTTGTCATCAACCTCGGGCGTCCGATTGAACGCCCCTTCTGCCGCCTTAAGAGCCGTCGTAGATTCATCAAAAAAAATATAAGCGCCCCGAACAATCCGGGGCGCCCGGGTCATTTTGCTATCGCGGCTATTCAGCCAGCCTGATTCTGTTCAATGCCCTTGCTAATGATCCTTCGGCGCGGGCGACATCGATGGCGGGGTCGGAGCGATGCGACAGGCGCTCGCGGGCGCGGGCCTCAGATCGTCGGGCACGCTCAATATCGATCTCACTCGCTCGCTCGATGGCATCGGCCAGGATGGTAACCACATTATTGGCGACTTCGAGAAAACCACCTGAGAGAGCGAAATCCTGGGTTTGGCTGGCATCGTCCGTGACTGAAAGCTTGCCGGGAATAAGCGCCGTTATCAGGGGGGCATGGTCGGTTAAGATTCCGAGATAACCCTCGCTGCCCGGCGCGATTATAGAACGGGCGCTCTGCTCAAAGACTACCCTCTCGGGGGTGACAACGCTGAGTTTAAACATTAGCGTTTCGGTTTCGGGTTTCGGGTTTCGGGTTACAAGATCTTAAATAGCGGATAAATCCGCCGAGTAAACGGCCTGTGCTGGCAGCGAGATCATAAAGATTCTGGAATTCTTCTTGCTTTAAGTAACCCGCGTCAAGCGCGATATAAAGTTGCGCCCGCAGTTCCGCAATTGATCCCTTGGCAATATATAGAAATTGAATCAATTCCTTATTTCCGCCTCTATCAAATCCCTCAGCAATGTTAGACATTACTGAAATAGCAGAGCGTCGGATCTGATCACGCAAACCAAAATCGCGGGCGAAAGCACCCTCTCCAGTCACGTCATAAATGGCCTTAGAAAGCTCGCGCGCTTTCTGCCATGCCTCTATGTCCTCAAATTTTCCAATCTGCGACATTCCTGGCCTTCAACTCGCAACCCGTAACTCGAAACTCGAAACTATTTCCTTACCTTCATCTGCTCAGCGGCCTCCAGAACCATGTCGATACCGCCCACCATGTAAAAGGCCTGCTCGGGGATCTCGTCATGCTTGCCGTCGACTATTTCCTTGAAGCCGCGGATGGTGTCCTCGAGCTTGACATATTGGCCTTGCCTGCCGGTGAATACCTCGGCCACGAAGAAAGGTTGCGAAAGGAATTTCTGGATTTTTCGGGCGCGCGATACGATGACCTTGTCGTCCTCTGAAAGTTCATCGATACCGAGAATGGCAATAATATCTTGCAGGTCTTTATAACGCTGGAGAACCTGCTGAACGGCCCGGGCCACGTTGTAATGCTCCACGCCGACAACGTTGGGATCCAAAATGCGGCTGGTGGAGGTCAGCGGGTCGACAGCCGGATAAATGCCGAGTTCCACTATCTGACGCGAAAGCACGGTGGTGGCGTCGAGGTGCGCGAACGTCGTGGCCGGCGCCGGATCGGTGAGGTCATCGGCGGGCACATATATGGCTTGCACCGATGTTATTGAGCCGGTCTTGGTCGACGTAATGCGCTCCTGGAGCGCGCCCATCTCTGTGGACAGGGTTGGCTGGTAACCCACAGCCGATGGCATCCTACCCAACAGGGCCGAAACCTCGGAGCCGGCCTGGACGAAACGGAAAATGTTATCGATAAACAAGAGAACGTCCTGGCCTTCTTCGTCGCGGAAATACTCCGCCATCGAGAGGCCGGAAAGGCCGACTCGCAATCGAGCGCCGGGGGGTTCATTCATTTGCCCGAATACCATGCATGTTTTTGCAATGACACCCGATTCGTTCATTTCCAGCCAGAGATCGTTACCCTCACGGGTTCTTTCCCCCACGCCGCAGAAAACGGAGTAACCGCCATGCTCGGTGGCGATATTACGAATCAGCTCTTGAATGATGACAGTTTTGCCGACACCGGCGCCACCGAAAAGGCCGACCTTGCCGCCCTTGGGGTAAGGCTCGAGTAAATCCACGACTTTTATGCCGGTCTCGAATATGGAGGTCTTTGTTTCCTGGTCGGCGAACGATGGCGCGGGGCGGTGGATTGGATACCGCTTTTCGATATTGACTGCGCCTCTCTCATCGATTGGCTCGCCGAGTAGATTGAAAACGCGCCCCAGCGTTTTGGGCCCGACCGGCACGGAAATCGGGCCGCCCGTATCAAGCACCGGCATTCCACGCACCAGACCATCGGTGGAGGCCATGCTGATACACCGCACGACATTGTCACCGATATGAATGGCAACCTCGACGGTAAGATGGATATTCTGCTTATCGTCGTTGATCTTGAGAGCGTTTAAGATATTGGGCAAGTTATCCGACGAAAATTCGCAATCCACGGTCGGACCGATCACTTGCACAACTTTTCCCCAATTTTCTCCAGTCATCATCTATCCTCTATCGAAAGTAGTAGGTCTATTTCCTATTGAATTGAATATGCTTTTAGTCCTGAGTCCTGGGCGTTAATTATCCCGCACATATTGTTTTTGTCAAAATTCAGGCTTTGTATTTCTTATCCTCTGTACTGATGAACGGAGCCCTCCAATTATCCTGGAGACCTCATTTGACTGTTCCAACAATCGGCCAAATGTATCTTCATCCAAATAGCCGATATCTTTTGCGACGTAAAGCTGCGAGCGTACCTCGGCGCATGAGGCTTTGGCCATCGAGAGGAACTGGTGAAACTTGCCGATACGGCTTCTCTCAAAACCCTCTGCGATGTTCGACATGATAGAAACCGAAGCCCGTTGGATCTGACCGCTGAGTCCAAAATCCCTGGCAAATACTCCCTGGCGCGTAACCTCGTATATATCACGGGTCAGGGCCCGCGCTTTCTGCCAGGCAATCAAATCCTCGAATTTCTCAATCTTCATCATGCTCATCACTCAAGACTCAGGACTCAGCACTCAGGACTATTTGAGTGCCTCGGCGCCGGTGACAATATCTATCAATTCCTTCGTGATTGACGCTTGCCTCATTTTGTTGCGCAGAAGCGTCAGATTATCGATCATCTCCTTGGCGTTCCTGGTGGCGTTGCCCATAGCTATCATGCGCGAGCCATGCTCCGAGGCAAACGATTCCAGCATGGCCTGCAGAATCTTGGTCACGCAATATCTTGGCACCAGGCTGGTGAATATTTTCTCGGCGTCCGGTTCGAAAATGTAGTCCGTCACCGCTTTGTCATCGGCGCCGGCCGGTTTTTCAATCGGCAGAAAGCGCTCCAGCGTGCTCCTGTAGCTGACCATCGATACGAATCTGGTGTAGAGCAGCTTGACCTCGTCAACGTCGCCGCGATAGAACTTCTCCGTTATATCGAGGGCCAGGCGTCGGGTTCTGGTGAGATCGACCTTACCGCCGAGGTCCGTGATGGCAAAATCTATCGGGTATGACCGGCGCTTGAAATACTCATTGGCCTTCTTGCCAATTATGCCAAGCCTGACCGAACCCGGCGGGGCTTGACGCAAATATCTCACGGAGTTTCTGATCATATTGCTGTTATAAGAGCCGGCCAGGCCGCGGTCGGAACTGAAGACAACCAGCAGTGTGGTCTTAACTTTGCGTTCCTCGAAAAGAGGATGATGCAGGCCGGCCGCCGCCACCGCCAGCGACTCCAGCATCTGCTGCATCTTAAGGCCATATGGTCGGGCGGCCTCGACCCGAGATTGGGCCTTACGCAGCCTGGCCGCGGCCACCATTTCCATGGCCCGCGTAATCTGCTGGGTGTTCTCGATGGAGCGGATACGGCGTTTTATGTCACGCAGGGTCGGCATATTCTAACTATTGGCCAGATCACATCCTGGCCTTGAATTCCTCTTTGAATCCGGTGGCGGCATCCTTGAGCTTGGCGGCGACTGCATCGCTCAATTCCTTTTTGGTGGCGATCTCGTGATAGATATCAGCGTATTTTTCGCCGACATATTCGTAGAATTCCCTCTCGAATCGGCGGCAAACGTCAACTGGGAGTTCATCGAGGTAACCGTTGCCGGCGACCCAGATAATAATCACCTGTTTTTCCAGCGGCATGGGGACATATTGCTCCTGCTTGAGGATTTCCACCTGCCGGGCGCCACGGGTAAGCTGCCTTTGAGTGGCATCATCCAGATCCGAGCCGAATTGGGCGAATGCCGCCAATTCGCGATATTGAGCGAGGTCAAGGCGAAGCCGTCCGGCGACTTTCTTCATAGCCTTGGTCTGAGCATTGCCGCCGACACGCGAGACCGAAATGCCGACATTGATGGCCGGCCGGATGCCGGAATAAAACAGGTCGGCCTCGAGATAAATCTGGCCATCGGTGATGGAGATAACATTCGTCGGTATGTATGCGGAGACGTCACCGGCCTGTGTTTCTATGATGGGGAGCGCCGTTAGCGAGCCGCCACCAAGCTTCTCAGACAGCTTTGCGGCCCTTTCGAGAAGGCGCGAATGCAGATAGAAAACATCGCCGGGATAGGCCTCACGCCCGGGCGGACGGCGCACCAGGAGCGCCAATTGACGATATGCCTGGGCATGCTTGGAAAGGTCATCGTAAATGCACAGGGCGTGCCGGCCGGTGTAAAGGAACTCCTCCCCCATGGCGCATCCCGCATAAGGCGCGATGAACTGAAGCGGCGCCGGATCATTGGCGGAGGCTACAACCACGGTGGTGAATTCCATGGCGCCGTGCTTGTTGAAAGTCTCGACGACCTGCGCCACAGTGGATGATTTTTGTCCTATGGCAACGTATATGCAGAAAACATCCGAATCGCGTTGATTGATGATGGTATCGATAGCCAGGGCGGTCTTGCCGGTCTGGCGATCGCCTATTATCAGCTCGCGCTGGCCGCGGCCAATAGGGATCATGGAATCGACCGCCTTGAGACCGGTTTGGACAGGCTCCTTCACTGGTTGTCGCGAGACGACATTAGGTGCCTTCCCTTCGATTGGGCGATACTTTTCAGTAACGATTGGTCCCTTGCCGTCGAGGGGCTGGCCGAGCGAGTTCACGACGCGGCCAACGAGAGCCTCGCCAACGGGGACTCGGGCCACGGCCCCGGTGCGCTTGACGATGTCGCCCTCCCGGATACTGGTATCTTCGCCGAAAATGCAGGCCGCGACGGAATCCTCCTCGAGATTCAGCACCATGCCGATGATGTCATTGGGGAACTGCAACAGCTCCGACTGCATGGCGTCCTGAAGTCCCCAGATTCGGGCGATACCATCGCCCACCTGGAGTATGGTTCCAACCGATTCCATCTCCAGCCGGGTCGAATATTTCTCTATTTCCTTTTGAAGAATCGAACTTACTTCTTCCGGACGAAAAGCCATAAATAATTCCTCTTAATACACCTTGATCGCCATCAAATCGTGCCTGAGAAGGGCAATGCGATGGCGAATTGAGTGGTCGATGATTTTATAATTCAACTGGACAATTATGCCGCCTATAATGTTCCTGTCGATTTTATGAACCAGCTCGATCTTCTGCCTCGATAATTCCTCAAGCCGAATCTTGAGTCGGTTCTTGAAATCGTCTGTGACCGGTACGGCGGTGGTCACCCTGGCCCTGATAATTCCCCGGTGCCCCTCGACAAGTTTCTCGAACTCGACAGCGATTTCGCTCAAATATTCGATTCTCCCCTTTTCGATGAGAAGAAGCAGAAACGATAAAAGAGGCTGCGAAATCCGCGTCGTGAAAAGTGTCTTGATCAGCTCGACTTTGTGCTCGGTCAATACCTGGGGAGCCTCAAGGAAACCCACTAAGCGCTTGTCCTTCTCTATGAAAGACCGCAGCTGAAAAAGCTCGGAGGCTATAATATCAACCAGGTCCCTGGCAATGGCCACGTTGAACAGGGCATGGGCATAACGATGTGCGACCCGGGTTTCCCTCATCAGACCTTGTCAATCTCCTTCAGGAAATCATCGAGAAGGCGTCTCTGCTCAGCCTCGTTCAATCTCGTGGTGATTATCTTTTCGGCGGCTTTGATCGCCATTCCGACGACGTCATCGCGCAGTTGCACGCGGGCCTTGGCCACGTCGCGGGCTAATTCCTCGCGCGAGCGAGCCAGTATCCGGCGGGATTCCTCACGCGCCTGGTCCTTGACCTCGCCGGCGATACGGCTGCCCTCGGCCACCGCCTCCTGAATGCGGGCGCGGGCTTCGTTGTCTATCTCGCGCAGTTTGGCGTGATAGTCCTCGAGCAGCCTGGCGGCATCGCCTTTGATCTTCTCGGCCTCGCCGATATCGCCGGCGATCTTCTGCTTTCGCTGGTCGAGCATCTTGAGAAGCGGTTTCCAGGCAAAGGCCTTGAGAATCCATAGCGCCAGGAGGAAACCTATAATCTGGGTAACGATCAAACCCAGATCGAGATCGAGGGCTTTAAAAAAGTCCATTGTTCCTTCTCAAAATTAGGGCTTCAGCAACATAACGGCAACCAGCGCGTAGATGGTCAGAGCCTCGATGAAGGCCGCGCCGATGATCATGGCAGTTTGGATTTTTCCGGCGGCCTCGGGCTGACGGCCCATGGCCTCCATGGCGGCGCCGACCGCACGACCCAAACCCAATCCTGAACCGACAGCGGCCACTCCAACCGCCAGCGGCAAAAGAAATCCAATTGATGTTTCGGGAGTCATTATTTCCTCCTATAGATTAACGATGTTCTTCTTCATGAGTGGACATAAGCGAAAAGTAAATCGTCGTCAACAGTGTAAAAACGAGCGCTTGAACGAAGCTGGTAAGAAGCGCCAGAAAAATGAATGGCAGATGCAGCGGAATTCCAATCGGCATATGCAGGAAACTCAACAGCGTCACGCCAAGCGAGGCGAATATGGCCAAAAGCATCTCCTCGCCCGCGATATTGCCGAAAAGACGAAGCGAGAGCGAGACCGGACGGGCCAGCTCGCCAATAATGTGAAGCGGCAGATTCAGCGGCACCAGGAACCATTCGACCGCCGAACGGGGCGATCCCGCCAGGTGATGAAAGTAACCCAGCAAACCCAAATTTCGTATGCCCGAATACTGCACATACAGAAATACGCATATAGCCAGCGCCAGCGTCGTGTTAAGCTTGGATGTCGGGGAGAACATTCCCGGGATTAACCCGAATAGATTCATGCAGAAGATATAAACGAATAACGTTCCAATGAACGGCACATACTTGCGACCGTCCCGGCCAAGTATGCCGGTCACCACGCCCGCCAACGATTCCACCACCCATTCCACGAAGTTTTGCACGCCGCCGGGGATGATTGACCTCTTGCGATAAGCGAAATATGCGAGAATTCCCAGGAATAGCCAGATGACTGTCGAAAAGACGACGATTCGATATTCGTATATGAAATTGATCAGCGGACTTTGTCCCTGGCTGGCCTCGTGCAGAATCTCGATAATATTGGGGAATTCCGGCGCGTGCTTCTTCACAGTGTGTCCGGCGGCATTCGCAAGAGTATCGGCCAGGCCCTGGCTTTCAGCCGCATGCCCGGCCACATGGGCTGCCGTGTCGGTCAGCGCTTCACCATGCTCGGTCGTATTAATGAGCGCGAGAAAAGGCATGAGGAATTTATTCATGCTTTGTTCTCCGCCGGGCTGGGGTGGCTGTCAGCGGTGTCCTTTTTATCGAGGCCGAGGTACGTTCGGCTCAAGACTTTCAAGACCGAGACTATCAATATTCCCGAAAATCCCCACAACAGGCCGCCTATAGACATATAGCTCCAGGTCGCCAGGAGGTAGCCCAGGAAATAGAGCACCGGCAGTTTGAGGAAGAGGATGATCAATCCCACGACCCAATTTGGCTTTTCGGGCACCAGAAGGCTGATAATAATAATCTTAATTCCCAATAAATTGAGAGCGCCCCACACGGCGCCGAAAAGAACCGAAAGGGCAAAATTCATCTTAATGTAGATGGCGAAAAATGGGAAGAGGGCTGCGGCCAAAACCAGAGTTGTCTTGATAACTCTATCAATGAACTTCAGATCCACGTCGTTACTTGTCTTCCTTGATGATCTCTTTTATGAGTCTGACCGTTTCCAAGCCTCCAGCCCCCAGCCCCAGAAGCAGAAAAATCAGGGTCATGACCTTGTCGGTTCCGAATACCTTATCCAAATAGACGCCGATAAAATATCCGACAAATAGAGCCGCGGCCATAATCAGTGGGATGGTCGTAGCCAGAGCTATCTGGCGGAATCCTTTTTGCCTATTTTCAGGCTTATCGGGCACGGCAGTTCAATAAAACAGGGCCAATATATGCCCGAGTTTATAAACGTCAAGTGAAAAAAATATCAACATCCTGGATAAGCGTTCCGCCTTTCTACAACTCTCTGGCCTCGGGGCCGTCGTATTCATGCTCGATCACGCCGAAATTCCTCATCGGCTTCTGTCTGATCCTTTCCTCGTAGGCGTGGGCGACCAGGCCGACCGTTCGGGAGATGATAAAGAATCCCTTGCCCAACCGCCAATCGAATCCCATATCGGAGATAACCGCCGCAATGGCGCCATCCACGTTGATCGGGAGGTCCTTGCCATCCTTCTTGAAGGCGGCCTCGACTTCTTTGGCCAATCTTTGATGTTTCCCCGAAAATCTTAGTTCGTCGGCCATCCGGAAAAGACGGACCGTTCGAGGGTCGACATTGTGAAGCCGGTGGCCAAACCCGGGAATGCGAATCTTTTTCAAGGAGAGATCGCGCAAGAGGTCTTTGGCAACCAACCCCGGCTCACCATCCCGGCCGGTGTACTCCTGGAGGTAGCGGGCGCATTGCTCGATCGCCCCGCCATGCGATTCGCCAATCGTGAGTATTCCGCCGGCCACGGCAGCATTGAGGGGATTGCCGCCGGACATGATTATCCTGGCGGCCAGAGATGACGGCGGGGTGATTCCATGGTCGATCGAGCTTGTCAGGATAGCATCCATCATTCTGCCCTCCGCCTCGGTGGGGAGCTCGCCTTTCAGGATAAGATAGACAACCTCGGCAAAGCTCTTGCGACCCATGAGCTCGGCGATGTCGTATCCCTTGACACGAATCTTGCCGGGAGCGATACTGGTGATATTCGTTTTCGGTTTTTCGTCAGCCATATTAAATTTCCTCTTTCAGGCAACAGCAAATCCACAAACCGCCAAATTATATCCCCGCAAGAATTATAGTCAAACTGTTTTTTGCTGTCGATGCGACAAGATGGGCCACGCAAAGGTCAAATACGATGCAGAGCAGGTTAAAGCGGACGGACTTTCAGCTTGGCGGCGATGAGCTGGTCGTGGGTCAATCCCAGAAGGTATGACAGTTTGTGTGCAAGGCTGTCCTCGTGGTGGCTCAAGTTATCGTCAGAATAGATGATCTTCCAGATCGTTTCCAGGATTTTCAGACGCTCGTCCTCGGAGAGATTCTGGTTGAGAGTATTTGTGAAACCCCAGGTATCGACGCTGCCGTCAATCCTCTGCCTGGTCGTCGCCATTAATTCATCGACCTGGCTCGCGGACAAGCTGAATTCCTGACTCAATGCCCCGACAATGATCGCTTTCTCCCGTGGCGTAAATTCATCGTCGGAATCCGCTACTTCCATCATGATGGCGCACGTGGCAATACGGATATTATCATGGCGGGCGGACGGATCGCCCGGCCGAGAGTTGCTGCTTGATGATCCCTGGAGGAATTTCCCGAAAAACGACTGCATAATTCCCTTAATCGCGCGAGGCCCTGTCAAGTTCCGTGTCATCTGCAATTAAGGCAATCACACCCGGCTCTGTCAACAGCTTCATTTTGATTTGCATCATCTGGCCGTCAAGGATATATTGTTTCCCGGAGGCAAGGATGCTGACAGGTGTTCATTTTCTTCTGACCTACAAATGCATTTTCGAATGCGACCATTGTTTTCTGTATAGCGGGCCATCGGCCGAGGGAACTTTTACGATAGAGAATGTCAGGCAGGCTCTTCGGCAAATGAAGAATGTAGTTTCCATCAATTCCGCCTATTTCGAGGGCGGCGAACCATTCTTATATTACCCCCTGTTGATCGAATCGGCCAGACTGGCTAAAAGCATGGGATTCGATGTCGGAATCGTGAGCAACGCTTATTGGGCCACGACTTTCGAGGACGCTCTGATCTGGCTGGCGCCGCTGGCGGATATCGGCGTTGCCGACCTATCTATTTCCGACGATTCCTTTCATCATGAGGGCGTGGATGAAAGCCCGGCCAAGATCGCCCTGCGCGCAGCCAGAAAGCTGGGAATCCCATCCGATAGCATATGTATCGAGGCGCCGAAATCTGTCGACGAGAGCGCCGGATTGGGCGGCAAGATGGTTGTTGGCGGCGATGTCCTATTCAAGGGACGGGCAGTTGATAAACTGCTTGGTGATCTACCCCGGCTAAAATATACAAATTTCAGGGACTGCCCGCACGAGAACCTGAAAAGCCCCGAGCGAGTGCATCTCGATCCATTCGGGAATATCCATATCTGTCAGGGAATCGTGATAGGAAATATAAACATGATTCCATTGAAGGAAATTATGAATGGATATCATCCGGAAATGCACCCGATCATCGGACCGTTGATGTCGGGCGGGCCCGCCGAATTGGCGAGAAAATATGGTTTTGATATCAGTGGTGGGTTTGTCTCACATTGCCATTTGTGCTTTGAGGCCAGACGCGCACTCATGGATGAATTCCCGGAGTACCTGACACCCAAGCAGGTCTACGGCCGCTGAGTATCATATTTATGAATTGCCTATTAATTATCTGAAAAGATCATAAGCGATCTTCTTGTCCGGCTGTCCTGCCTGAATTGAGGCTCGTCTCCAAACGGCGTTTATCGCCCACGACACGGTCGAATATAGGCACAACCGGTCAGACAACGTCCCGGGCGAATGCGCGTTTTAGGCGAAAGTTCAAGAATAATGGGTTATAGCGTCTTATATGGCAAATTTCTTGGTGGGGTCCACCCTTCCGATTACAGGCCTGTAGAATTTTTCATAGGGAATGTCGCCCAGGCTTATGGCGCCAAGGTCCTTGCACAGCTTCTTTCTTATGTCCTCGAAATAGCTAAAGGCCGGACATTTGCCTTTCCTGTGGCCGACCCTCTTGTTTTCCGGCTTGGTGCAAATTGCCGGGTATACCGGGCCATCGATCGCCTCGATCACCTCCAGGAAAGTATATTCCTTTCGAGGTCTGGAAAGATAATACCCTCCAAAGATACCCCTCTGGCTCTTGAGCAGCCCGGCAAGGACCAACTCCTTGAGTATTTTTGCCAGATACTCCCGTGGAATACTTTCAGCCTGTGAGATCTCATTAATGGATGCCGGATGATCCCCGTTAACGGCCGAAATGTAAATCATAGCGTGCAGAGCATAATCAGCCTTGCTCGTAATCTTCATACGTTTTTCTCCCTTCTTGAAAATTAATCTTGGTTCTTCTCCCGGCTAATTTATGGCAGATACGGGTATGAATTGTCAATTAATTTTATGTCAAAAACGACAAATTATGGAATTTTAATATCGGAACCTTTTCCCGGCGGCATCGGCGGCAAGAGAGCTATTAATAGCGCAAATCCTTGCGGATGATATTCTCATGTGGGTGACGCGGATCTCTTGCCGCAAGCTTGCCGGCCGCACGGCTCGCCCCGTCTCCACAACTGTTCCTGCCCCTCGCGCCGGTTATCCGCCATTATGACGGCACACGCCCGACAGTTATTAGCGGTGAGCCCTGCTAAGATGAATATGCGCTGTGATACCTGATTCTCAGCCCGGTTGAGGCATTGCATAAAAGGCCAGCGCTTCTAATAGAGCTGGTCTTCCCGATCGCCCCCTCTCGCCTATCTTGAGCCTGTCTTCAGGGCAAACGACTTGTAGAATTTCTCGTAAGGGATATCATCGATAACAACCGAATCCAATTCCCTGACAATCCCCCGCTTTATGCGCTCGAAAACATTGAGAGCCGGACATGCCCCTTTTTTATGCCATTGCCGCCTGCTTTCCAGCTTCGTGCAGTTGGAGGGTTCGACCGGGCCATCCATGGCCTCGACTATGTCGAGAAAAGTGATTTTGCCGCGGGGCTTGCCCGGCAAATACCCCCCGTCCCTTCCACGCTTGGGCCTGAGAAGCCCGGCCTTCCTCAGTTCTCCCAGTATCTTAGCCAGATACTCCCTGGGTATATTCTCGGCCCTGGCAATTTCGGTAATCGTTGCAGGATGATGGCCTTTCAGAGACGCCACGTACATCATGGCGTGCAGGGCATAATCAGCTTTGTCAGAAATTTTCATTGGCTCTCTCCCTTTTTTTGACCGGTAATCCTCGTTCTTCTCCAGTTACTTTGATTCATGTCTCGGCTAAAATAATAGGACATCAGGGGTAATGAGGTCAATTGCCAAAAGACTATCGAAGGCAGGTTCGGGTTCTTGAGATTTCGGAGCCATCTGGCCCACTTCAGGTTACTAAATTCTCGATCCAAAGACCAATGTTTCGTTTTGAAACAGTGAAAAATCGAGCTCAGTCAGAAATCGGCATCATTCGTGCGATAATCATTATAGACCACCTATTTCAAGGAGGAGAGATGATAATTTGGTCTATCGTAATGTTCGCCCTGGGCGCCGCGGCCTTCCTGGACAGCTTCTATAATTTCGGGGGGATTTTCCGGCCGGCCAACGCCTTCCTTTTCATGTTGCTGTCACTGGGGATCCTGTTCAGGACAAGGATGCTGACGAAGCTGCGGAGAACCGAAACACTTGAGAAACGGACTGAGGAACTTCTGGTCAAGAACGCGGAACTTCAAAGTCAACTCGACCAGGCAAAGGGGTTTGCCGCCGATCAGAAGACCTCACAAAAGATATTATATTAATTTATCCTTGGCCGCATTATCGACCTGGGATTCAACCCGACTGGCCGGCTCAATCCGGGCCTCCAAGGCTCTACCAGAATCGGTTGATGCCTTCTGTCATACGATCTAAAGTTGCAGGCGGATACCGGGCGTCTCCGACACTGCCGGTTATCTCGATTTTCCCGTCGCGGCTATTTATCCTTGGACCTTGAATTTTCACAACACCCGCACTTTTCATTAGGGCGGATAAAGGTCCCCGGAAAGTAAATCGGGCTGAGAGAGGCCTTTATTCAAGAGACGTCATGTCTCGGCCTTGGAATGGAAGTGAGAAGTCATTTTCATTTGTTGGTAACTTTCCATATGAAACATGATATATGTTGCAGGCTTTTTGTATCATGCGATTCGATTGAAAATGAAGGGCTATAATGATGACGACACGACCGATTCGAAACTTTCGTCAAATCAGGACTTTTCGGGAATAATGCGCCTATCGAGACGCGCCCTCAGCTCATTATCGATATCGATTGCGATGGAATCCTTGAAATACCTGATCTTATTTAGATCTCTGATTTTCGAGAGCTCCTCCAAGATAGCCGAAACTTTCTTGACGGTTTTGATGACAGCTCGTGTCATCTCCGGAATTTGTTCGAAGGCGCGCTCTCTATCACCATTGTCATAAAGCAACTGCAAAAACTCACCTTGTCCGCTGATGCTCATGATTGAGTTGTTTATATAATGCGATAGGGTGGCCATGGCCATCCTCAAAGAGTCGAGCGTTGCCTCGGTACGGCTTTCTTCAAGCAGGCGACGAGAAAGTTCTTGCCGTTCCTTGAAAATTCTTCCCAACTCGATGTAAATATTGAAGAGCTGGTCATTCATCATGGATAGGCGCTTCAACCCCTCGGAGGGATCACATTCGAGACTGACATCGTAAAGAAAATGTTTCGGCATTACGCTGAAAATCTGATCGAGCTCCTTCATGTTAATTCCGAGACTTCTGCTGCAGATTTCGACATGCTTCAACCTGGAGGGGTCATTTCTGAGAGTCTCGATATTGATCTGCCTCAGGGACAGCAGATTATCCGCAAGTATTATTATTCTTGTCAATATTGGAAGATCGGGGACGTTATCCTCGTTCCGAGGATGATGATTCTTGATAACTTCTGTCAGCAATTGAGGCATGCCCCACTTTGCCGCAACCAAATGCCCGATTTCCTGATGATCCGTGTCATAGACCGACCTCTCCGCCTCGAGAACATCCATGCCGTCCGAGGCCATAGCCTGCGCAAGGGAGGCCTCCTCGGGAAAATAGCGATGCAGACATATGCGCCCGAAATCGTGTAACAGGCCGGCGATATAGGCTTTTTCTATCAATTCCACGTTATAAAGCGAGGCGATATATTGCGACGCGTTCGCGACCTCCAGGAACCGTTGCCACCTCATATTAAATTGCCTGTCGCTGGTAAATC
>Ga0154764_1041_pt1 | contig 24666 bp, 17 predicted proteins | sample Rifle2008BG16ft_FD_105772 | JGI IMG/M metagenome (GOLD analysis project Ga0154764, IMG submission 105772) | candidate division Zixibacteria bacterium RBG_16_53_22
CAAACCAGCCCTGGGCGAAAAAGGCCATAATTATTCCCAGGATCAATATTACGATAATGATCACTTTCGAGAGATCGGAGCCTTTGAGCGAGCCAATCACCTGCAAATCCTGAGAGAGATAGCCCGAGGCCGCAAAGAGCTCCTCGCCGATCAGCACGTAGTCGCAGGCCACCATGAAAAAGGCCATCTGGATGGATGAGTCGGTGCCGGCGATTTGGATGGCGCCGATAGCGTTGCCGGTCTCGGCCAGAATCAGCGATTCGGCCTCGAATGTGCCAAAGAAGAGGTTAGTGGCCGGCCGCTCGCGCATCATGATACCGTCGACAGCCGCGGCATAACCGAATTGGCTGTCGGTCACAAAGTAGATATTCTCGGGCTTGTAGGAATCTGGATGCCCGGCCTTCGTATAACCCTCTTTGACAACCTCCTGGGCCACGGCTGTCACAACCGGATCGTTGTTCGGGAATATCAAGGGCGTTCCATAAGAGGCCACTTTTTCGGACACAGAGCCGAGGATATTCATGCTGGCCATGGTGGCCGGCCGCTGCATCCCTCCCCTACCGGACGAGTATAGTATCGGCTTGCCCATTTCGGTGGCGCGGCCAATCGCCTCATCGACCGCAGTCAAACCGGCGATGGGGCGGAGATAAAGGCTTTTGCCGCGTCGACCTCGATAAATGAACACGGCCACGATCAGGCCGACAACGATAATTCCGATCAAGACATTCGTCCTGGCGGTATTAAACCAATTCTCCATCGGCGATATCGGCCCGGCCAGTGGAGACTGCCATGCTACCAGAGAATCGATATGGCTCAGGCGATAGTAATAAGGCTTCCCTGATATCAGGCCGGCGTCGATAAAGGTGTATGTGGTATCTTCTGGGGAAATTTGGCTGACCACGATAAATGAGTCGGTCTCTCCTACCGATCGCTCCAGGTTATACATCTGGGGATCAATCGCCGCCAGCTCCGATGGCGGAAGCGGCTCCCATCGAATATTCAACCTGGTGCCGTCGTCGTTAGGCTGGTCGGTTACATGGAGCTGATAGGCGGAGATATTCGAAAAAATCAGGGTAGAAAAGAGCAATGTCCATGGCAAGAATCGCATTGAGTTGATTTTATCGGGGAGAGCGGGTTGTGTCAAGTTTTATCTGGCCTTTCTACAGAGGACGGGTCGGATAGAGGGTCACGGTCATGTCCGACGGCCGACTTTTCGAGGACGTCCGCCACGCACGATCGCACCCTGTTCTAACAGCCGGCCCTTCCAAGGGCCGGAAAATCCGGGGCTTGGCCTCAAGGTTCCGGCCTTGCCGGAAAAGCCCCGGCCATTATTTATTATGTAGAGGCAAGGCATGCCGTGCCCGTTAAAAATAGAAAAATAGCGTCAGGTCTGAGGACCTGACGCCACTTTGAGGGGGTCACAGCCGTCAAGGCCCTGCGGACAAGCTGTGACACCCTATGGACCGGCACCTTTCCATCTTGACAGGGAACGCAAAGCCAATGTAGAATGAGCGCATGCGATTTTTGGCGGCAATTTCGCTCATCTTGTCCCTGTCGTGCTCCGACATGGGTAAAGAAGACAATACAATTAATTTCTGGCAATTCTGGTCGGATGCCAATACCAAGCCGGTGATCGAGCGCCTGGTCGGCGAATTCGAGCGCGAGAATCCCGGAATTCATGTCAAAATTACCGATCTCACCTGGGCCAACGGACACGAGAAGCTGGTGATTTCGTTCGCCGCCAAGGCGGCCCCCGATGTTATGGAGCTTGGATCCGATTGGATTGCCGAGTTTGCCGCCAATGGCCTGCTGGCCGAACAGGAATCGGGCTTGCGGGAAAACTACCTCTACCCTGCCCGATGGAATGATGGCCTTTACGCAGTCCCCTGGATGCTCGACACGCGGATACTCTATTTCAATCTGGACCTGCTGGAATGGGTCGGCTTGGGCGTGCCCCGTACCTGGGATGAGATGGCGGGCGCCTGCGCTCGGGTCGACAGCATGGGGGAGGATTATTTCGGGTTCGGCTGCAACTCGGCCGAGCGGCACCGGCTTTACAAGAAGTTCCTGCCGTTCCTCTGGAGCAACGGCGGCCAGGTGTTAAGCGAGGATGGCTCTACGGCCCGGCTCGATTCACCGGAGGCAATCCGGGCGCTGGAATATTACCTCGGACTCTGCGACTGTGGCCTAATCGAAAGCCAGCGTCGCCTGGAGGAATATTTCCGCGAGGGGAGGATTGGATTCGTGGTTTCGGGCGGCTGGCTGCTGCGACAGCTCAAGCTCAATCCGCCCTCGTTCAAGTACCGGCTGGTCGAGTTTTTCACGCCCACCGGCGACACCGGCACCTCCTTTTTTGGCGGCGAATACCTGGCAGTCAGCGCCGATTCGAAAAAGCTCGAAGCCGCCAAGAAGCTGGCCGAGTTCCTGACCCGTCGGGAGAATTCGCAAGCTCTCTGCGTCGCCGCCGGGTTCGGATTCCCGCCATATGGCAATCTGGAGGCCGCCGATCCCGATGTCGCGGCCGAGATTCGCCAACTCGAGCACTCGATCTCGAACCCGCCCACGCCGCTCTGGGTTGATATCGAGCAGGATATCGAGGATGCTATCGAGGCCGCCATGTTTCGACATGGCACAGCCAGCGAAATCTTGACCACGGCCAACAAAGCCATCAACGCCAAGCTGGAGTCGTATCGTCTTGCAGAAACGGACTAAGATATTGCTCTTTGCGATCCCCTGGATCGTTTATTTCATCATTTTCTGGATTTATCCGCTGTTCTACTCGTTCTTCCTTTCCCTGACTGATTTTCAACTCCTGCGCGGCCAGGGTGAATATGTGGGATTCGCCAATTATGTCCGTCTGCTGCGCGACCCAGTCTTCACCACGTCGCTGGCAAATACATTTTATTTCGTGTTCGGCACGATCCCGCTGACAACGCTGATTGCTCTTGTCCTGGCATTGCTGGTTGCCGAGAAAGTCCCCGGCCATCGAGTCTTTCAAGCCGCATATTTTATACCATCGATTACAGCCATGGTGGTGATCGCCCTGATTTTCTACAACCTCTATTCGCGCGGCGGGTATATTTATATATTATTTAAACTCGCCGGACTCTCCCCCCCTGCGAACGGTTTCCTGCAATCGGAGGATACCGCCTTATGGGCGATCATGGCGATGGATATCTGGGTGGCGATTGGTTACTACGTGCTCATTTTTCTGGCTGGGATCAAGGCCATTCCGACCGAGCTATTCGAGGCCGCGCGGGTCGATGGCGCCGGGTTCTGGCGGCGCAGCTGGAATATCACGATCCCACTACTCAAGTCGACTTTCGCTTTCGTGATTGTGCTTAACACCATCCGCTCGTTTCAAATCTTCATCGAAATCTTCGTAATGACAGGCGGCAGGCCATTTAACTCAACCCTGACAACTGTCTTCTTTATCTATGAACGAGGAATTACACGGGGCGATATCGGATACGCCTCGGCGGCGGCATATATACTATTCTTGATCATACTGGTGTTCTCGCTGATCCAGTTTAAGTTGATTAATGTCAAGAGGACTATATAGTGTTCCGCAACTGGCTCATAACGATCTTGCTGGTTGCCGTGTTCGTTGTCATGGTCTTCCCGATGATTTACATGATCGTGCTGTCGTTTCAGACGCCGGGCACGTTCGCTATCGACTGGAATAAGGTGACTCTGACATTCCAGAACTACACCACCGTGTTCAAATCGGGCCATTTCGGGCGGTATACCCTTAATTCGACGGTCATTGCGCTAATCGTGACAGCGGGAAATATCCTTCTCTGCGCCATGGTTGGTTACGGCCTCTCGCGAGGGCCGCGACGGATCACCTGGCCGATATTCATCTCGGCTGTGGCCATGCTCATGATCCCCCAGCATATATTAATCCTACCTATATTTCAGATGATGCTTAAGTTCCGGTGGTTCGACACGTACTGGGCCCTGACGATCCCCTGGCTCATCTCACCGATCGGCATTTTCCTGATGAAGCAGTATATCGACGGCCTGCCTTCGGACTTGGAGGATGCGGCCCGGGTCGATGGCGCCGGGGAATTGTCGATTTTCTTCCGCGTGGTCCTGCCGCTGACCACCCCAGCCCTGGCTGTACTTGGAATCCAAACCTTCCTGACAACCTGGAATTCATTTCTATTCCCAAAAATATTGGTAAATTCCACAGAAATGTACACATTGCCGGTCGGGCTGGCTCTGATGCAGGACCCGCGCTCAAGCGATTGGCCGGTCACGATGGCCGGCTCGACCATCGCGGCTCTGCCCGTGATTATCGTATTCCTGATATTCCAACGTCGGATAACCGAGGGGATCACTGCCGGGGCGTTGAAACAGTGACGGGTTGCGAGTTGCGAGTTGCGGAATAGAAGGACTCAGGTGCCCCCGCACAAGGCGGGAGCAAGCGGGCACCTAACTTACTTTTGCTTCAAAAAATCCGTAATGCCTTCTACAATAGCCTTGGCGCATTGGCGCTGGAGTCTGTCGGTTTTCAGCATTGCTTCTTGCTCGGGGATCATCATGAAAGCGCACTCCACCAGCACCGAGGGCACCGAGCTGTAACGCGTTATAACGAGATTGCCATAGTAAAGCCCGTGATCCGGAAGATTCGTGCGCTTCAACAGGCGCCGATGAATCGCCTCCGCCAGGGGTTTGGAGTGCGGAAAGTAGTAATATACCGACGTGCCATTGTTCTGAAACGGATTGATGCCATCGGGAAGGGCGTTGTTGTGGATCGAAATTAGCAGGTCGGCGCTCCACTGCTCGGCCAAATCGGGCCGCTCGTAGAGCGTGACATGCTCATGGCCATAGCGGGTCATGAGCACTTCCGCCCCGCGCGATTCGAGCATCTTGCGAACCTCATGCGCAATCCAGAGGTTGGCATCCTTCTCCTTGAATCCGGTCGGCCCCACCGCGCCGTTGTCAGAAGAATGGCCCGGGTCGATAGCAATTTTGACGCCTTTGAGCGGCCCGGCCGGGAAGCCTCGCCTTCTCGGCCTATCCCGAAGATGCAAGATAAATCTCGTGCTGTCGTAATAAGCCTCATAGCCCCAGATATAATCAGCATCCATTGTCAGCCGAAAGACGTCATCTTGAGGTTGGGACCACTGCAAAAGATTCGCCAGAGGGCTTTTGACGTTATAACGAATCCAATCGACATTGCCGGTTACACCGAAAAGGTCGATTTCCAGACCGGACATGTCGGGGCTCTCCGTTATTTCGAATGGCAGTTTCGCCCCAACATCAAAGCTGATTTCAATTCCAGCATCGGCTTTGTCAACAGTGATATATGAGACTTCTCCGCGAGGGATAGGAGTCCCCGGTGGTAAAATGATGACACTATCGACATTGACATATCCGGTCACACTTCCAGCTAGCGATAACTCGTAAAAATCGTCTCGCATCCCCGTGATGTGCACCTTGATTCCCGGCGGCTGATATAGCAATTTATATCCCTTCGCCGGTGCGGTCCGGATAATGTTTTTGACTCCTGAGAGAATTCCAACTGTCGGGGGAAAAGCCGGATTGACCGTGATAATGGAATCCAGGCAATCTTCATATATGACCGGGTTTTCGATACTCGATAGGCGCGTTGCCCGGTAGATGTAACAGATATTGCGCACGACTGTATCGGCCGGGGTGAACGTGTAATAACCCTTGTAGAGCGCCATTCCGGTATCGGGCAGGCCCCGCGCTATCGCGCCGAAAACCTCGCCGGAAATGGTTGCGGCCTCAATCGGCAACTGGTACATTTTCACAGGGTAAAGCCTGTTGAAATAGAACCAGCCAGCGCCTCCCGCGGGAGCCTCGAACGAGAACTCGATGGTGCTTCCTACACCGAAAATCGCCTTCTTGTTGGGGTTGAACGATCGCGGCAAGTTTTTGTCGATTGGCCTGACTTCTATGGGCCCGACCTGAATTGGCCACTCCCGCCAGAGAGTATCATCGGCAAGAATCGAGATCAGGTGGAATCTAAACGGCCCGGGCGCGACATCGGCAAAGGCCAGCCAACCGCCGTCGCGGTGGACCGGGATTTCGACATCATTGACCCACAACCGGCCGCCGGGAGTTACATTGCCGAATATAAATGTCGAGTCGACAAGGGGAATCTGCTGGTTCTGCGAGGGATAGATAATCTGAAGCTGTTGTTCGGCGCGAACGGCGCCGGGCAATAAAAATAGAATGATAAGAATGCGGATATTCATTTGGCCGGTTTGACTCCCAGGCCGGGACCGTCCGGCAGCCTCAGGCAGCCATCCACTATCTTGACTCCCGTATATGGATCATCTGAGATCAGAACGTTGCCGTCAAGATCGGCATAATCGACCAAAGAGGCCAGTTGGGCCGCCGCAGTTATTCCCACTGATGTCTCGATCATGCATCCGATCATGATCTTCATCTTGTGAGCCCGGGCCACGGCAATCATTTTGAATGCCTCGCGCAGGCCACCCGACTTGGAAAGCTTGATGTTGATACCATCGGCCAGCCCCACATACTTTGGTATGTCGCCGGCCCGGAATATCCCCTCGTCGATAATTATCGGCATGTCGATCTTCGAGCGCAGGAGCCTGAAACCGTCGAAATCATCACGATGAAGCGGCTGCTCGATGAATTCTACGCCGAGCTTCTCCAACTCCTTAATTCGCCAGATAGCATCCTTAGCAGTCCAGCCTTCGTTGGCATCAACCCTGATTCGCGCCCTGGTGGCATCGCGCACGGCGGCCACCATCTCGATATCGCCCGGCACGCCGACCTTGACCTTGTAGACATGATAGCCCGGCGATTCCGCGGTTTGCTTTTTCATCGTGTCCGGATCGGAAATGGAGATCGTGAACGAGGTTGCCAGATCGGTTCTCGGAGTGATTCCAAAATATTTAAATAGCGGGATGCCGAGCTTCTTGCAGGCCAGGTCGTGCATCGCCATATCGATCGCCGCCTTGGCGCTGTGGTTCCAGGCCAATACGCGGTCGAGTTTTGTTCCGAGCTCCTCCAGGGTAAACGGGTCGTCGCCCAGAACCGCCTGTGCCTTTTCGAGGAATATCTTCACAGTTTCGAGATTTTCGCCGTAATAGTGCACCGGCGAGGCCTCCCCCAGGCCGCCGTCGATATCGATCACAATGACTCGCTTGACGTCCGAGGCCCCATGCGTGGTGCGGAATGTGCTCTTTAAATGTATCTCGTGCTCTTTATAGTTTAATCTCATTTTTCCACCCCGCTCTCAAGAAATGTGACTGTTTTCTTGTCCGCATCCAACATGACTCGAACTCCAATCGGTATTGTAATCTTCTCTTTTCCATGTCCGCAGGGGAATCCGGTAAGCGCCGGCCGGTGCAGACGAGAAAAATAATCATTGAGAACCTGCGCGGCGCTCCAGCCCTTGACATGTCCATATCGCGGTTCCGTCCTCGTAAACTCTCCCAGGATGAATCCGGCCGCGTCTTTAATATCTGTCGACATGAAAAGCTGGGCCAAGTAGGCGTCGAGGCGATACGGTTCCTCCTCGGTATCCTCCAGAAAAATGATTCTGCCCTTGAACGATGGCAGATAGCCCGTTCCAGCCATTCTGGCCATAAGCGAGAGATTTCCTCCCATGATAATCCCCTCGGCCACCCCGTCATTTATCACCTCAAATTTGTATCCGGTCGGCTTTTTTATCGTCGCCGGCAGTAAGCTGCCTTCAATTGCCCCGAAAAAATGATCGACTGTATATTCCCGCAGCCTGCGGCCGAATTCCACCGCCGCCATAGGGCCATGAAATGTCACGATGCCGCATTTGTTATATATCGAAAGCAGCAACGCTGTCAAATCAGAATAGCCGACGAATACTTTGGGCTTATTTTCAATGACCTTATAATCGATGTGCGGCAGGAGCCTCAGGCAACCGTATCCCCCTTTGGCGGCGAAAATGCCGTCTATCGACTCATCGGAAAAGGCCTCCATCAGGGCCGAGGCGCGCGCCTTGTCATCACCAGCCAAATACCCCAGTTTGCGCCTTACCTGGGGATATATTCTCAGCTTATAACCACGTTTTCTTAGGAATTCAAGCCCTTTGCGAAGTCTGTCGGCCCGCGGCGGCCCGGCCGGGGCGATTATGGCTATATTCGAGCCCGGACCGATTCTCCTGGGTTTTACTGTTCCGGCCATAGATGATAGGCGATACCGCCATGCCCGATCCAGATTTCCTCGAGTTCCTTGCGAGGGTAATTCACAATCCCATCCTCGGCATAATGCCCGGCCGGGTCATTGCAGATCACGATTTCGGGGCCATCGAATCCGACGACGGCGATCAGGTGTCCCTCGGGGGCCTCGTGGATTGGCGAGCGCGGAAGTTTATCATAGTCGTAAGCGATACTGATAACCACAGGCCTGCCGGCCGCGACCTCGTCATAGATCTCATCGAAACCGCAATGGACCTCGACCCAGGTTTTTCCCAGGCCGATTTCGAACGCCGCCGCGACATTGTGGGGCCAGTTGCCATAGATTCCGCCGCGTCGATCATATACCCGATGCGCCATTTCCGCCGGAGTAATTTCAATTCCATGATAATTCATGACCATGCAAACGGAGGTCGGCGAACAGCAATTGCCGGACAGGCTCTTGGGCAGACTCCGCTGCGTGTAATAGGGAACAGCCAGCTTTACCTGCGAATATGCGGGTCTCCTGACTATCCCGTGGTGAGCGCGATAATCGTCCCAGCCGGAATCATCGTTTGAGAAAGCGACAGCCATTCGGCGAAGAAAAATCTCCCCCGATTGCCCGTTCCCCAGCGCCCTGACAATTACCCTGGCATAACGCATAGGCTGTTCCAACGTCAGGAAATCAACATTGATCCGGCCGATGCCGTCGACCTTCTTCACCCACTCCGACGTCGCCTGGGACACCTCGCCCGAGCCCCAGGTCTGGTAATCGAACCCGTGCCAACTGTGCGAGTCGGGCGATACGTCAACGATGAAATGGAGTGCCGAAATCGAATCCGACCTGGTGGCGTTCCACGACAATATTAGCTGTGTGAACGAAAATCCGGGGTCGATTTTGTCCGTGATCAGCTTTCCCGGAGCGGAGAGGTCGATAAAGCCGATCGAATTTTCTTTTTCCAGCAACCGGCAATTGATGAGCTCGCATCTCTGCCAATCGGCGCTGGTCTCAATAAAGACCATGCTATGAAGCCTTTTTCCCGACATAGTATTGCCCTTGATTTCCATAAGCGCAATTAGTGATAATATGAATACCAACGCTATGGAGATGGTTTTCCCCAGCGCTCTCATGCCAACAACCTCCGCGCAGTCTTGAACGATTTATCGAGGTCGGCCCTGTAATTACTTTCTTTGGAATCGAAACTGTTATATGCCACGCCGCCGTTAAGGCGGCTGGAATGAATAAACAGGGTATTGGTTATCGCCAGCGCCACGTGCCCCGGAAAAAACAGCAGATCGCCCCGCCTGACGTCTTTTCTACCGACCTCGGTTCCCGCCTTGATCTGCTCTTTGGTGTCGCGTGGAAGTTCTCGGGCGAATCTGGCGAAAATTGCCTTAACATATCCCGAACAGTCAGTGCCGAAAAATGAACGGCCGCCCCAAAGGTATGGAACTCCAAGGAATTTCTCGGCCTCGATCACAATCTTGTCCGACATGAGGTTTTCCAGCGGCGCTATCTCGCTTTTTTCAAGCAGATTAATCTGCTCAACGTAAAGACTGCCCCAGCGCTCGGTCGGCATTTCGAGAAAACCGTCTGCCATTTCTCCGTACAGGCAGCAGCCATAGGGGATGCGAGCAATGGGTCGCGATGATATATCCGGCTTATCATAAGCGGATGCGATATTGGCCTGGACTATATAGGGCCCGTCCCCCGGAAATTTATCATGTGGGCACAGGAATTGATGGGCTATCCATCCTTTGTAGCCATCGGAAAAACGGACCATGGAGAATGAAGGGGCCTCACCTAAAACTTGCACAATTTCGTTGAGCAGGCCCTGGCTCACCCTCTCCGACCTATTGTTCGGCTCTGCCCTGACATCAGCCACACAAATATTCACCCTGGCAATCATTTATAAATTCTCGGCAATCTCTTGCTCCAGCCGGATAAGATTTCATATGAGAATGAACCGGCCCATCGCCCGAGCTGGTGGGCATCGATTCTCTCCTGGCTGTCCCGACCCATTATCACCACTTCATCTCCTGTCTGGCTGGCCGGTATGTCGGTAACGTCAACCATGAAAGCGTCCATGCAGACGCGGCCAACGACGGGAGCCCGATGGCCCCGCACGATCACAAATCCTTTGTTTGACAGAGACCACGGGTAACCATCGGCATACCCCATCGGAATTGTCGCCACACGAGATTGCCTCGAGGCCACGTAGGAAAACCCATAACCGACACCATCGCCCGGCCGAAGATCATGTATCTCGGCGATGCGGCTCCTGACAGACATGACGGGCTTAAGCTCACGGCTGTCTACGCCGCCCGGCACCAGGCCGTATAGAAGATGCCCGACCCTGACAAGAGTGCCGTCCGCATGACGGTTTTTCCAGATTGAGCCGGAGGAATCCATGGAATAATACAAGCCGTTTTGTGAAAGCTGCTTGATAGTTTCCATTACCTGCATGAAATTGTCGACCTGCCTGGCCGCAAGGCGGGCGCTTCTCATCAGGGGATCGGCCAGGTTGGTCGTGACCCCGACCAGGTCCTCGCCAGGCCGCGCTCCCTTTTCCTCCACCGCCGCTATAACTTCGTCGGCTTGCATTCCATAGCGATTCATGCCAGATTCGACCTTGACAAAGAACTTGATCGGATGGCCTTTTTCGCTTTCGCCGCGCCTGATACGCTCAAGCTGGATCTGATCCGAAATAGTGATATAGAATCCGCGTCTGACAGCCTCAAACGAACGTTCATCGTCCTCGGGGTAGAGTATGACTATGGGAGTTCTGATTCCGGCGTTTTGAAGCTCACAGGCCTCCTCCAGAAAGGCCACGCCGAGGAAATCGACGCCCTCGGATTGGGCCGTCTGTGAGACCTTCACGGCGCCATGCCCGTAGGCGTCGGCCTTGACCACCGCCATTATACGGGCACCCTCGCCGGCCCACGATTTGACAACCGCGATGTTGCTTTTCAATGCCCCCAGGTCTATTTCCACAAAAGACGGCCTGCTGTTAATCACTGAAGTCCCCTCACTAATTTATCATCGATCCCGGTCATATCCTGACCGGCAACCAGGTCAGCTAATTTTTCTCTTCTCCGAACCAATATAATCTTTTTGCCGGCCACCGCAACCTCGGCGGCGCGAGGACGGCTGTTGTAATTGGAGCTCATGGTTGCCCCATAGGCTCCGGCCGTGAAAAGGGCAATCAAATCCCCACTTCTGATTATCGGCATTTTGACGCCGAAAGCAAAGAAGTCGCTGTTTTCGCATACCGGGCCGACAACATCATATACTCCTTTGCGCCCCTTCCTGGGCGCAACCGGCTCCACCGCGTGCCGCGCCCCATAGAGCGCCGGCCTCAAAAAATCGTTCATACCCCCATCGACTATGCAGAAGTTCTTGACCGGATTCCGTTTAACCACTATCACCCGCATAACAAAAATCCCGGCGTTGCCAACCACCGATCTCCCCGGTTCGGCAATTGCCGTAACCGGCAAGCCGGTGAAGAGGTCTTTTACGGCCGAGACGTAATCCTCAGGAGACGGCAGCTTGTTATCGTGCCGGAAATGGGCTGCCCATCCCCCACCGATATCTATATACTTCAAGCGTATATTTTGTTTCCACAAATGTTTGAACAGACTCACAATCATGGCGGCCGCCTCGAAATACGGCCGCGTGGTTTCAACTTGCGACCCGATATGCATCGAGATACCGACAGGCGCCAGCCACCTGCTCCGGCTGCAGAATCGATATGCCTGGAGCGCCGATCGTTCATCCATGCCGAATTTGGTCTCCTTGAGACCGGTCGCTATGTAGGGGTGAGTGCCCGGGTCGATATCGGGATTGACACGAACCGCGACCCGGGCAACCTTGCCCAGTCGCCCGGCGGTCGAGGCAATCGTCTCCAGCTCTGGCATCGACTCGGCGCAAATAAAGAGAATTCCGGCTTTGACCGCGGCCGCAATTTCGTCATCGGTCTTGCCGACACCGGAGAAGACAATTTTATTTTTATTGATTCCGGCTTTTAATGCCGAGCGTAATTCGCCTTCCGAGACAACATCGCAACCGGCGCCGCAAAGAGCCGCCACCCTCAAGATTGCCAAATTGGGATTGGCCTTTGCGGCATAACAGATAATATGTGGAATATCGCCGAATGCCCGCGATGTCACCTTGAAATGTCGGGCCAGAGTCTTGAGGCTGTAGATGAAAGTCGGCGTCGAATATTTCTCGGCGATTTTCCTGACAGGAACGTCCTCACAATGAAGCTCGCCGTTCTTATAATGAAAAAAATCCATCAATAAACTTCCAGGAGCGATGCCACTATTTTATCCTCCCAGGCCTCGCAATGCGCCCTGGGGCAGGTGTAATTATTTATCATGATCGAAAACGCGATTAGATGATTCTCTTTCGATCCCCGCATATAGCCCGAGAGCGTGCTCACCCCGGCGATATGCCCGGTTTTAGCTCTGATCCTCTCGCGACCGGCGATGCCGTCGAGCCTGCCGCGAACCGACCTGTCAACTGCGGGGTTGCCGAGCGATTGGTAATATGTTTCGAAATTCGGCCTGGCCGACATATATCGGAGAAGGTCAACCACGGCGCGCGGCTTGACGGCGTTGATGTAGGAAAGCCCCGAGCCGTCATACATGGATAGATCATTCGGGCCTATGCCGATACTGTCAAGAAAAGCGGTAATAATCCGTAAGCCGGCTTTGAAGCTCCCCTCGCCGGCCTTCTCCGCGCCGAGTGTCAGGAGCGTTTGTTCCGCGAAAAAGTTCTGGCTGTTGGTGTCGATTACTTTGACGACTACGCCGAGCGTATCCGACTCCCAGGTGAACAGCGAAATGAGGTTGGGCCGCGAGTAATCGGCTCTCCTGGATATCTCCAGGTCATCGATCGCCGTTATCCTGCCTATTAAATCGACGCCTTTCCTTGTCAGGACGCTGCCGAAAACAGTGGCGGCGTAGATTTCCGGTCGATGCACCGAGACGTAATCGATTTCACCGGCGGTGTCGCTGATCGGTATGCCGCCGAAAAAGGTCACATCGTTGGTGTACGGGATACGATAATAATCAAGGGTAAAACTCGACTCCGGCGGCAGGGTGTACGCCATATTATGAGATGTGATATAGCCGATGTTTGGATCGCATTCTATCAGGGCCGGTGAGCCGATTGTCGGCCCGGGCAGAAATTTCAGGTCGACACAGTTATCGTTAAACGACAGCGCCGAGAGCGGGCAGGCGTACCAATACGTCAGGTCGTCCCACGACCAACCGGCGCCGAGGCTCGGCCCCGTAAAGAAGGAATTGTCGATAACGATACCCCCATCAATCCGACTTATTCCCCTGGCGATCAGGCTGTCGGCCCAAGATTCGAAAACCTCCGTAATATGCGAACGAAATCGGCCTGAAACCAAAGGGTCGCCGCCACCGACCAGGACCAGATCACCCGCAAGTCTGCCATTCTCGATCTTGTCGCGACACATAATCCGCGTCCTGAATCTATATGATGGTCCCAACAACTCCAGGGCCGCGGCGCTGGTGAACAGCTTGAGATTCGAGGCCGGATTGAAAAGAAGCGTATCGTTATGACTGAATAGCGGCTCTTTTGCGGTGATATCATAAATGGAGAGACCTATCTGCGCATTCGCCAGGAACGAATCTGACAGCAGCGCGCGCAGATGCCAATCTAATCCGTCATCGGCCGACACGGCGCCCGTCAATAGGGCAAGAATGATGAGCGGGCAGAGCCGGCGTTTTAGAGCTCTCATAGCTAAATTAAAAGCCCGCCCGCCGTTTTGGCGGGCGGGCTTTATTAGAGTGTTGGCTTGCACCTATTCGCCGAATTCAGTTAAAATATACCTGAAAGTCGTGCGAATATCATCCAACGGCATCGAGAATGCATCGAAGTTGAGCATGGCCGATCTTGCGACGACTCCGCCCGGAGCATAAATATGCCCCACGGATTCGCCATAATCAGCCGGCTCACCGCCATCGATATCCAGTCCCTTGACGTATAGGGCTGTTGCGCCTTCCCTGAATGCGAAGATGTCTTCGGCGTAATCAATCTGGTCACCATTCTTACCGACGTCGATTTTCATCGAATCCGGAAGCTGAGCGACATTACCGGCGTTTACCGCCCAGGTGAAATCATCCCAGAAATCCCAGCCGGCCGTGGAATCAATCCCGAGCCAGTCGAATTCGAAATCGCCGATTTGCGGGGGATTGGTGTTGTAAATCCACTGCAGGATGTTGGCACCGGCCGCGATAAGGTGCCCGCCGCTTTCCATGTAGTGGCGCATAACGCCGCCACCGGCATCGCCGACATAAGTCCACCAGGTATCCGAAGCATCACCAAGATGGCTGTCGGAGGCGAAAACTACGGTGCTGAAATTCGTGATGAAGGACGAATCGGGCATGCCCTGCGTGGCAACTTCCCATTCGGCAAACGCGTAGCCTTCCAAGGCCGCCCTGTAAAATGCCTGTTGCTCGCGCTCCTTTACCATGTCGACATTCTGGAAAGGATCCAGCCATTGATAATCATCGACATAGAGAATGGTGGCGTTCTTAACGATAAAGGTGATGGCGTCGGGATCCGAGATATTACCGCTTGGATCCATCGCCCAAACAACGAAGCTGGCCGGATCGGCCGCTGCCACATTTGAAAAGGTTACGGTGCGCCCGGGTGACCACTCCGATGTATCTGCCGCAAAGAAATAGCGATAGAGAAGATTGTCGCCCGCGGTGACATCCGCCCCTTCCCAGGTGAATGAAATGGTGGAACCGGTAGCCACAAACGAGCTTTCCGGGGGCGATGCCGTTATGGTCACGCTCGGGATATCGGTATCGGGCGTGGCGGCATGTGCCATGACAAAGAAATCGGCGGAAGTTTCATCGGAAGCTCCACCGGCATCCTGAGCCCTGACACTGAAAGCATGCGCGCCCTCGCTCAGCCCCTCGAGCGTTGCGAAGGTATTTCGGGAAAGTGCGGACCAATTAAGGGCATCGAGGCGATATTGATACTGCACCTGGCCCGACCCGCCGGAAGCGGCCCAGGAGTAGGAAATTATATACCCCAATGTAACTGTATCGGAGTTTGCAGGCCCTGAAATCAGAGTCAGGCTTAGCTCCACAGTCTCGGTTGGGCTCCACGGGTCTTCGGTGCTGCAGCCGGCAAAAATCATAGCAATCGAAAGTACCAGACCGGCCGCCGCAAGGAATTTGATTCTGTTATTCATTTTGTTTCTCCTTTTAGCTCTCAGTCTAGTATTCATCTCTCATACCGCAATAATGTCGGTAGATGACATCGAGATTGGCCTTCAAATCGGCATTGGTCCAGCGGTAGTTACGACCGCCGATAAAGACAAATTTGCCCTTACCTGCGGGCTGGGCCAGGAAGCCCAAGGCATATCCCGAATTGGCGGGATCCTCGAAAAGAACCGTCATCGAACTCGAGGTTGCCGGGATATCGGTGAATGAATGAGAACCGATTCTGGTCATATTGGTAAGGCTGTCGGCTACGGCCACAGCGCTGGCCGGATTGACGCTTATTAACCAGTTATCCGGATTGGTACCCGCAAAAGCGTCAAGCTCCGGGAAGAAGAAGTCATGAGCGAACCTTGTGGCCAGAATCAAATTGCCGCCGCTGTTCAGGTAATTCATAATCGTCCCATCGTCGGCAAAGTCCAGCCAGAAGACCTCATCACCGCTGAACTCGTTGCCAAACCAAGCCACCGCCGAAAAGAACAGAGTATCAAACATCCAGGCCGGAAGAGCCCCGGATCCCAATACCGAATCGGGAAACGGCCTGCCTCCACCTGGAGGAATCAGGAACAAATCCCACCATTTGAAATGTGGGAAATTCCCGAAGGCAACGGCGTTGTTCCAGACAGCAACGGCCTGGCTTCCATATGTCGCCCAATCGATACCGTTGATTCCCAGAATACCCTGGTGCGCATTCAGCACCACCACCGAAAAATTAACCATAACCACGGTGGAATTACCGCCGATGTCGTTGGCTGTTACCTCTATCCAGTAATCCCCCCCGCCGACATCGGGCATTGCAACGAACGCGTCCGTCGTCGTATCGTTGATGCCGGTCGAGGTGGCGACATAGTAATCCCTGATGGCACCGTAATAAAAATCTACGGTGGTGTTGAAGTTGATAGTCAGCAACTCGATAGTCGGCTCCGTGAATGGGACCACGAACGATTCATCTTCCTTAACCGACAGCGTCAGTTCCGGAGCGAAACCGCTAACGGCGTTGATCGAAACGCTCATTGGCGACGGGTCCACATTTCCCCAGGCATCCACCGCCCTGAAAAAGACGGTATGCGGCCCAAGCGAGAGCGCGGAAGGTCCAAGGTTTAATTCCAGGGTAGAGACTCCGCCCGGCAGCACATAGGTGGCCGGAACGGATGTCCAGTTGGCGGTATCATCGACCGCCCATTCGAAATCCGAGACATAGCCGTCGACATCAACGCCGTTGACGACGAATGGAACGCCGCGGGAAGTCGTCGCCCCATTGGGCGGAACTGTGAGAGGTTCCGTGCTGGGGGGAAATCCGGTGACGTCACGAATATCATTGATGGCGATATTCGCTTGCGCAGCAGTAGGATCCCATTCGTTTTGACTATCCCTGGCCTGGACGTTGAAAGTATAGGACGTATCGGGATTCTCGAAATCCAATTGCACCGTGGCGCTCGTTTCGAACGTCTCGATCTGACTAATTACAGTTGTGTTTCCGGAAGTTACCCAGTAGCGATAATATTCCGGACGGCCATCCGGATCCGAAGCCCGCCAGTAAACCGTTACGGAAAAGATGGCGACAGTATCGGGAGCCGTATTTATCGCATAGGTCGTGATGGAGGTTTCAGGTGTTGCATTTTTGCTGGGATCAGTGGGATCCTCGCTACAACCGGCAAAAAAGATACTCGCCAACGCCAACAACCCAACCACCTTCAGGACCGGATTCTTAAGTAAGTTCACTTTAATCCTCCTTCATTGGCGTTGCGTTAAAACGACAAGCTGAAGGAGCCACGATGTACTCCCTGCAGCTTGCCGAGATCGTTATAGGCATAGTCGAAGAAAGCACCGCTTAAGACCGGGAGCTTAATGCCGGCGCCGGCGGTGAATCCGCCCTCGTCGAGATTGAGCTTGTAACCGGCGCGTAATGCGATGAGATCCTGGAACCAATACTCGCCGCCGAGATTATAATGCTCCTCGTTGTCCGAGGGATGCATCAACTCGGCCGCCATAGTGGCTTTCGACGACGCGGACTCAAACACTTCGAATGCGATACCGGCGCGGAACGACAGCGGCAACGGCACGGCGGCCTCTTCCTGATCGTTATCGACGAAACTGTCGCCGTCGTTATCGAGGCCGTCAGCATGGCCGTTGTATGGCGCCGCGACCGGGACACCATCGAAATCCGGGACATCGTAACGGAAATCGGGGCCAAAATTGAGGATGGCCATGCCGATTCTCAACGACTTGAAGCCGGTGTCATAATAGGTGCCTATGTCGAATGCCCAGCCCTTCTCGTCCCAATCGGCCAGCTTCTCGCGAATAAACTTGAAGTTGGTGCCGAAGGAGAAGCGGTCGGTCAGGTAACGGGCGTAAGATACGCCCATGGCCCAGTCCTCAAATACGAACGTGCCCTGGCCGGCTCCATCCTGATTCTCATAAGTGGTCCGATTCATCAGGCCGGTACTGAGGATGCTGAAATGGGCTCCAATATGGCCGATGCCGGTTTTCTTCACGATAGCCCCGGAATACAGGTTTATGTCGGCCGGCCAATTGGTGTAGCCGAAAAAGACATCGCCAGTACTAATATGGACGATACCGGCGGGATTCCAGAAAACGGCGGAGGCGTCATTTGCCACCGCAGCATAGGCCTCACCCATGGCGAGCGCCCTGCCGCCTACGCCAATATCCAGGAATTTTAGTCCCACGGTGCCTACTTTGGCAAATTGGGCTTGAACCGGAAGGCAAAGACCCAATACGGCCAAAAGAACCGCAGGTATGATAAACTTTCTCATATCTTTCTTTACCTCCAGTTTTTAGCGAACAACCATGAATTTGCCGATAAAGTCCTCGAACCCCTCGGCATTGGACTCGACCACGAACAGGTAGACACCGGCGACAATTTTCTGTCGCGATTTGGTGATCAAATCCCAGTTGACGACCGTCTCCGCAAATTGCTTCGGAAGCTCAATGATCTTATCACCGGTGAGAGAAAATATCGTCACCTTGGCATCGGCATTGGCCGGCAGGTTTACGAACATTATCCTCTCCTGCGACGGATTGGTGTTGCTGGGATCGAAACCGAAACCAACCGGCGACGTGAGCACGAACGGATTGGGTACCGCATGAGGACCGGACTTGGCCGCATCGATCGTCCCCACGATACGCCCCGGCTCGACATTGACCGCGCCGGATCGGCCCGATTCGAATGATTCGATGTCCTCGGCCGGATTCCCACGATCATACGCCGTGATAGCGTAGAAGTATTGGAAACCGTTCACGACGTCTCTATCGACATATGAATGAATGATACCGGTATTGAGCCCGATGTCGTTGACCAGGTCGCTTTCGAGAAGCATGGTCCAGCCACCCGAGGCGCCGGTTTTCCTCCACAGGCGATATCCCTCAAAGTCGAGGTCCCCTGTGGCCGGGTCGGCGGCCGATTCTGCGGCTGAATCCCATTCCAAATTAACCTGCCTGTCACCCGGCTCGACCAGAGTAAATGTCGGCGACGGCGGGGCCGATGGGCCCAGCCACCGATAACCGAATTCAGGATCCTGGCTATGCTGGAAGAGTTGATTGGCCCATTCAAGATTGGCGCGAAGCCCGTCCAGCCCTTCGCCTACGCCAAAGGCGTAAACGACTCTTACGGAATCATTAGCCGGGATCTCAAATGGCCCCATTTTCTGCAAGAAGCGGTAGTCATGGACCGATGGCGGCGGAGCCAGCCAAAGCCCATCCTTCATAAGACGCATCCAATCCGGATCGGTACCCGGGTCGGAATTCCAGTCCCACCAGCCGTGCCCGGATTGTATTCCGGGAACGGTTCCGCCTATTGTCGGCGGGCAATAAAGGAGCCTGGAACCGATAAATCCCTGGCATTCCTTGGGGATCTTGTTGCCCCCGATATCATCGCCTGCGACGTTGGGATTATCTCCGTCAAACATAAACGAGATAAATTCATGCGTGACGTCGTCGCGATAATAATTCGGCAAATCGTCGCGTGAATAAGCCTGGGCGCCCGAGCCGCCCTCGGGGACGGAGATATCGCAGTCGGCGTGGAGGCCCATATAGACTGGCGCAAGCGCGGAGTCGTTAAGGTTTTTAAACCAGAAATCATAGATGATGAAATCATCGCGATAAGACTCCGACCAGGCATAGGATCTGCAGTGGGCCAGGACATTAATCTTGTCGCCCGAGCCGACGAGCGGTGACTGGTCGGATATATGCCAGTAAGCATCAAACAAACTGACTGCCGTAGTATCGCTGTTGGACGATATTACTTCGATTGGATCCGAAGTATCAGTTGAAAAATGCACCAGCTTTTCGCCAATACCCACTCTGAAACTGGCGAAATAGAGGTAATCATTGATGGCTGCATAGTTCGATGGCGTCTGCCATCTCATCGACGGCAGCTCCAAAGCGTCGTCGCCCATCAAGATTGTCCAATCGTTTGTTCCGGTTGCCTTCTCGACAGTGGAGTTGGTTATCCTGTTGTGGACATTACCCACGGTGCAGGCGGTATCATCAGCCACGGTCGGCTTGGCATATCCCGGAAAACGCAAGAGGGGATTTTCGGCCACTCGCTTATCGAGGGCCAGGGCTGGCACACTGATAATCAGCGTCAAACCCGCTATTACCAGCAAGCCAACCAGTCCCCTGGTCATTCCTCTTTGCATATTTTCCTATTCCTCCCTAAATATTCAGACATCGGTTCCATTAGAATTGCAACTGTGCACCAAGCAAAATGCGCCTTGGTCGAGTCCAATAAGACGGATCTCCATATTGACCAGCAGGATTACCCGTATCATCGTAGTATTCGGCGTCGAAGTTGTCGTCGTTGGTCACGTTCAAGTTGATATTGGCCTCATCGGTGAGATTCTGAATCGCAGCAAAAGCATCGACGCGAACACTCTCATAGACTTTAAAGCCCTTGCTGATGCGCATGTCAATCTGGAAGTAATTTGGAAATCGCTTGTCGTTAATGGGTGGAATATTGGGCGCAATTACTCTGGATGTCCCAGTATAAGGCCGGCCCGATCCAAAAGTGTAGACTACATCCAAACCAAGATCGCCAAGAATCATTCCCCAGGCTTCCGGAGTCGCATAATTGACATCGGCCTTGAATGTATTCCTTTGATCCCAATCAAGAGGGAAATCCTCGGTCCTTGGCATCCTGTTGTAATAGTCATCAAGGAACGTTTGAGTCTTGTCGGAGGCTCTTCCTCTGGCTATCTGATATGTATAGGTGGCAATTCCCGAAAGCCCCTTCCATGGCCTCTGGCTGAGCGTAACCTCGAACCCCTTGACCCTGGCGTAATCGGAATTATAGTTGATCCAGAAGATATCGCCTGTTTCCTGATTGTAGAATCTCCGGTGATTGATAAGATCGGCGATATCCTTGAAGAAGCCGGTGACGGCCAGCTTCAGGTAGTCATTGAAGCCGTGGTCAATGCCGGCCTCGTAAGCGACCGTCTTCTGCTCGCTCAAATTGGGATTGCCGATATACTTGAAGGCGCCCCTCAGATCAAAGGCGTGATTCGTATAGAAGTCGTCGAACACCGGCAATTGGAAATAATGGCCGTAGGTTACGTGCAGCACGTCGCGCTCAGTTATCGGGAAGCTTATGCCGATGCGCGGCGACAACTGCTGTTTCTGAGAGGCTGACACCGGGTTTTTCAGGCGGGCGCGCAGATCCCATGTTTCGCCGTACAGCGGGTTGTTGACGTCGTTATACCCCGGATTCAGCGGAGCAAGGTAATCATATGGGACTACCGTTTTGGGATCGAAATAATCATAGCGCATACCGATGTTGACGATCATCCCCTGGGTTTCGATCTTGTCTTGCGCGTAAACTCCGAGCTGATTCGGTTTCTCGTGGTACTGCGCATTGTACTCGTTGTTGCCTGAGGCTACCGAGCGATAGTCGTATAGCAGATCATAACTCTTGCCCTCGACTCCCAACTTGATAAAGTTGTAGGAATTGATCTGGCTGGAGAAATCGGCCTTCAGCGTTTGCGTGATGGTGCGGTCATCCTGCCTGAACCGGGAAATGTACATGGGATTGATGCGGATTATGCCGGCGATCTGGGTGATCTTGGGCGAGAATCTGGCATCAGCGAGCTCGTTGTCTGAAATCGGATGGCCATCCCAGGGATCGTATACCCTGGCTTTCTGGGCGGTCAGGAAGCGCGAATAGCCTATGTTGTAAAAGGTTTTGGCGCTGATATTGTTGACAAAATTAATCGAGAACTGGTTCGACCAGGTTTCGGATCTGGCAACCGTATTGCCCATGTCGTAGTTGGAATAGCTCTTGGCGATGCCGCTTCTGTCAACCGCATCCCTGGCGGGACCAAGCAGTGAATCCGGCACCGCGCCATAATTGCCAAACATCGGCGTGGTCAACCAAGTTGTATCACCCGTGGTCTGAGCCAGGTAATTAAAGAACACGGTATCAGCTTGATCCTCGACATGACCCGGCGCCACAATCCAACTGTACGGTGTGAACGATGATGATACCAACTCCCTCTGATTGGTGGCAGTGGACCGGGGGTACTCATAGAAGTAGGTCGGTTCGCCCCAGGTGAAGGTGAGCATTCTCGACCTATCCCAGGGAAGGCCATTACCAAATGATCGCAGCCCGGAAATATATATTTTCCGCGATGCCGTGAGCTCATAGGTCAATTTGCCCAGAAGAGATTGATTCTTCGACCAGGACCTCTCATCCTGATAGCTGCGATTAAAAGTGTATATTCCCGAGGCCATAAAGGAAAGCTTACCGGGAATATCGGCAGGAGCTATCGGGATCGGCCCTCCAAATGAGAACTCATGCTGGCGCATGTCGTAGAAATTGGAGCGGTTGTCCTTGTCGATTTTCGAGCCGTTGACAACCACCTGTTCCTGAATTGTATCGATTCCGACAATCCTGGTGACATCGAAGACGTGATCTTCCCTGTTACTTGATCCAAACAGAACCTCGGGGGAAGACTGCGATTTGATCTTGCCGGTATACTTGGCTCCGCCTTCCTTGGTAACCATGTTGACGATCGCGGATTGGACGTTTGGATACTCGGCTCCAAATCCACCCGTTAAAACCTCAGCCTCGGCGATGGCTTCGTTAGGAATATAAGTCGCCAGAGCCGTGCTGCTGCCGGAACCCGGGTTCCGTCCGACGCGTGACTCACCCAGCGGACTCGCCAGGTTCACGCCGTCGAGCATATAGATCACCTCGCCCTGATTAATTCTGCCTCCGCGGAACGATCCCAGAACAGCGCCAGCCGTTAGGTTGGCCGCATTTACAATACCGTCTACCGCGGAATCGGTGATCTGTGCGGGAGAAATGGTGGTTCTGGACGCGGTGATATCCTTCTCTATCAAGGGCCTGACGGCCTCAACCGTGATTGTCCCCATTTCGATTGTCTGCGTGCTCAGTTGAAAATCGACGCTGGTGGTCAGGTCGACCGAGACCAGGACATTCTTGACCTCGATGGGGCCGTAGCCGATCAGGTTAGCCCGCAACACGTATGTTCCGGGCGGCACATTGACTATGAAGAATTCACCGTTAATGTTGGTGGCGGCGCCAGTGGTGGTACCGACTATGATCACATTGACACCCGGCAATGGTTCGCCGGATTCTTTGTCGGTAACCTTACCTGCGATCTTGCCGGTGGTTCCGGCCCATGCCGATGACCAGACCAGCAAAACCATAATGGCGACCAGCCATAGTGCAGGTTTCCTCAACAAACCTCACCCTCCTTGTAAAAGGTTAATAATTTAGATTTAACTCAATTAATAATTCTGAACTATTAACGCCGTTTGCCTCCATTCTTGGTTAATTGTTAAAGGCCTCCATGCTATAAGAAGCGATAATGGTCTATTGGCACAAGTACTCTACTTTCGGCAAAACTATAGGGGCACAATGGGTTTTAGTCAAGTTCTTTCGTGAAATATTTTGAAGGAATTTCCTGATTGACATGACCCCCGAATAGGTATGGCTAAGAGATCAAAAATCGCCCCTGCTAATTCTCTTCGCACAGAACCTGTCGTTTTGTAGTTATCACAATTTCAGACCGCTTTTATTCCCGGAACGGGCCATTTTTTAATAAGGAGATTTTTCAGCCACATTCACCAAGAGGACAAGAGCACAATTCTCAAACCACCCGACAATTGCTCAAGCCGTGATTGACGTTTATGACGAGTCGGTTACGGGGGAACCGGCCCCAAGCCGGCCTACACGAGCTAAGCCACTATTTAATAATCACTTAAATGGTGAGTAGAAATTGGGATCTATGCCGGCGCAATATCCGATTGGAGGCCTGCCCGCAGTCAGGTATTTCATCTGCAAGGAGCAACGAGAGCAAGTCGTCAACGGAATCCTCCTTGAGGCCGGGCGGCGAGATAACATGATATTATGCACAAGCATGCCGGGAACGACTGCAAGAAAGAACAGCATCCTGTGAATAGAGTTTATCGGCTGAAGATGAGTTGACACCTCCACCTTGGAATCCCATTATTGCCGAAAGCCTTCTCATGCAAGTTGGCCAACACCAATAAAAACGGCCATCGATTCCCGATGGCCTCCCGGACATATCTGCGGAAGGAGGGATTTGAACCCTCACGCCTTTCGGCACCACCCCCTCAAGATGGCGTGTCTGCCAATTCCACCACTTCCGCTCGTATCTGAAAAAGTGGTGTCAGGTCATCAGGCCTGACATATGGAAATTCCCAAAAAATCGCGGCCCTTCGATTACCTTGTCGTATCGGGCTGCTGCTGTGGCTGTTGGCCTCGCTCGAAAATCCCGCTGCCGGCCGAGCCTGTATCCCCACCTGGAGGAATCTCACCCGGAACTGAAGACGCCGCCGGAGGAATAATCTCGGTTGATCCGGATTTCAAGTTCTCTATCACGCCTGATGATCCTGTGCCGCGGACACTGAATGACAGAAGCGTAAGGGCAATACTGGTCACCATGAAACAGACAGCCAAGACGCTGGTTGCCTTGGAAAGGAACGTGGCAGCGCCTCGACCGCCGAACACCGCGCCGCTCAAACCGCCGCCGCCGAATGCTCCGGCTAAGCCCTCGCCCTTGGATGATTGAAGCAACACCACAATTATTAATCCAACGCAGACCAATATGTGAACGACAATTAGAAATGGATAGAGTATTGCCATCTTTTAGTTAAAGCCTCCTCAATAAAATTCAAAACGACCAGTAAAGATATTTGAGCCAACCTCAAAGTCAAGCCCTTATTTGAAGGACCTGGC
>Ga0154764_1151_pt1 | contig 24041 bp, 23 predicted proteins | sample Rifle2008BG16ft_FD_105772 | JGI IMG/M metagenome (GOLD analysis project Ga0154764, IMG submission 105772) | candidate division Zixibacteria bacterium RBG_16_53_22
TAGTTAAAGCCTCCTCAATAAAATTCAAAACGACCAGTAAAGATATTTGAGCCAACCTCAAAGTCAAGCCCTTATTTGAAGGACCTGGCTATAGCTTCGAAGGAATCCGCCTTCAAGCTGGCGCCGCCCACGAGGAACCCGTCGATATCCGCCTTTTCGGCCAGTGCTCCGGCATTATCGGGCTTGACCGATCCGCCGTAAAGTATGCGGATGCCGGCCGCCGCCTTCTCCCCCCATTTCCTGCCAATCAGTTGTCTTGTGAATTTGTGAATGTCCGAGGCCTGCTCGGGGGTGGCGTTCTTGCCGGTGCCGATCGCCCAGACCGGCTCATATGCAATAGCGATAGGTTCGATTTCATCGATACCGTCGAGGTCCGCCATCAATTGCTTTTCGATGACCTGTTCAGTGATTCCGGACTCTCTCTGTTCGAGCGTTTCGCCAACGCACAATATCGGATGCAACCCGGCTCCGAGAGCCGCCTTGATTTTCTTATTGAGCATCGAATCTGTTTCATTGAAATGGGTGCGGCGCTCGGAATGTCCTACTAATGCCATGGTGCATCCGGCCTTTATCAGCATGGATGGCGAAATCTCACCCGTGTAGGCGCCCTCGTTCTCCCAATACAGATTTTGCCCGCCGACAGCGATGCCGCTGCCGCGCACGGCGTCGACAGCCGCCGCCAGCGATGTGAATGGGGGAAATATAGCGATATCGGCCCAGCCGCAACTGCCAAGGCTGCCTTTCAGCCTCGAGGCCAGGTTCCCGGCGCCGGCCGGATCGGTATACATCTTCCAGTTTCCGGCAACAAGGAGCCTTTTCATCTTAAGCCTCCTTTATTGGTCAGAGCGGCCACCCCGGGAAGAGTCTTGCCCTCGAGGAATTCAAGCGAGGCCCCGCCGCCGGTCGAGACATGCGACATCCTGTCGGCCAGACCCGCCTGGGCCACTGCCGCCGCCGAATCGCCGCCGCCGACGATTGTGAGACAGCCCCGATCGGTGGCATCGGCCATGCCGTGCGCGATTGCCATCGTCCCCGCCGCGAAAGGCTCTTTCTCGAATATTCCCATCGGGCCATTCCAGATAACCGTCCCCGCCGATCTGACATATTCGAGAAATGTGTCCACCGTTCGCGGACCGATATCGACTCCGATGAGATCCCCCTTGATTCCGGCCGCGGCCACTATCTCTGTCGAGGGCGGGACCGCCTCGATATCGGGAGTTACAACCACGTCTATGGGCAGGACAAGGTTGGCACTTCTATTCTCGGCCAGAAGCATGATATTGCTGGCCTCGCCCAGCTTGTCGGTTTCGAGCAATGATTTCCCGATGTTGAATCCGCGCGCCTTGAAAAATGTGAACGCCATACCCCCGCCGATAAGAAGCGTATCGACCTTATCGAGCAGATTGGAAATGACATCGATCTTGCCCGAGATCTTGGCGCCTCCGAGTATGGCCACGAAAGGCCGGACCGGGTCTTCCAGGGCCATGCCGAGGTATTCGATCTCCTTTTTCATCAGGTATCCTGCAACGGCCGGTTGAAGATATCGAGTCACTCCCTCTGTCGATGCGTGAGCGCGGTGCGCCGACCCGAAAGCATCGTTGATATAAACATCGCCCAGCACGGCCAGCTGCTTGGCAAATTCGGGATTGTTCTTCTCCTCCTCGGGATGAAATCTGACATTTTCAAGCAGGAGAATCTCGCCGTCTTTGAGACTGTCGACCGCCTTACTGGCGGCCTCGCCGACACAATCCTCGGCAAACTTGACCGGTATACCCATCAGCTTGGAGAGCCGGTCGGCTACCGGGCGAAGAGAGTATATTGGGTCGGGCCCACCCTTGGGGCGGCCGAGATGCGACATGAGAATAACTTTGGCTTTGGAGTTTACCATCTTATGCAGGGTTGGTATCGAGGCCACCAGGCGGGTGTCATCGGTGACCCGGCCGCTTTCGATCGGCACGTTGAAATCGACCCGGGTGAGGGCGCGTTTGCCGCTCAGGTTGATATCATCAATCGTAAGTTTATTCACCAAGCCTCCTTTATAGCGATTCCACAAATTAAGATCTGGCGCAAACGCGGCTATTATAGGAAATGGCAGGCGCGATTGCAAGCCCCCTTATGTTTTGCATAAGATACTCGGGCCTTTGCATATCACTTGAATTATGATCCCTTCTATACACAAAACAACTGCCGCCGGATCATAGGACCCGACGGCACCTTGTTGTTGATCCAGCTTTTTGCTATGCCATCTTTTTGAGCATGTCGATCATGCGGCAGGAGAATCCCCATTCGTTGTCATACCACGAGAAAACCTTAACCAAGTTACCATGCACCATGGTCGAGAGCGAGTCGAACACCGACGAGTGCGAGTTGCCGACCACATCGATCGAGACAATCGGGTCCTCCATATATTGAAGAATGCCTTTCATGGCCCCCTGCGAGGCTTTCTTCATGGCCTCGTTGACACCCTCCTTGGTGGTTTCCTTCTCGACTTCGACCACGAGGTCAACCAGAGAGCCATCGGGCGTGGGTACTCTGACAGCGCAACCATCGAGGCGCCCTTTCATATCCGGGATAACCTCCGATATGGCCTTGGCGGCGCCGGTGGTGGTCGGGATCATCGAGAGGGCCGCCGCGCGCGCCCGGCGAAGGTCTTTATGCGGCAGGTCCAGGATACGCTGGTCATTGGTATAGGCGTGGATCGTGGTCATGAATCCGCGTTTAATCTTGAAATTATCATGCAACACTTTGACAACCGGCGCCAGGCAGTTTGTGGTGCAGGAGCCGATCGAGATGACTTTGTGCTTATTCCTGTCGAATTGGTCGAAATTGACACCCACCACGAAAGTGCCGTCATGCCCCTTGGCCGGCGCGGAGATAAGAACGCTCTTGGCGCCCGCCTGGATATGTTTCTCGGCATCCTCCTTCTTGGTGAACAGGCCGGTCGACTCCACGACGGCTTCGACTCCCAGGTCCTTCCATGGCAAATTGGCCGGGTCCTTCTCCTTGAGAACCTTGACCTTTTTGCCATCGACCAGGATCCCGTCATCAACCGCCTTGACATCGCAGTTGAAAATGCGATGGATCGAGTCGTACTTTAGAAGATGGGCCAATGTCCTGGAGTCGGTGATATCGTTTACTGCCACGAACTCCAGACTTTTCTCGTTGATCCCAGCTCTTAGGATGAGCCGCCCGATCCGGCCAAAACCATTAATTCCTATTTTCGCCATTCCTTCTCCCTTCGTATAATCAACCGAAAAATACCTCGGCATCTTTGTATAATTCATCAGAGACTGTTTTCAGCTTCTGAACCGCCTCGGAAATCGGCACCGAGACAATCTTGTTTCCCCGCAGGGCGACCATCTTGCCATACTCGCCTTTGTATACCAGGTCGATGGCGCCCAGGCCGAATCTCGTAGCCAGGACCCTATCGAATGCCGTCGGCGAACCGCCGCGCTGGATATGACCCAGGATTACGACTCGCGATTCGAAACCGGTGCGAGTCTCGATCTCCTTGGCCAGAATGCTGCCGATACCCCCCAGCCTGACATGCCCGAAGGCGTCCTTCTCCATATCCTGCAATATGAGGGTGCCCTCCCCTTTTTGATCAGCTTTGAATCTGGCGCCCTCGGCAACCACCACGATCGAGAAATCCCGTCCCCGGTTATGCCTATGGGTTAATAGTTCACAGACCTTTTCTATATCGAATGGGCGTTCCGGAATGAGGATAACATCGGCCCCGCCGGCGATACCGGCCTCCAGCGCGATCCAGCCGGTGTGGCGGCCCATAACCTCCACCACCATCACCCGATCATGCGATTCGGCTGTGGTGTGCACTCTATCGATGGCTTCCATGGCAATATTGACAGCCGTGTCGAATCCGAATGTATAATCGGTGCCCTCAAGATCGTTGTCGATCGTCTTGGGGACTCCGACCACGTTTAAGCCGCGCTGGTACAGTTGATTGGCTACGCCAAGCGTATCCTCTCCGCCGATAGCGATCAGGGCCCGAAGCTTGAGCCTGGCGGCATTGTCGATAATCCTATCCAGGCCATCGGGCATATTGCGCGGGTTCGTGCGCGAGGTCCTGATAATGGTGCCGCCGCGGTGAAGCGTGCCGCTGACTTTTTCGCGGTCCAGGACCTCGTATTCCATTTCGAGCATACCGCGCCAGCCCTTCAAGAGCCCGAGTATCTCGTATCCATAGTTACCGAGCGATTTTCTGACGATTGCCCTGATTACAGCGTTTAACCCGGGACAATCTCCGCCTCCGGTAAGGACCCCAACTCGCTCAGACATAATATGCTACTCCCCTCAATTTCCCGGAATCTCCGCCAGTTACACTAAGCTCTGGCCGAACACTCTCCGATTTCTTGATTCTGTGTCAAGGCGATTCGTTTCACGCTATCGCAGCCCTATTCCAACTGTCGCTTTAAAAGGAATTTCATTATAGTCCCGTATCTTTCTTGGGTCAAGTTGTTTCCATCCGACTTCCACAATCACCTGATTCCCGTACACATGATCATATCCTCGACTCACCTATTATGGATAATAAATGTCGGCCCGTCGTCCAATGTCCGGGGCCTGCAGAAGACCTGTCATTAGCGGAATCGAGATCGAGACGTCGACCATCCTGATGGCGTCATTGGAATTACGCTTGAATATCGTCCGTTTTCCCTCATTAGCCCATTTGAAGAATTAACTTTCGGGCATGAGAAAGTCAGGACCGAATGAGCAGTATATTTATGCCAAATCCGTGGCCATAATTATAGGCGGCTAAATTGGGATACCGGCGAAAGTCAAATTGATTCCACCATATTGCGGCTATGGCAGGGCAGCGTCGAGGCAGATCCCCGACCGCATTCCGACAATCCACTGGGCCCCGCATACCGCGCATTTAATATAGCTGTGGCGGTCCGCCTGGCACAGCAGCTCGAACATATCCAGGCCGCAGCGCGGACAGAACGAATAAGTGCCGTCCGGCCATCGCTCGAAATTTTCGAGCGGGAAATATAATCCCATCTGCGATTTTGAACGGTATTTTGATAACATCCAACACCCCCTGGAAAGAATGCATACCTCTCATCAAAGATATTATCGGGAAATTATCAGACGTTTACACCCAATGGTGGAGAATTTAAGCTCTTTTTGAACAAGTTGCAGGGCGACGTTTCAGAATTTAACAGTTCGGCAAATCTATCCTTTGATGTTGGCCATCGGAATCAGCCGGGCCACTTTTCTCGAAATGCCCAAGTTATGCACAGCCTCGACCACGTCGGAGACGTTTTTGTAAGCAAACCCGGCCTCCTCAGCCAGGCCGGAGAAAGATGCCGTACGCACAATAATCCCGTCTCTTTCCATCTGGTTTAACAGGTCGGATCCCCTAACTCTCTTCTTGGCGGCGGCGCGGGACATGACTCGACCGGCCCCATGACATGTCGAGCCAAATGTCAATTGCTCGGCCATGCAGGTGCCAACCATGAGGTATGAGCCAGTTTGCATCGAGCCGCCGACCAGAACCGGCTGGCCTGTCTGGTGGAAGATTCCGGAAAGCGCCGGATTGCCGGGGCCATAGGCCCGCGTGGCTCCTTTCCTATGGATAAGAAGCTTGGTCGGCCGGCCTTCAATTTCATAAGTTTCGATCTTGGCGATATTATGGGCGACATCATAAACGAGGTTCATGCCTAACCTGTCGGCCGGTTTGTCGAATACCGTTTCGAAAGATTGGCGAACATGATGAGTGATTACCTGGCGGTTGGCGAAAGCGGCGTTGGCGGCGCAAGCCATGGCGCCGAAATACTGTCTTCCTTCGGTGGATGATATCGGCGCGCAGGCCAGTTCGCGGTCATTGGTCGTGATACCATAGCGTTTCATGGCGGAACCGAAACTCTGGAGGTAATCGGTGCCAATCTGATGTCCGAAGCCGCGTGAGCCGCAGTGGATCATGATCGTGACCTGGCCGGGCGCCTCGACACCGAGGAGTCTCGATATCTCAGCATCGCACCCTTGATCGAATCGCACGGCCTGAACTTCGAGGTAGTGGTTGCCCGAGCCCAGTGTGCCGATCTGATCTATTCCTCGATTGACGGCTTTATCTGAGACTGCCGATGGGTCGGCGCCCGGAATCTGGCCGCGCTGTTCGATACGGTTGAGGTCCTCCTCCCAGGCGTATCCGTTCTTCTGGCACCAGGCTGCCCCCTGAGTAATGACGTTTGTAAAATCCCTGCGGCTTAATGATACAGAGCCGCTTTTCCCGACCCCCGCGGGTATGTTACGGAAAAGCGTGTCGACCAGTTCTTTCAACTTGGGCCGAACCTCATCCTCGGTGAGGCTGGTCCGTATCAGGCGGACACCGCAATTGATGTCAAAGCCGATTCCACCCGGAGATATGATTCCCTCGTCCATGTCAAACGCTGCCACGCCGCCGATCGGGAACCCGTATCCCCAATGGCCATCGGGCATGCACCAGGCATACTGGCGAATCCCCGGCAGGCAGGCAACGTTGGTGACCTGGTTGTAGACCCCCTCGTCCATCCCGGCCATAAGTTTCTCCGAGGCCACGATACGGGCCGGCACTTTCATGCCCGGTTTTTGATCGGGCGGAATTTCCCAGATATACTCGCTGATTCTCTTTTTTTGCATAATTCAAATCCCTACAGATCGAGCACCATCCTGGTCACAAATTCCCCGTCGCGCTCGGTTATATTCAGGCGGTGGTGTGTCACCGCCTTGACATCGGTTTTGATGACATGCTTATCATAACTGATCGGCTCGCCTTTTACAATGGAAGTTAGCGATTTTTTGTCCTCGGCGATATGGATTTCGAAATAAGAGAAAAAGGATTTCTCGGTGTCTTTCAGATAGATGAGTTCGGCGATATAATTATACAGGAGCTCGTTTTGATCTTCGCCATCGACCATGAGATTGTACTCTTTCGATGGCTCGACCCGTTCGATCTCGGTTATGGCGGTAAAGCAGGCCGTGGCGCAGGCCTTGAAAAGATCCTCGAGCGTTCGGCCATAGGCGTCGAAAATGAAATCGGCCGAGGCCAAATCCTCAACGATTTCGAATCTGAATTCAGCGCGTTTCATAAAGTGTATGCCAGACTGAAAATTTCCACCCTCGCGGCGCCAACCGATAGGAGCGCCTCGGAGGCCTCATATACCGTGGCGCCGGTGGTGACAATATCGTCCACCAGCAGGATATGCCTGCCTGCGATCCCGGGCACAAGCGGGGGCGGCACGGCAAAAGCGTCCCTGACATTATTCCAGCGCATATCCTCAGCGAGCCTGGCCTGCTGGAAAGTAGCCCGGGTGCGTTTCAAGCCATTTGGGCAGAATTCCATGCCGCAGAGCTCGGCCAGGCGTCGGGCCAAGAGCTCCGACTGGTTATATTGCCTTTGCCTCTGCCGTCTCTTATGAAGCGGTACCGGCACAATCAATTGATTCTCCAATCTCGTGAGCCTTCTCAACATGGGTCCGTGCGCCATCTCCATCAGCCGTATTCCCAATTCGCGGGCCCCATGGAATTTGAACTGGAGTATGCATTCCTGGAGTTCGTTTTCGTAATTGCCCCAGTAATACAGATGCAGGTGGGCAGGTGGATGACAGGTGACGCAGGGACCGCCGCCATTCGGATTCCCGCAAAAGGGGCAAACCGGGCCAAAACCGACATTCTTATTATTCAGCGATTCGATACAGTTTTCGCAAAGCAGCTTATCATCAGAGACACTCTGGCCGTCGTCGGCAGAGTCGCGCTCTCGGCCACAGCAGAGGCATGACCATGGGGCCAGGAATTCCTGGAAATCGAGGTAGAGGCCGAGCGCGCCCCGAAGAGTCTTATGCCACGCTTGTGCCAGCACGGGTCCCGGCCTGCCTGCGCCATCTGGTGTACGTAATAATATAGGCCACAATCGACCCAACCACAAGGAGCGCCGATAGGAGCTGATTTCGCGAGAGGTGCTGATGGTCTATCGTCGCGAAAACCATCGAGTCCTCGTAATATCGGTAGAAATCGATAGAGAATCTCCAGGCGCCGTACAATCCCAGCGTGATCCAGAACGAGTGGCCATCGAATTTCTTGAACCTCTCGCTCCAGAGTACAATGAACAGGATGACAAACCCTGCAATCGCCTCGTAAATCTGAGTCGGTATCAACGGCGTATCGGGGAAAACGTACCCCGCCAGGGAATCGGAGGGGAAAATCACCCCCAAGGGGCTGTGTGTCGGCAGGCCAAAACAGCAGCCGTTCAAGAAACATCCGATACGGGTTATCCCTATCCCGAGGGCGAACATCGGCATCATGACATCGCATACCGGCCAGGGACTCATTCGTTTTATCATGAAAAACAGGAATGCCGCGATTATCGCCAGCACAACCCCTCCCATCATGGATAGCCCCGCTATGCCGACATATCCGGAATGAAAGGGATTTATAATGTCGAGGAGGTTGTTGGAAAACTCCTCGGTGTGGTAGATGACATAGAAGAATCGCGAGCCGATCAGCGCGGCTACGAGCACGATAAATGACAAATCGATTACGGCATTTTGATTCAAGCCCGCTTTGTTGGCCCTTTTTATGGACAGGTAGACTCCCAGGAGAAAGGAAATCGCCAGCAGCAGGCCATAAGACCTGACAAACGAAATTCCGATAAATTTCAGCGGTTCCGGATACATCGGCTTTCCTTTATTTAACTACATGGTATTTGCCATCGTCTTACTTCATGATAACGGCATTAGTTTCATGTGGCATTGCGCTTTTGTCAATACTCCTGCCAATCGCGGTTAATAGCCATCAAGAATCCGATTGCAGCCCAAAAAAACAGGAGTGACGAGCCTCCATAGCTCAGGAATGGCAACGGCAGCCCTGTCACCGGCATAAGGCCCATGGTCATGCCGATATTGAGCAACACCTGGAAAACCAGCACGGACATGAGGCCGCAGGCAATATAGCTGTAAAAAGCATTCCTGGCCCTGTAAGCAGTCGAAAAGCCCTTATAAAACAGCCATCCGAAAAGACCCACGACGATAATCCCCCCTATGAGACCGAATTGTTCCGAGAGGGCCGAGAAGATGAAATCGGTATGCTGTTCCGGCAGAAAATTGAGTTTGGTCTGAGAACCTTTCAAGAAACCCTGGCCAAATATACCCCCCGCTCCGATAGCGATCTTGCTCTGAATAATCTGGTAGCCCGCGCCGCGCGGGTCCTGGCCGGGATCGAGGAAGATGATAATCCTCATCTTCTGGTAGCCGTGGAGCTTGTTCCAGAGCAAGGGGGTAATCATGCCGAATCCCAGATTCAAGATAAAGAAGAAGAATCCCTGTACCACTGTCAAGCGCGAGATTAGTATCAAGACGAGCAGCAGCAAAAAGAATATGCCCCACGAAAACCAGTGAATGGCGGCGAGCATGCTGATAAGGGGAGTAATCATGAGCAGGATGCGGTTAAGCGGCATGCCGGTCCAAATCAATACCCCAAAAAATAGCGCGAAAAATACCAATGAACTTCCCAGGTCGGGCTGGACCAGGACAAGCCCGGCCGGAATCCCGATAATAATCAGCATCACGAAGACCCAGGAAAACCTCTCATAATCGAGTTTTCTGAATGCAAGATACCGGGCCAGAGCAATAGCCACCGCCAGCTTTGCAAATTCCGACGGCTGGAAGCTGAAAGGGCCCAGGCGAAACCAACGCTCGGCGGTCTCCCCCGAGGTGACCAGAAGCAGGCCCAGGAGAATTAATATCACTCCATAATAGGCAAACGACAGAACCTCGTGCACGCGCAGGGGCACGTAATAAATGGCAAGGCATAGCGCCAGCCCCACCAGGAGCCACATGATCTGCCTGGAATAGAGTCCATGCTCCGATGGCGCCGCCGAATAATATGTGGCGGAATAAATCAGGATGATACCGATGAGGCTAAGTACCAAAGGCGGGATGAAAATACCTAAATTAAATGTCCTGCTCATAAATTAATTTACAGGGTTGTATGCGATCGTAGAATCGGTGCCAACGCCAAAATACTGCTCCAGGACTCGTCGGGCAACCGGTGCGGCGACCGAACCCCCATGGCCGGCGTTTTCCACCAGGACAGCAACTGCGATCTCCGGGTTTTCGGCAGGCGCATAGCAGATAAACCAGGCATGATCCTCGCCATGCGGATTCTGAGCGGTGCCGGTCTTGCCGGCAACCGAATAACCTTTGACTGCGGCCTGATGGGCTGTTCCTGAGGGGGCGCTGACAACTCCCTTAAGGGCTTCTTTCAATATGGCCAGGTTTTGCGCTGAAATCGGAAGCCGTCCCACTTTCTCCGCCGCGAACTCGGTGGTGTCGTTATCGGGAGTGATTATTCTCGTAACCAACCTGGGTTGATACATATCGCCGCCATTGGCGATAGCCGCATAAATGGCCGCCATCTGCAGAGGGGTCACAAGTATTTCGCCCTGGCCTATGGCCAGGTTGACAACGAGGAATTTGGTCCAGCCGGCATCGCCGTAGCGTTTGTTGAAATAGGCCTGGTCGGGCGCCAGGCCGGGTAGCTCGCCGGGCAGGTCGATGCCTGTCTTTTGGCCGAAATAGCACCCCTTGGACATCCTGCCCCAGTCGCCGACTCCGTCCCGAACGCCGAGCTGGTAAAAATAAACATCGCATGACTGGATGATCGCGTCGACAAGGCCCAATGAACCATGCCCCTCCTTCCGCCAGCATTTGAAGACGCGGTTGCCAAACCTCTTGGCACCGGCACAAGAATCGAATCTGGTTAGAGGGCTGATATGTCCATACTCCAAACCGGCGGCGGCTGTGAATATCTTCATGGTCGATCCTGGCGGGAACGTCCCCTTGATGGCCCTGTTGAAAAGCGGATGGAGCGGATCCAACGATACAGCCTTCCATTCGTCGGGGGTGATGACCCCCGAGAAAGCATTGGCGTCGAAATCCGGCACCGATGCCAGGGCGCGAATACCACCATCGCGCACGTCGATAGCGACTACGGCGCCTGAGCCGCGGGCTCTTAGTTCATCCTCGGCGATTTTTTGAACCCCCCAGTCGATCTCGAGGTTGAGCGCCGAGCCGCGGATCGGATTAAGGCGGGGCCGCTCCGGAAATTCGCCCAGTATTCGTCCGGCGGCGGTCACCTCGAGGTACTTGAATCCATTTTGGCCCCGGAGTTGTTCTTCGTATTGCTTTTCTATACCCTCTTTGCCGATTATGTCACCGATAACGTAACCCGCATATTTGGGCCTGGTCAACTCCTGCTCAGTTATCTCGCCCACATACCCCCAGATATGCGAGCCCATATTATCGGCCGGATACTGCCTTGTCGATTCCACCTGGAATGTTATGCCGGGGAAATCGAGATTATGCTCCTCGATATAAGCGACAGTCCCGAACTCGACATCGCGCTTGAGTCGGATCGGCTGGAATTTGCCCTGCCATCCTAACTTGATTTTCTCCTTAATGTCTTCGGGCGGCTGGCCCATCACGGGACTCAAGCGAGAGACCACGGTATCGAGGTTCTCGACCTCATATGGCAGGATAAACATCGAATAAGACGGGCGGCTCTTGACAAGGATGGCGCCATTGCGGTCGGTAATGAGACCCCTTGGAGCCAGGATCGGCACCATTCGGATGCCGTTCATTTCGGAGGCCTTTTTATAAAAGTCGGTGGAGATGACCTGCATGGCGAAAAGCCTGACGGCGATGACTGCCAGGGCGCCGAAAACAGTCAGCATGATAAATCGATAGTTGTATTTCCGCCTGTCTACCGCTGCATCAGTCATGCCAGGTCCCTGTATCCGTACCTCTGTCTGAAAATCATGATGATAAGGCCGATTACGGCTGATGTATACACTGCTATTAAGAAGGATTCGGCCACCATTTTCGAAAAATTACCCATGAAAAATTGAGGCGCCGGAAAAAAACGGTATATGACGTGATATAGGAATGTTCCCAAAAAGACCATGGTAGATTCAAACCAGGGGTTTTCAAGATATATCGTCTCGCGGACAACACCGACGCCGTAGGCCAGAAAAGACGCCAACAGAGTCATCCAGCCCAGTTTCTGGGGATCGAGCAGGTCGATCGAGAATGCCAGGGCGAATGCGAACCAGACTCCGGTCAGCCGCCCATATCGTAGAGCGATGACAATTATGACCGCAATGAGGATATCGGGGAAAACTCCCCTGATCGCCAGGCGCGGGGTCACGACCACCTGAATGAAGGTGACGCAGGCCCAAGTCAGGAAATAAAACAGCGTCGGCATGCTACCTGCCCACCTGCAGGGTTGGGGTTGTCGTGGCCGGCAGAACAAAAACCTCGTCGAGGGCGGCCAGGTCGGCGCCGGGCAAGACTTTGATATCTCGGAACAGGCCGCTTTCCCGAGCCTCAGTTCTGATTACTATTCCTATGAACAGGCCCTCGGGAAAAATACCACCGAGGCCCGACGTTACGACGCTGTCGCCCACCAACGCCGATTCCTCTATCGGCACATCGCGCATGGTCAGATAATTTCCGCCGGTGTACGTTATGATCCCCTGGGCCCGGCTGGCCTGAATCCTGGCCGCCACCTTGCATGCGGGATCGAAAAGGAGCTGGACTGTCGCCGAACGCCAGCCGGAGGCAATCGTTTTACCGACAATGCCGGCAGCCGACATTACGGGCATGTTAGGTCCTATGTTGCTTTCGGTGCCGACCCCTATCAACATCGATTTATAAGGATACCCAAAGGATATGGCCACGACTTCGGCGGGCACCGGTCTCATGGGAGCATGGAGACTGAAGCCGAGCATGGTCCGCAGCCGGTCGTTTTCGTATTGATTTTCGATCAGGCGCGAGACCAGGACGGTCAGAGAATCGACCTTGCGGCTCAGTTCGCGGTTGGCCTCAAACGTGCTGTCGATACGGCGCAGATACCTGTCGAGTTCGCTATACGGATACAAAAGGGAAAGGGTCCCGATTCGTGAGACTGTGGTCTTGAGATCAAGGGGGAGCACAATCAAAATAGCCGATACAAACGTGGCTATGGATAATGGTATCAACTGGGGATTTCTTAATATCCCCCTTCGAAAATTCAGCATTTATTCATTTGAATCCAGAACTTCGATGAGATCCTCTTTATATTTGGCTTTCATCAGCTTCTGGCGATTTTTCTCGCTTTTCATCAGGTAAGAGAGCTTGGCCATGACATTCAGATGCGCCCCGATAGCGTCCTCCGGAGCCGCGATCAGGAAGAAGAGGTTGACAGGCTTGCGGTCCATGGCATCGAAATCCACACCCTCGTTCTTGCGCCCGAACGCGATCACGATACCCTTTACGGCGCGCGTCTTGGCGTGGGGAAAGGCGACCCCGTATCCGACTCCCGTGGTGACGAGTTTCTCACGCTCCAGCACGGCCTTGAGCAGCTCGTCCTTGTTCTTGACCATTTGAGAATTAGCCGCCAGATCAACCAGTTCGCCGATTATCTGGTCCTTGGTCTGTCCCTTCAAGTTGAACGAAATGACATCATCTTCACAAAACCTCGACAACTTAATCATCGTGCCTCCATTTAAAATTTCTCCGCTTCGTTGATCAGCATGATAGGGATATCATCCTCGATAGAGAAGCGCAAGCGGCATTGATGGCAAATCAATTTTTCATTGACGCGGTCGTATTCCAGGTCGCCCTTGCACAGCGGGCAGGCCAGAATGGCAAGCAGCTTGTCGGATAACATGACTTCTCTCCTCACGTTTCCATGAAAACGCCCATGGCTCTGTATTTGCGCAGGCGCTCCAGAAGAAGCGTTTGTTTATCCTTATTCATCAGTATCTTTAAATGATCAAGAAGGCTTTTTTTCAGATATTCGGCGGCCCTGGCCGGATCACGATGGGCTCCCCCGAGCGGCTCCGGAATGACGCCATCGATAATATTGAGATTGACCAGGTCCTCGGCAGTCACCTTCAAGGCGTCGGCGGCCTGGATACGATTGGCCTCGGCCTGTTTGGGGTCCTCGACCTCTTTCCAGAGAATGGCCGCGCAACCTTCGGGCGAGATGACCGAATACCACGAGTTTTCCATCATCAGGATGGTATCCCCGATGCCGATCCCCAGCGCCCCACCGGAGGCGCCCTCGCCTATGATAGCGATAAGGATCGGCACCTCCAGAACCGACATCTCCCTGATGTTGCGGGCGATGGCCTCGGCCTGCCCCCTCTCTTCGGCGCCGATTCCCGGATACGCGCCGGGCGTATCGACAAATATTATAATCGGCAGTTCGTATTTTTCGGCCAGCTTGAAAAGTCGCAGGGCTTTGCGATAACCCTCGGGGTGGCACATGCCGAAATTCCTGTACTGACGCTGCTTGACATCGCGACCTTTCTGCTGTCCCACCACCATTACAGGATCGCCGTCGAGCCGGGCGAATCCGCCGACCAGGGCTTTGTCATCGGCAAAAAGCCTGTCGCCGTGGAGCTCGATGAAATCGGTAAAAATGATCGGGATATAATCAAGCGTGTAAGGCCTCAGCGGGTGGCGGGCTAATTGCACGCGCTGCCAGCGCGTCAGACCGGAATAGACATCGGATTGCAGCTTGTCGCGTCGTTCTTCCAGTTCGGCGATTTCGTCGCGCAACCAGCCGACATCGCCAGGCGCCAGCTCTTTCATCTCGCGGATCTTGCGATCCAGCTCGACTATCGGTTTTTCGAATTCGAGATAATATTTATCGTCCATTGTCGCCTCCCGATTTCATTCGTCGGGATAAAATCAATCCGATAAATATAATGAAAATGCCCTCCAGGACAAGCATAATGTTGGCCCGGCCGAGGACGAAACCGACGGCCATTATCGAAAATTGGATGCTGATGACATAGAATATCCAGACCACGCTGCGATGTGAAATTCCGCTTTCGAGAAGGTAGTGAAAAATGTGGCGGCGGTCGGCGATATAAATCTTCTGGCCGGTTGCCGCCCGACGAACCGTGGTCGTGACCATCTCCAGGACCGGGACTCCCAGGGCCAACAGTGGAACGAACATGATGATGGAGGCGTAGCTCTTCGGCCAATAAAGCGAGGTCACCCCCAGCACGTAGCCGATAAAGAGCGACCCGGAATCGCCCATGAAAATCTGGGCAGGGTGGTAATTGAATTTCAGGAAAGCGATCGATATACCGAAAATTCCGGCGGCAAAGAGCGAGGCCAGGGGCAGGTCGAGCACCACGCTAAGTATCAAAAATGTCAGCGATGAGATACCGGCGATTCCGGCGGCCAGCCCGTCAAGGCCATCGAGGAGATTGAAGGTGTTGGTAATAGCCACGATCCAGATCACGCTCAACGGAATTCCCCAGAAACCCAATTCAACCAGCTTGTAGTAAGGCACATTCAAAACATCGGCGCGCACACCGCAGAGCACCGGAAAGAGGGCCGCGCCGGCCTGCCAGAGAAATTTGACCGGCGGGCTGATGCCGCGAATATCATCGACCAGGCCGAGGGTGAAAATGATGAATCCGCCCGCCACGACACCGGCGATCCCCTGCCAGTCGTTGTGCCAGAGCTGGGGATTGGCCATGAATCCCAGCCAGATCGAAAACGTAAACGAGATGACGAAAGCCACACCCCCCAGTCGCGGTATAGGAGAGGTATGAATCTTGCGCGGCCCCGGATAATCGAGCAAGCCCTTCTTGATACAATATGATTTTACAATCGGTATGATAATGTATGTCAGGTACGCCGAGAGAAGGGCCACAAGAAAGTACCCCGGTATGCGAAGATTCATCGCCTGCCTCCGCCGCCGAAAAAGATCAGGAGCGAGCTTGCCAGAAATCCGCAAGAGAGCGCAGCAGCCAATAATAAATTGCGCACAGGTTGATTGGCATTATGCTTCATGAAGTATTTCAGAACCGAGAGATGATGGTGGAAAGATGTAAAATACGGCCTCGCTCTTGTCGATTGTCTCCAGCCATGAATGACCTTGATATCGGGCAGTAGCCAGATGCCAAGTCTCTCCGCACCTATTCTCTTGCACAAGTCGATATCCTCGAGGTACATGAAAAACCTCTGGTCGAACCCGCCCAGGGAGCGGAACAGCTCGGTTTTGATCATGGCGGCCGTGGCAGAGACAGCCGGAACCGATATCGGAGCCCCGCTCAAACATTGAATATATCCGGCCTGTTTCTCGCGTGTGAGTCCGAGCTTAAATAGCGGCGAACCCCGCCCAAATAAAAAATCCAGGCGTGTCGGCAAGCTCCGGGCGGAAAACTGAGGAGTACCATCGGGCGAGACCATCAAGGGCGAAATCAATCCAACATTCTCGGTCCGGCAGGCATAGTCGTGAAGCGATTTCAATGTCCCCGGCGGCAGGATAGTATCCGGGTTCAAGATGAGTAGGTGCGTGCCATTTGCCATGCCTTGCCCCAGGTTGACCCCCGCTCCGAATCCGATATTTTTCCCGAGGATTACCTTTTTTATCGGCAGGGATTCCAGGAATTCGGCCGTGCCGTCGCGAGACCCATTATCGACTACAATCACCTGGCGCGAGATACCATCCTGAGCGGCTATTGAATCGAGGCACTCCTTGAGCGGACCCAGGCATTTGTAACTGACAATGATAATGGAAATGTCGATTTGTTGAGGCAAGCCTCACCTTCGATCGGGATAATTTCATTTCTCGGGGGCCAGATGCCGTCGCGCGCCTACAAAACCGCCGGCCACCAGGCCGACGATTAAAATGAGCCATGATAAAATGGTGATGTTTTTGCCGAGAATGTATTTTGGATTCTCGATCCGGAATTCTATCTCGTGCGATCCGGGCGGCAATTCCACGGCCATGAAGGTGTAATCGGCGCGGAAAATGGGCAATTCCGACCCGCCGGAGAATGCTTTCCAATAAGGGTACCAATTATCCTGCAGGGCCAGGAGACCAGGTCCGGCGAGCGTGGCTTGCACCTTGATGCGATCCGGAGGCGATTTCAGGAATACTACCGTATCGGTTGGTTGCGAGGCCGGCTGGGTAATCGGCAGTGCCGGGTTCCTGTCGACTATGATCTTATTGACGTAATCAAAATCAGGCTGGTATAATCGCACCAGGGCCTTATCCTCGTCAGGAATCGTCTCGTATTGATATACTATGCGGGCGCGAGGTAAGGCGTTTCTATATCGATAGATCTCGACGCCGCCGGGCGAGGCCAGGCGTTCGAGCGACGGTGCATTTATCGCCTGCCGTGAGATGATATATTCCGCATTGGTCAGGGAAAGGAAGGATGGTTTTCCCAGGTTCGCTTGATTGGAGCCGCCAAGGAAAATATCAAACCATTTCAGCTGATTGCCGTGATACCCTACCACCTGTTCGATTCCGAACTGGGCCAGCAGGTTTTGGTTCGATAAGGTCTGAGGCAGGGCCAGTATCCGGAATGGCTGGGATTGCCGCTCGAGATAATTTACAGCCGGAATCTTAGCGAAGTAAGGCTGGTGATCGACAGTCCTGATGAATTTCATGTCGTTGATAATCCAGCTATCGATCAGCACCAGGCCGATAATCGCGACAGCGATCGCGGCAAAAGATATCTTGCGCGAGAAATAAGCCCAGAGCAGGGCGGCAATCGCGGCCAGCAAGAAAGCCCCCAGAATCAGACCGCCGGTTATGTTGGATAGGTTTGACTGCAGAAAGCCGAGTTGGCCGGGTTCAATTTTGGGGTAGAAAATCGAGGTGTAGATTTTCATTATGCTCATGCCGGAGGCGGCTATGATTAGCCCTTTTAGCAGGTATATCCCGGCCATGATAATCAGAACCAGCTCGATTTTTCCGCCATTGGTGATTTTCTTGTTTTTCTCGAATTGATCCACCGCCCGAGCGCCCAGGAACATCACGGCGAAACAGAAAAGGAACATTATCGTGGACGGCGCCCGGAATTTGCTTACAAATGGGACAATATTATAAATGGGTTTGAAAATGACCCCCGAGTCTCCGAGCGCATATAGCAGGGCGAAAACGGCCATTCCCAGGAAAAAGAATGAATAGCGGTCGCGATAAATGAACAAGCCGACCAGACCGAGAATAATCGCCACCAGGCCGGCGTATTCGCTGTTAATTTTGAAATAATTCTTGCCCCAGTAGGTCTGCTCGGTTGAAAGGGGCGGATGATTCGAAAGGGTGCTGTAGCCGGATAAACCGGGCACGATTTGAGAGAATGCCTCCTCAGCATGGAGCGCCCAGGAGGAGGCATATTCATAACCCCTGCCCTCGGCCGCGCGAGGCGAGAATCTACGGACATAATCCTGTGTCGGCCAGATCGAAACCAGCGCCAGGCAAAGGCCGAATCCCATGGCTATGATGAATCCGGCGATCGCTGTAACCCTGTCCCTAGCCACCCTATTTTCTTTGAAAAGGAATATCAGGCGGAGCAGAAAATAGGCCCCGACGCACCACATGGAGAAATAGGCAAACTGCGGATGATTGGCCAGAATCAAGAGCGCGAATGCCACCGCGAAAGGCCACCACCAAAGCAGATTCCGCCTTCGGAACCCGATCTCTATCGTGTAAAGCAGGAAAGGCAGAAGGCTGGTGACATACATCCTGCCGTCATGCCCGGCGTAAACGAGCGATACCAGGAATCCCGAGAGCATGTAAATCGTGCCGCCTATCACTGAGGCCCAGACCGTAATTTCCATTTTTCGCAGGTATAGATGGGTGAAAACCCCCGCCAGGAATACCGTTATGACGAGCTTATACCCCAGCGCCTTGAAGAGCGGCAGGACAAATTGCAGCGCGGCCAGAGGGTAGAAAGTATCCCCATGCATGGCATCGACAAAAGGCAGGCCGCAGAATATATAGGGATTCCAGAGCGGTATACGATGATATTCCCTGACAAAGTCGGCATAGAAAGAGCGGAAGAAGATTCCGGCCTCGATCGTATCGGAGCCGAACAGCATTTTATTGCTGAAGATGAAGCCTGCGAAGACAGTGACGGTCAGCACCAGAAAATAAATATAGGGCCATCGCTCGCGAAGGAATTTTTTCATATCCATTTTATTACCCAAGTCAATCCAAATGCGATCAATTCCGCAATCGTCATTATTATTCTATAGCCAACCGCCACGGCCGCCGGCAGCGGCGCCGGAAATCCCGGCACCGAGGCCAGGAATAAGGCAATTACACCCTCCCGAACTCCCAGGCCGCCCGGGGCAAACAGCGCCAAAAATCCGATTGCCACAGCCGCCGCCAGTATCGCGGTCATGGGAATATACAATTGAATTTCGACCGGGGTCAACGCATTTGAGAATAACCAGAGGCCGAAGCCGAAAATGAACCAACATATCAGGTATAGGAAAAACAACTCGACGGCTCTGGCGATCGGGAGCCGAATTCTCACCTGCTGACGCTTGATTAGCTTCATCGCCCAGTTCATAAGGGGTTGGCCGAGGTCGGGCCTGATTGCGACCAACAGCAGAATTATGAGGACCGGTACCGCCGACCACCTGGACATCAGGCTTAAATCATCACCGAAACTGATCAAGCCCGATAACAGGGAAGCCGCGAAGAGCGAGATACCGGATAGCACTGAATAAGCCTGACCGATAAGCGAAGTCGTAATCGACACGCCCTCGGGAATTCCCTTATCCGCGGCGAAATAGGCGGATCCCACGATTTGCCATATCTTGCCAGGCAGGTACTTGCCGAGATTGGCCTTGAAATAGATGATAAAAACATCACGATACGGCACCTGGTGACCGAAAGCGTTGAGGACCCGCCCCCAACACCAGGCCGACATGACCCAGGCTGCCATAACCGCCAAAAATGCGAGAGCCGCATGGAGGAAATTGAAATGCGGCCCCATTTTTTCGAATTCATTCCAATTGGCGAGAAGATTCCGGAATAGGAAATAAAATATTACTCCAACAAGTATTATCTTTAGAGCGGACTTAAGATGCTTCAATGTCGGTCGTGTCTTATAAGGTGAGCCGAGCCTCCTGGAATGGCTGCGGCATCGCGTTTACTTTTTCCCCTTGATCGATTCTATCTCGTCTCTTATTGAAACGATGACCTCGGCCAAAAACCCGAGTGAAAACAACATCAATCCCGATAACACAAACAGGATGACAAGGTAAAGCCATACCCTGGACCCGTGAGTCGTGAAAAAGCGCAGGTATAAGGCAAGCAAGCCGGTAATAAATCCCGCGAATATCGACAGGACACCCAGCGTGCCGAAAAACCTCAGGGGCTTCCTCGTAAACGAGACCTGGAATTTTACCGCCAGGAGGTCGAGCACTCCACCCAGGATTCGCCCCGTACCGAATTTGCTCTTGCCGGCGTGGCGAGGATAGACATTGACCTTGACCTCGTCGATATTGAATCCGGTCTCGGCGGCCAGCACTACCATGTATCTATGCCAGTCGCGCCTCATCCTGATTCTATCGATGACATCCTTCTTAAACGTTTTCACGGAATTCAGGTCGTGAACCTTGACATTGAAAAGGGTCTGGCAAAGCTTGTTGTAGACATATGAGACAAATCTCTTCTGGTATCTGCCCTGTTTCCAGCCGGTCACAAGGTCGGCGCCCCTATCGATTCGATTGATCATGCGCGGAATATCCTGCGGATGGTATTGAAGATCGGCCGGATAAAAAACATAAACCGAGCCTCGAGCATTTTGGAACCCGGTTTCGAGGGCGGCGGTCAGGCCGCGATTGTTCTTATAACTCACAACCCTCAGCCAATGGTGTCGAATTGCCGCGTCGCGCGCCCTTTCGGCGGTCTTGTCGGTCGATCCGTCATCGACCAGTATAACCTCCCAATCGATCCCGACCCTCGAGATGACCTCCTGGAACTGGTCCAAGAGAGGCTTGATATTGTCCTCCTCGTTGAAAGCCGGTATGATGACACTAACACGAATTCTTCGCCGGTCGGTGGATTGTCTTTGTTGAGGTCTTTCCGGCGCTCGCTCTGGAGGTCTCTCGCGAGGTCGATCGCGGTTATCGCGCCGTTGGTCGCGGTGTTCGCGAGGGTCGCCGCGTCGTTCCGGCCGTGGTCTGGGCCTTTCGGGCCTGGGCCTTTCAGCCATCGACTGCTCAGCCCTCGGTTGATCGGCTGCCGGCCTATCTTGCTTACGCTCCGGCGATGGCTCAGCCTTTGGAATGGCCGCCGGTTTCGCGGCCGGAGAAACAGGCTCCGGCGGTGGCTCAGGCGGCGCTGCTGAAACCTCCGGCATCGGGATATTGAGTGAAGCCTGGGTCTCGACATGGGGCGTAGCAACGCCCTGAACCGGCTCACGCGGAGATGAATCGGCGGGATGTTCTCCAGCCGACGGGATAATTGGCCGCGTCTTCTTCACGCGCCTGCGGCCGAAAAGATTTTCATCTGGTGACATGACATTCCTAACCTAAGTGTTCTTGATATAATTTCTGAGAATCTCCAACTGCTTTAGAATCGATTTGTCATCGGGCCTTAAATGCAGCGCTTTCTGATAAGCCCGCAAGGCCTTTTCGGGCTGAGGAGGAGTGCTCTTAATATAGGAATCCCCCAACAACCACCAATAATTCATATTTCCTTCATCGAGTTGCACCAAAGATTCAAGATATTCGTAATTCGGATTTTCTCCCGCTGTGACTAATTGAATCCGCATTCTCAACAATACCGATGAAATTGTCTCGCCATTTAACCGTTCATATTCATCAAGCATTACTAGCGCCAAATCAATCCGTTTACCAAGCAAAGCAATGACTGCAGATTCATAGGAGCTCGGCATATACTGCTTCGCCTTCAGATTAGGCGAGTTCGGTGCTATTAAATATACGTTTATTGGGTAGCCACGCAAATAATATGTGGTGACAAGGGGGGCATTATTCATTATTTCGGGGTAATCCTTGAACGCCCTTCTCTCATTAGATCCCTCCCCCCCGCCTGCTTCGATTGCGACATGAGTGGCCGGAATATCATTGAAAAAATTCTTTTCCACAACTGGCACTCCGAACATTTTGATTACTGACCCAAAGTTATTTTCCTGAGTCAATGCCGAGCTATAAGAACCAATAACGACCGCATCTTTTGATAATACCCTGCCGAGATCGCGGGAGGAGTTGGAAATTGTCTTCTGCAATTTGAAATTATTGCCGAAAAACAGCCAATTCTGATTTATCACAAAGGCGATTATCGCCAGCGGCATGATAAACAGGCTGATATTCTTGACAAAATTGATTTCTTTGAGCTTATATTTATGGATGGCAATTGCCGTCAATGTGACAACTATGCCCATCAACATTGCCGCTGGAATATATTTCTGGATTATTTCTATGCTTCTCATGTCAAATTTGGGGATAAGTAGCAACTGTGCGCTTATATACGATCCGGCCATATAGACCATTATGAAAAATGGCCAAATCCTATTTCCCCAATCGATATTTGTTTTGGTAAGGAGTATAAGCCATCGTGCGGAAAGGTAAGCCGCCGGGGGAAAAATGATCATGGCATATCGCATCGGCCTGTAATTCCAAGGGAATAGAAATACAAACATACCTAGAAGCCAGAAAGCGTTAAAAAGATCAGTACGATCAACTTCTTGAAGAAGTTGCTTTGAAGGCGCTAGGCTGATCCCAATAACAGAGGCGAGGCCCAAAAAGCCCGCGACCAATATGATAGTCTGCTTGGACCATAACCTGATATCGAAGCCATATGAATAAAATTGTACTAGAAACATCTTTACAGACTCAAGCGCTTTGGGAAAGCCGTACATGCCGGTGGAGATTTCAGAGATATAGCCTCCTACATCGGCCCTTGCGGGCATATACATGAACACCGTCCACAATATCAGAATAAATGCATACCCAATCAGGAATGAATATAAGACGTTGAACTTATGCCAGCTTCTTCCGGCCTTCTGCAGCAACTCAATAATCAAAATTAGAGCTGCGAGGGGAAGAAATGCTATGGCAAGCAATTTCCCAAAGAACGCGGCAGCAGCGAATAGCATTCCAGCAGCAAATGAATGCAAAACGCGTTGGCTCTTTTTTAGCAAGAAATATGACGCCGAAGAAATCAAAGCCAATGTTGTGACCTCAAGAAAAGTAAGCGTGCCATAATTGATAAAAATATAATTGAATCCCAGAAATACTGTTCCTAACATGGCCTGCCCATGACTTCTTTCCTTCCACAAATTATAACTGAAAAGCATGACCAAAAGGGACAATGCTAGCGCGACAAAATTGGCCTGCGCTCGCCCGGTGCCAAGCAATCTAAAAATAGGATAGGCGATAATAGTGGTTACGTTGTTAACGAAAAAGGTATAACGCGAATGGAAGATTTCATATGAATTGAAAAGCGCCTTATTGCGCGCAAATGAAGTATATTGAGGGGGGTCGGTCGATAATTCCTGGCCTGTCGAAATGCCAAATGGCGTGTCATTGTTCAAAATGAGGAATCTGTAAATAATAAAGGCCAGAAAAACTAAATCTAAAATAAGACTCTTGGCCAGTTTTGAATTTTGCCCATCATTCATGTTTTTTCCGCGATGGATATTATCGATTGACCAAAGGGCGGCTTTACAAGGCGCTCGATATGACTAAGTATCGGTACAATATATTTGTCGTATACTCTAACCTTCACAGTCGAAGTGCGCTCATTTCTAACCACCTTATTGGTGTAATACCATGCCAGGAGGCCTATAGAATTGAAATATCTGACGTTGAATGTCGAGAAGCCAGCACTATTCAACTTTGAAATTAAATCGCCCACCGAATATCGTCTAAAATGCCCGTCAACGCGGTCTATTGTGCCGAAGGCGAACTGGAAAGCTGGCACCATTAAAATTAATTTGGCTTTGTCGCAGACAATGGAATTCATGTTTTTCAATGCATTTAGATCGTCACCTATATGCTCCAAAACATTGAGACAAATCACAGTGTCAATTTCCTGCTTCACCCAATAATCCATTTCTGTAATCCGGGTAACATCAAAATTTGCGATAATGATATTTGGGTGATTTGCGAATCGATTCCGTAGGATTTCAATACAATTTTCCGCAATATCTGTGGCGTGAACTTTCGAGTGGTTCCGCAAAAAATTGGTGAATGTTCCTATGCCTGCGC
>Ga0154764_1068_pt2 | contig 23482 bp, 24 predicted proteins | sample Rifle2008BG16ft_FD_105772 | JGI IMG/M metagenome (GOLD analysis project Ga0154764, IMG submission 105772) | candidate division Zixibacteria bacterium RBG_16_53_22
CGGGGTGCTATGTGAGATTATGACAGTTCCGATTGTGGAGTGATCGATTCTGTGGCGCTTTATCGAGGCGGCACACCCCTCGCCGGCATCAAATTGGTATAGCAGTCCCCCCTGCCCTATGAGAATCGAGGAATTAGTTCGATCTATCGACGGATCGCCGGACGAGCTTCCGAGGATGATAATTTCGGGCACGGCTAATCGCCCTGTGCGAGTTGATTCCGAAAGAAGGCAACCGTCTTTTCAATACCTTTGTCAAGCGTGACTTCCGGGGACCAGCCGAGGTATTTTTTTATTTTGCCGTACGTGATACAGCTTCGTTTCTGCTCGCCCAGCTTGGGTTCGAGGTTAATGCGCGGCTGGGTCGATCGGGCGGCAGTCTTAATTTTGTCGAAGATGGTATTGATATCGGTTTCGATTCCGGTGCCGACATTGAATGTCATGGAACTGGCGAAATCGATGGCCATGAGATTGGCGCGAACAATATCATCGACGAAAACGAAATCGCGGGTCTGGCAACCATCGCCATAAATTACCGCTTTCTCGCCTTTCAGGAGGCGTTTGGAGAAAATGGCGACCACGCCCGCTTCACCCTCGGAGTTCTGCCTGGGGCCATAGACATTGGCATAGCGAAGGCCGACATAATGCAAGCCATGCTGATAATTATAGAAGAAAAGGTACTTCTCGAAAGCGAGTTTGGAGATACCATAGGGGCTTAGAGGATTGGCGGCATGAGTTTCGGGCGCGGGGTACTCCTCCTGCTCGCCATAAATGGCGCCGCCGGTCGAGGAGAAGATAAATTTCCTGACCCCATGCTTGACCGAGGCCTGGAGGAGGTTGATACCACCGATGATGTTGATCTCGGCATCATTAGCCGGATTCTCAACCGACTTGCGCACGTCCATCTGAGCGGCGAGGTGGAAGACCGTTTCGAATTTGCCGCGTTCGAACACCTTGTCGATCACGGGACTTGCGATGTCCAGCTCAAGAAATTCCGCTTCGCCGGGAATATTGGACCGCTGGCCGGTCGAAAGGTTATCGAGAATGGTAACCCGGTGCCCCTCGGAGAGAAGCGCATCAGCAAGATTCGAACCTATAAAACCAGCCCCACCTGTTACAAGTATATTCATTGACAAATTCCCGATTTTAAGTGTCTAACCGCGGCCGGAAAGCCCTCTGTTAATAATCCCTTCTCCTCATCGACAGGAGACCCAATCTAAGCGGCACTATCGTGGTTGTCAAATTCAAAATGAACATCAAAGCCAAAGCCAAGATTATTTCGAAGCGAGGAAATGGAATGGTCGGATCCATGCGGTGTATCGTATACCTGTGAGCCGGCAGGGCTGCGATAATCACCATGAGGCCGACATAAACAAGGCTGATTATGGTGGTCAGCATTCCCCCGGCCGAGGAGGCTATCTTGCCCGGATTTTTCTCGTCGAACCTGGGGTATACCGCTCCCATGCCAACCGAGAGGCTGGTCAGCGAGACCGACATCAAGAGCACGGAGACGAATGACAGCACCATCAGAGCCCCCCTCAAGCCGAGCATGGCGTTGGAGACGAAAGCCAAAACCTCGGAAATCAGGAGGAATATAATAAATGCCGACCAGAATTTGACCCAGAACACCCTGCGGATCGACATCGGCGAAGACACAATGGCCCAAAATGATTTGCCCTCGAGGCTGATATTGGGAAAGACGAAGCGAACCGAGAGGGTGGCCAGCATAAAGCCGGAGAACGCGAAATTTGTAAAACCGATGAGAGTTTTCCAGAAGGGGTCCTTCATTTCGGTTGGGAAATACTTGAGGTTCAGAAGATATATGATGAGAAGCACCAGGAGTATGGAAAACTGCGCCCATTGTGCCGGTTCGCGGGAGAACAGCTTCAAATCCTTGGCCAGGACCGCCCTGAAGTCGGACGGGAGCCATTCCGGAAGCCTGAAAAACGATGGTATCTTCCTCCTTACAGATACTTTAGCAGGGACGCCGGAACCGTATTCCATCGAGGCCAGCCAGCTTTGGTAATAGTATCGATCAGCCAGACCGAACAGGATATTCAGCGCCAGAAGCGAGGTCGAGATCAGGGCCAATACATAGGCCAGAAGAGCCCGGCCGGCCTCGGCGGAGATCAGCCGCAGTGTCTCGGAGATCCAGAAGCTGGGCAGAAACGGAAATGAGGTGACTCCCATCGAGCCCAGGTAACTGTTAAGGACTCTGAAATCAGAAACGACATTGAATGCCAGTGACGACGGCTGCCCAATCTTGAAATACGCCGTGATGCCGAGAACCAGGAGCAAGGCAAGCCAGATCAACAGCGTCCGGGGGCTGACCCGGCGAGAAATCAGGAACATGAACATTGCTATGGCCACCCCGATGCATCCGGGGATGATAACGAATGGCGCCAGGACGAGGAAGAATTCGAATATATATTCCCACACCGCGAATTGGCGAACCATGCCATAGGCCACGATTGCCGGCAGGCCCAGAATCATTACGGCCCAGGTCGAGAAGATAATGTTATCGATGAACCTGACTGCAAAAACCTGACGGAAGCTGGCCGGCGTGGAAAGAAGATAGGCCGTTTCGGGCGATCGGTAAAGGGTGGTTATCGATGTCACGAGGTTGGAGATGACGAGCATGATGAAGATCGCCATGAATCCGAGGGAGATAATCTTATTCATCAATAGCTGGCCGATATCGACCAGGCCGTTGAGATAGCTGAATATCTTGAAAAAGAAGAATAGGCCGCCGGCGAAAAAACCGCAGCCGACAAGTATCCCGACCAATAGCCTCAAGACGTGTTCGCCGCTCATATTTTTGAAAAACGAGCCGATGGCGACTGTCTTATAGCGGAGTATGTGAAGCGTGTTATTGACCATCGAAACCATGCAGGTTGGCGGCCTTAATGCCGCCGGTTAATTTCAGGAAAAGGCCCTCGAGGTTATCGCCCTCGGCGGCGGCCTCGCGACGCAGTTCGTCAAGAGTCCCCAGGGCCACAAGGCGGCCATTGTTGACCACCCCGATGCGGCTACACATCTCCTCGGCAACGCTGAGTATATGGGTCGAAATAAAGATGCTTACGCCGCGCGAGGCGTAGAGCCTGAGCATATCCTTGACCAGCTTCATCGACTGGGGATCGAGGCCAACCATAGGCTCATCGATCACGAGGACCGCTGGCTCATGCACGAAGGCGGCGCCGAAAACGACTTTCTGTCTCATGCCATGCGAGTATTCCTCGCAGCGTCGATCGGCCCAGCCGTTCATACCGAACAGATCGCATAGCCATTCGATGCGCGCGGAGAGTTCTTTATGCGGGACACCATACAGGCCTCCGGCGAATTCCAGGTATTCGCGGGCGGTCAGCTTTTCGTACAGATAGGGGGTATCGGGGACATAGCCAATTTTCATCTTGGCGGCCTCGGGCTGATGAGCCACGTCGATACCACATATCTTGGCCTGACCGCTTTCGGGCCTCATGAGGCCGGTTATGATTTTAATGGTTGTGGTCTTGCCGGCGCCGTTGGGACCCAGGAATCCAAACAACTCTCCCCCCTTTACCGTCAGGGAAAGATCTTCCACCGCGCGCTTTTTGCCGTATGATTTCGATATATTTATTAGTTCTATCATCTAAAGATTCTGCCCGTAAGATTCCTCGATAATCGTGACTTTGATTTTGCCGACAACACGCATGAGGTCGGCCTGGCGCTCGAATCCACCCTCGAGAAGTTTTATGTGGCTGGCATCCGTAATCTCCTGTCCGAACGTGGGATCAAGCGGGCTCCAGCCACCGACATGAACCGCCGGCCAAGCATGATAGAAAAACATGCCATCCTTATAAACCAGCCCGATACATATCTTGGTTGGTATGCCGGAAGCGCGAGCCAGGGCCGTGTAAAGTGACGTATGCTCGTTGCAATCGCCCTTTCTCACCTCGAGAACATCGATAGCCGAGGGGAGAGAGACACTGTAATCTTTCTTGACATTCTCGTATACCCAGCGGCCGAGCTTGTTGGCCCTGGCCCCGAGATCGGTTTCCTGGCCGACAATCTCCGAGGCCCTGGCCACCATTCTGGGGTCGTCGACTTGCAGAAAAGGCTCGGCGCTCAAAAACCTGCGCGGTTCGGCCAGCTCGGATGCAATTCGCTGGCCGGGCTCGATTTCAATTAACAACGGGTCTGTGGAAATGATCCTTTGAAAATCATCGTCGAGATCGAGGAGCTCCGGCTTGACACCATCAATTTGAACTCGCAGGCGAGTTACCGCGCGTGGATCGGATATCAGGCCCATGCACGGCACCGCCAAATCGATAAGTAAGTCCCTATTATCCGGTCGAACATCGGGTATGTTAAGAGCCTCGTCCTGTCGCGCCGCGACCATAACCATGCCCCCGGCCTCCTCTTCCCTCAAGACATGGCCGCTTTCGTCAACCCACATTGTGCTTGTCATGCCCGATATGTTTAGTGTCAGGCGATGGGCATCCTCGAAACCGGAATAGGCGTCATCTCCCGCGGATGAATCGATGTTGACCAGGATCACGTTCATGGCCATGGAGAACGGATCGAACGTGGGAAGCTGGAACTCGCCTTTGGGGAATCCCCGCACACTGGCCAGGAGAGGAATGCTGCTGGGAATGTATATTCCTCTCTCGGCATCGAAATACAACCTTGATTCGCTGTTTTGCGAGCGGAATTTTATTTCCAGTTTGCTGTTGTTAACCTCGCCGAAAACGTCGGTGGTATAATCGCCCGATACCAGTCCGAAGGTGAAATTCTTTAAAGAGAAATCGACATTGAGAACGGCATAGGAGTCAAGATAAATTTCCCGGATGACACCGCCCATGGGAAGCCTTATGAGGGAGTAGTCCTTCAATACGTACCCCAGGGGCGATTTGGAAAAGGATTGCATCGTATATCCTATCTTGGCGCCACCCATAATGACATTCATCCAGTTCTGGAATTCGCCGGATATGCCATCGTTCATAGGCACGTCGGTAAGCTCGACGGTCCTGGAGGTGGCGTAGTTATTGTCGTAAATGAGAAACATCGAGAAACCCCAAAGGCCCAGGGCCAAAAGGGTCATAACCTTGGAGCCAAGGCCCTTTTTGAAAATCCCCATAAAAATAACCTCCTTCACCTAAGTATCGGCGAAAGATGAGGTTTCTTTGAGGGTCGGGATCGATTACCAGTTCCCGGCAATATCGAGTATCGCCTTCGCGGCGGCCTCGATATCCTCGTCGTCTATATCGAGATGCGCCACGGCGCGAATCCGACCAGCCCCAAAAGGCACAACCAGAATCCCGCGTTCGGCCAATTTGGAGACGAGTTTCCCCACCTCCAACGGCGGTTTCAGGTTAATAACAAGGATGTTAGTCTGGACGGTTTCAGATTTTATGTCGAGGAGATCGCAACTACCGAGAATCTTGGCGAGTTTCGCCGCGCGAACGTGATCCTCTCTGATGCGGCCGAGGTTGTTCTCAATCGCATAGAGCGCCCCGGCGGCGATGATACCGACCTGGCGCATGCCGCCCCCGTACATCTTCCGTATGCGACGGGCTTTCCTGATTCTTTCTTTGGTCGAGACCACGGCCGAGCCAACCGGCGCCCCCAGCCCCTTGGAAAAACAGACCGAGACGCAGTCGAAATGGGCGGCGATCTCGGATGGCGGAATACCATGAAAGGCGGCAGCATTCCAGACCCGGGCCCCATCGAGATAAAACAGCATGTTATTATCGCGGGCGAGTTTTTTGATTTCGTGGATCGTTTCCATGGGATAGACGGTGCCGCCAGCCCGATTATGGGTATTTTCGAGCGCTATTACGGCGGTGCGCGGAGTATGGACATTCTCCGATCTGATCTGGGGCGCTAAAATTCCTGGGGACAGGATGCCAAGAGCGGCGTTCAGGGGGTGAAGCTGAATCCCTGAGAGCGCCGAGGCCGCCGCGACCTCATAGTTAAATATATGAGAGCCCGATTCACACAGAATTTCGTCCCCCGGGCCGGCCAGCAGGCGCAGCGATATCTGGTTAGACATGGTACCAGAAGGCACATACAGGGCGGCCTCGTGGCCGAGAATGGCGGCTACTTTTTCCTCGAGTTTCTTGACAGTCGGGTCATCCTCGAAAACGTCGTCGCCAACTTCGGCTTCGGCCATGGCGCGCCGCATTTCAGGCGATGGTTTGGTGACAGTATCTGATCTTAAATCGATTATCTTATGCATGGATAAAAGAAGGCCCCGAACTTTGTTTGCCCGGGGCCGAAGCTTAGTGTAATAAAACTACATTTGTGGCGGCCATGCCCTCCGGGCTATCCGCCACCTCAAATTCGACCTCTTCGCCGACTCTGAGGGTTTTGTACCCTTCCTTCTTAATTTCGGAGTGATGCACATAGAAATCCTGCGAATCAGGCTCGGAGGTGATAAAACCGTAACCTTTGAGGTCATTAAACCACTTTACCTTCCCTCGCGGCACTTGACCCTCCATAAATTATAGGCATTTTTTATCAATAAAAGATCCAGTTTTCATCACGTTCTTTTAAAATATATCCCGACCGGGGCCTTTAGTCAAGAGAAATATTTTGAAATAACCATTTGGCTTACAATAACTTGCATAATTGCGCCGGATGTTACCGGGACGATCAAATTATCGTCGATGTGGAGCGTAACGGCCTCGACAACCGTGGCCGTAACGGCCCCGACGATTTTCACCCAGAAAGGAATGCCGGGTATCACGATTCCGGTCAGGACGCAGGCAACCAGGAAGCTGACAGAGCCTTCAAGGGACTTATCGCGGAATCGTACTTTTCCCCAGATTCGGCCGATAATGGCGCCTGCCGTATCGCCGATGACTATGAAAGATATGGCAGCGATCGCTATCGGTTTGTCGAAAAGCAGAATGGTCAGAATTGAGCCGGATAAAATATAAGATGCCCCGATAAGGTCCCTCTTCTCACTGGGACGAATCATTATCCCCATATACCGTCGTATAAAATGCCGGCTACGCCTGCTGCCGAAAAGCCGGACATAATCAAGGTATAAGGAGACCGCCAAACTAAACGCCAGCACGGGGATGACAATGCCGATACCAAGGAAATGATACCCGATCGGAATGGCTATGGCCCCGAGGTGTATGAGCTTACGAAAAACCTCTCCGATGATGGAGATGTCCCTGGTCTTGGACGGCGCAAAAACCGAATCCGCCGCCATTCCCTCTCTGCCATCCGCCGGCAGGGTAACCAGGTTAACTTCCTTCTTGTTCAGAGGCTCTGGCTTCAATCCGAATGACCTTCTTTTCCTCCGGCTTGAATTTCTTCACGACATCATCGTTGACCCGGATGATTGCGCTCTGGCGCCATTCGGCAACCAGGGCCGCGGTCTTCGAGGCGTTCTTGGCATCTCTGAGCTTCTGCCTTATTCCCGGGCGCACCTGGGCCAGCGTCCTATCCTGTTTTTTGTTGATGAGTTTTATGAGGTGATAGCCGTAGGCGGTTTTCACCGGATGGCTGACACTTCCGACCTGCATCGTTTCCGCCACGCCGTAGAATTCTCGCCCCATTTCATCGGGGCCGATATAGTCGAGATTGGCCAGTGTTTGGCGGATATCGGGTTCCCCCGGGTAGTAGCGTTTGACCATCTCCATAAAATCGGCGCCGGCGACTATCGAATCCCTGACAGTCTCCGCCCGAAGCGAATCCTGGGTGTCGTTTATAAGGGTATCCTGGAACAGAATGTGCTGTACCTGGAGCGGTCTTTTTTCCTTGTAGTCGTCCTCATGAGCGGCAAAATAAGCGGCCACTTCCTCCTCGGTCGGATTGTATTCGACATCATTCAGCACTCGCATGATTCTCAAATTGGCTTCATTGATGACAACATCATCGGCCGCCGAGACGATCTCGGGATCATCCATATATCCGAGGCTCCTGGCGGCGCTTCGAAGGAGCAGGGTGGTCGACATCATGTCGAGCATCTCCTTCTTATTCTCCACGGTCAGGGAATCGACCTTTTTCCAGCGGATAAATTTAGGGATCGATTCCTTGTAGGTGAAGCCAAAGACGGTATCGGTGGCATTGACCGCCATGATCCAGGCTCGGTCTCCGACAAGAGAATCAGGCTGGGCCAGCAGCTCATCATTGTACTTGATGCTTGCGGCTTTTTTAAGGGAATCGACGAAGACGTTGGAGATCTCCCGCTCGCGGCCGGTTAATATCTCCTGATAAATCTCGGCGCTTAAGGTGGAGTTCAGAGGTCTGGGAGCGGGCGCGGCATGGTCCTCGATTTTGATAACATGATAACCGAATTTAGTCTTAATTGGGCCGGCGATCGATCCGACCGGCGCGGCAAATGCCGCCGAATCGAATTCCGGCGCCATTCGGCCTCTGAGGAAATAGCCGAGGTCGCCGCCCTTGTTGGAATTATTAGCGTCCTGCGAATATTTGGCGGCCAGCGAATCCCAATTTTCGCCTTTGAGGGCCCTCTCCAGAACCGCCTCGGCCATCCGACGGGCAATTTGATCCTCTTCCGCTATCAGGGTCTTCCTGACATCTTCATCGACCACGCCGGCTGTATCGGGTTTGCCGGGACGGACAAGGATATGCCTGGCCCAGACTTTCTCGAGTTCGTTATACTTGTTTTTATTGTCCTCGTAACGCTTTGTGACCTCGGCGGTATCTATATGAATTCGCCCGGTGATCTGCTTTTCGAAGACGATCTTGAAGACAGTCTGTGTGATATCATCGTTCTTCTTCTGACTGAATTCCCAGTCGCTGTTCAACTCGTTCTTGATCGAATCGATTCTGATCTGGACCAATTTCAGCCGGATAAGGCTATCGACTGCGGCGTATTTCAGCGAGTCGAACGGGGTCATTGGATCGACATTTCTCTGAATTTGCTTGATTGTGGAATCGAAACTGGCTACCGTAATGACCCTGCCATCGACCATGGCGACGGTCGCGCCCGGATTCATAATTTTCGACGAACCGAATAAGCATGCCATAAACAGAAGCGGCAGAACCGCAAAAATGAATTTCCTCATCGTCTCCTCACTCTCCTATATTTGCAGACAGATAATATTAAGCCGGATAATTGCGCATGTCAATAGCCAATGCTCGAATTTCGGCATAGTCAATGCCGGTTGGACGGACGCGGCAACGCATTTCATTGATTTAGGTATACGCGAGGAACAAAGAGAGGTTCTTTAGAAACCGGCGCCAAGCGAAACCAGGAAAGTGTTGTCGAGGTCGGTGTGATTCCTCATGGCCAGATCGACATTGAATCGGCCAAGTGTCAGCCCGGCCCCGAGAGTCAGGTTGCCATATTCCGAGCCTATCCTGCCGGCGATCCTGCCCATATATGAAATCTCAACCCCGAAATGTGTATCGATGGAAGCCGGGCCGGCCGATATCTGCGCTCCATAGTCGATGCCCTCGAATCGCAGGTCGGCATCGGCAAACAGAGCGCTTTCGAATCGTCCCTTCTGGCCGTGGAATTTGGCGCCGAGCCTGGTCGTCGGATATATGCTTTCCTTCCTGCCGGTAGAGTATGATAGCAGCGTGGTAGTGGCATCCTGAATATTAAGACCGATATCAACCCAGCGCAGCGGCGAAGCCTGGGCGCCGATATCGAGACCGAGCCCGAAAGCGTTTTCATCGACAATATCCCGATAGATTAATTTGGCCGAAACGCCGGCGCGGAACTTGTCGTTGAAGGCCCGACCATATGAGAAATAACCGGCATAGTCGGCATGCGACTCTTCCTTGATCTGGTAAAATCTGCCATCACGGCTGCCGGTGACGATGATGCCGCCACCACCGAGGCGGTAAAGCGAGATGGCCAGCGCGGCCTGGTGTTCGCTGTCGCCCACGGGGCGGGCATAGGCCAGGTAATCGTGATTGAGGAGAGCGCCGAAAGTCTCGGAGTGCATGAAGAAGGCCTGCGGCCCGGAAAGGGTGGCCAGCCCCGCCGGATTGTAGTATCCGGAGAGAGCATCGCCGCTATGCGCGACATAAGCCCCTCCAAGTGAGATGGGCCTGGCGCCGACGCCGAGGGTCAGGAATTCTCCAGCGTACTTGGCTCCGTGCGATTGGCCGACAAGGCCAATAATCAACACCACCATCAACAGAATTTTTCCCGGTCTCATGTCATCAGCCTCGATAAAATGTGCCGCAAGTTACTCAATTTGAAATAATCTCAATCAGACGAAACCTGGGCCTTCTGATATTCAGTCCAGTTTTGTGTCTTATATATACCGTCGCCGACATATTTGAGAACGACCATGAACTGATTCGGGGGCGCGAAACCCGGCATTTTATTGATTTTCTTGCCATCCGACTCGACGAACCATGTTTGGGGAAAGCTATTCACTCCGAATGAGCGGGCGACTTTAATACCATCGCTGGGCCCGGCGGCCAGGTTGAGCTTGTCGCGTGATTCGGCGTTCACCTTGACTGCCACGAAGGCCTTATTGATATACTTGATGATTTTGGGATCGGCATAGGTGGTCTTATCCATCTTCTTGCACCAGCCGCACCAATCGGTGTAAAAATCGATTATCAGCGGTTTGTTGGTTTTGGCGGCAAGCTTGACGCCATCGTCATATTTCAACCATTTAATGCTCTCGGTTTGTTGGGTTTTGGAAATCGCCGCGGTTCCAAACAGGACCAATGTCGCGGCTATAATAATCGCGCCCATTTTCCTCAATTTCATCCTGTATTCTCCTTTGAAGCAAGCGAGGAATCGTCGATCATTTGATTATCATCGAATGTCATTCCAGATAGAATATCGGCCGGGGTCGGCGCAGGCTGAAGTGTCAAATTGCAGGCCGAGCGGCGAATTCATATTATCCATGGATTCAATATAATCCTCGCCATAATCCGACGCAAGCAAAACACGTCAACTCCTCGAATATCATCAATTTAAACTCGCATGATATATCCATTGTTCCATCACAATTGCCCCAAGATCGATCGACAACGGAGTTTCAGGAACGCTTAGTGGCGCTGTTTGTGAGCGGTTGAAGCCTGATATTCTCGGCTCCCAGGATGTTCTTTAGATGCTTGAGAAGCTTGTGATTGGGATTGACTCGATACCTGGTTGATTTGTAAACGACCCGCTTGCCATTGCCATTTTGTTCGATGATAACGTCGCTTTCACCGGGATTCTGGGAAAGAGAGTCTAACATAGCCTGCCTGCGTTCATCATCGAGGGCGTTTTCAATCCTGACGCGAAGGGCGACCGGGTACTCCCGGGCGGCGGTATCGAGGAGAGTCATGTCGTCGCCCTTGATGCTGCGCTTATCGTCCCGCACGGAGATCGAGCCGAAAACCAGAACGGCGTTGCCCTCTTTGAGCAGGAGGCGGCGCTTTTCGAGAATGTCGGAAAAGATAATCACCTCGCCGGTACCGGTGAAATCCTCGAGCGAGAGAACGGCAAATTGCTTCCCCGCCCGGCTGGCCTGTATCTTGATTTTACTCAGGATGCCGGCCGCTTTGATTTTCATGTTATCGGCGGCATTTTCCATTTCGCCCAATTTCAAATCGACGAAGCAATCGTAGATTTCCCTGTAGGTGTCGAGTGGATGGCCGGAGATCCAATAGCCGAGCGACTCCTTCTCACGGGCCAGTATCTCCATGTCGGACCAGGACGGAATGTCCGGGAGCCGGGGCCTGGCAAGCTCCCCTGGTGAGGCGTCTCCGAATAGAGTCGACTGGCCGCTTTCGATATCGCGCTGTATGCCCGAGCCGTAGGCCATGGCCGGTTCGACCGCCGCCAGAAGCGCGGCGCGGTGAGTACCGATTGAATCCATGGCGCCCGACATGACAAGATTCTCGATGGTGCGTTTGTTGACCAGGCGAAGATCGACGCGGCTGGTGAAATCGAACAAGTCCTTAAACGGGCCACCCTTTTCCCTGACGGCGACGATGGAGTCGACGGCGCTCTGTCCAACGTTTTTGACCGCGGTCAGCCCGAAAAGTATCGCTTTGCTGTCGACCGAGAAATGGCCGAATCCGCGGTTGATATCGGGCGGGCGGAGCTCGATTTCCATCCGCTCGCATTCGTTGCGCAACTCCATGATTCGATCGGTATTCGACATTTCGGAGGTCATCAGGGCGGCCATGAACTCGATCGGATGATGGACTTTCAAATAGGCAGTCTGATAGGCAATATAGGCATAGCAGGCGGAGTGGGCCTTGACAAAGCCGTAACGGCCAAAGGTTTCGATCTGCTCGAAGATACGCTCGGCGGTCTTCTTGTCGAGGCCGCGTCCGGCCGCGCCCTTGATGAAGATCCCCTTCTGCTTGGCCATGACCTCGGCCTGCTTCTTGCCCATCGCTTTGCGCAGGATGTCGGCCTCGCCGAGGGTGTATCCGGCCAATTCCTGGGCAATCTTCAAGACCTGCTCCTGGAAGACAATGACGCCGTAGGTTTCCCTGAGAATCGGTTCCAGTTTCGGATGGATATAGGCTCTTTCGCGCTTGCCGTGCTTGCATTCGATATAGGTATCGATCACATGGGCGTCGAGCGGACCCGGACGATAAAGCGCGTTCATGACGGTCAGGTCCTCGAGGACTGTGGGCTTGAGCTTCTTCAAATATTCGCGCATGCCGGCCGACTCGAACTGAAAGATGCCGACCGTCTCGGCGCGCGTGAAAAGCCTGTATATTTCCGGATCGTCGAGGGGAATATGGTCGAGATCGACACTGATGCCGTTTTTCTCGAGGAGATGCAGGCAGTCGTCTATGACGGTCAATGTCCGCAAGCCGAGAAAATCCATTTTAAGAAGGCCGATGGCCTCTATGCCATGCATATCGTACTGAGTTGTGATCTCGTCTTTGTTCGACTTGTAAAGCGGGGCATAGTCGGTTATCGGGCCCGGGGCGATTACGACCCCGGCGGCGTGGGTAGAGGCGTGACGCGAAAGGCCCTCGAGCACCTTGGAATAATCGATGAGCTCTTTGATGCGCTCGTCCCCCTCGTATTTTTTCTTAAGCTCCGGCTCTCTTTCAAGGGCCTTTTCGAGGGTCATATCGATTTCGTTCGGGATGAGCTTGGCGATGGCGTCAACCTCACCATAGGGCAGCGACATGACGCGGCCGACGTCGCGCACGACCGCCCGGGCGGCCATACTGCCGAAAGTGATAATCTGGGCGACATTGGCGCGGCCATATTTCTGTGTTACGTAGTCGATGACCTCGTCGCGGCCGCGGTCGGCGAAATCGATATCGATATCGGGCATGCTGATGCGCTCAGGATTGAGGAAGCGCTCGAATAGGAGGCCGTACTCGATGGGGTCGAGACTGGTAATACCCAGGCAATAGCTGACAATGGAGCCGGCGGCAGAGCCACGGCCCGGCCCGACCCTGACTCCCTGGCTGCGGGCGTGATCGATGAAATCCTTGACAATGAGAAAATACCCGGCGTATCCCATGCGGTTTATGACTGAAAGCTCGTAATTAAGGCGCTGCTCGAGCTCCGGGCGTGGTTCGCCGTAGCGAACGCGGAGCCCCTGATCGCATTGAAATTTGAGGTAATCCTCGAGGGTTTCGAATCCGGTTGGGATCGGGAATTTCGGGACTTTGTTCTTATACAGGTCGATATCCAGGCTGCAAGCCTCGGCGATGCGGAGAGTGTTTTCTATAGCCTCCGGCGTGTCGGAAAACAGCGCGATCATCTCCTCGGCCGATTTGAAATAGATTTCGTCGGTGTTGTATTTCATGCGGTCGGTCTCGGAAAGCAGCTTGCCGGTCTGGATACAAAGCAAAGCATCATGGGCCTTGGCATGCTCGCGTTTCATGTAGTGGCAATCATTGGTGGCCACCAGGCGAATCTCGTCGCGTTTGGCTATTTGTTTGAGCGTCTGACGCACACGATATTCTTCTTCGATACCATGGTCTTGCAACTCCAGGTAGAAATTCTCCTTGCCGAAAATATCGAGGAATTCTCTGACAGCCCTTTCAGCATCGTCGAGCCGGCCGTTCAGAATGTTTCGTGCGACCTCACCGTGAAGGCAGGCCGAGCAGGCGATGAGGCCATCGCCGTACTGCCGCATGACCTCCTTGTCGATCCTGGGCTTGTGGTAGAATCCCTCGGTATAGCCGATCGAGGAAAGTTTGATTAAATTTCTATAGCCGGTTTCGTTCTTGGCCAGGAGGACAAGGTGATATCCGGATTCGGTGAATCCTTTAAGTCCGGCTTTCTTATGACGGCTCTCGGGCGCAACATAGGTTTCGATGCCGATAATCGGCTTGACCTTGTGCTTGCGCGCCTTGGTATAGAAGTCGATGGCGCCGAAGAGGTTACCGTGATCGGTAATAGCCAGGGCCGGCATCTTCATTTTCTCGGCGGTCTTGAGCATGTCGTCGATACGGCAGGCGCCATCGAGGAGCGAATATTGCGAATGGTTATGCAGATGGACGAATTCGGCCAGGCTCACCGGCGTTCCTCCGTCAAAAGGAATTTTTCCACTTCGTCGCGGCAGGCGGGACAGACCAGGTATTCGAATTTCCGGTAGACCTGCCTTTCGATCTCATCCTCGGTGAGCTTCGAGAGCTCGGAGTTTATCTTGTCGAGCGTGGCGGTCATGCTGTCATTGGGATTGACTCTGATGTAACCGTCATAATGGGATATCAGCTCCGCTTTGAGGCGATAGGCGCAACCACCTTTTTTGAGGCGTTTGCCGCACCGGGCGCATCGGCTTTTCATAACGGGGCTCATTTGAGTGCAATAAAAGCAGGTTATCCGATACAATCAAGAAGAAATACAAACGGTGTTCATTCGATGTCTGACAAAGCAACTTGACATTCGCCAGGCTATCAACAATTATTGCGTCGTTTTGGCTTTTGCCACTTGACTCGCGGTGAGCAAATTGGCCGCAGCTAACAAGATTCGAGAGAGAAGAATAGTGCTGACGCCGCAGATTCCCAGAGTCCTTAAATACCTATTGCTCGGATTATTGGCCTCTTATTTTGCCTTGTTGATAATCCAGATATGGAATTCCGAGAAGCTGCAATGGGATTTCTATATGTACTATCACAGCGCCAAAGCTTATGCGCAGGGGGTCAATCCCTATGACACCGAGGCCTTATCGCAGATTGCGCAACTCCCCCCCGGTCTGAATTTTGTTTACCCCCCGATCACGCTGCCAATCATGCGAGTTTTTCTGGCGCTCGATTACAGGTCGGCCAGCCATCTTTTCCTCTTAATGAAATGTATTCTGGCGCTCGGGCTGCTTTTTCTCTGGACCAGAGTATTCCTCAAAGAGCAATTTGACCCTTTATTCGCGCTTTTCTGCCTTATTGGATTCAACGGCGCGCTTTGCATCGATTTAATTTCCGGCAACATCTCCCTTGTCGAGCAGTTTCTCATCTGGTCAGGTTTTTATTTCTTTCTTAGAAGAAAATTATTTCTATTCTGCGGCTTGATCCTGCTGGCGGCGCTGTTCAAGGTGACCCCTCTATTTTTCCTGGTTCTGCTCTGGTTTGCGGAAGGCAGGAAGAAATACGCATACTTTGCATCCTCCCTGTTGCTTTATTCGATTATTATGATTGCTACATACTTAACTGCTCCCGACCTGTTCATGGGATTCCTGCATAATTCTACCTCGATTTCAGAAAAACGCATGCATAACCCGTCGACTTTTTCATTGATAAATGAGTTTACAGGGTTGCTGGGGGGTATCGTTAAGATGAGTTTGCCGGGGCCGGCGGCTATTATCGCATCTATAGTTGCCGGCACAGCGGTGCTCCTCTTGAGCCTGTGGGCCTTCAAGGCGTTGGAAAGATATTCCGCCGACAAAAGAGATATCTTCGCTATATTCCTGACCTGCGTGGTCTACGCGCTCATCCTGCCCCGTTTTAAGGAGTACTCGTATGTCCTTCTTTTATTACCCGCGTATTTCATCATTTTGCGAATCGGCAAAGCGAATGCATTTGGGCCCCTGTTCGTATTTTTCATACTTTCGTCTATTCGCTCCGTCAACCTGCCATTCATCGACCCTGTCTTCAAGATCTTCTGGGAGCATTACCCCGCCATCCTGGTCTTTGTCACATGGGGATTGTATCTATATCATATCCGCTGGCAATTGAAACAATGATCGTCGCCGGGAGGATGCTTACATCCCGAGGCATATGATATACCAAGCGCCAGGAAAATGCATCAGGTCTCAGGACCTGCCGCCACCTATATATAAGTTAGTGACGCCCGGGAATCAAAAGGCCCCATAGTAGCCGCCATCTTGCACGATCGCCTTAAAGCCCGCTTCCTCGCAGAGGGCGCTGAGCTCGAATTTCAAGCGATTGAGGTCGGCGGCGTAATTGGCGCAATCGATTATGGCAACGACACTGCGGAGGCTCTCAAGTTTGGTATCGGAAATGGCGGTCAGGCGCAGGGCGCGGCCATCGACAAAGGATTTCAGCTTTTCGCCCAACCCTTCTTTATCCTGTCCGAGAGCATTGACAACCAGGCTCCTGGAGATTTGCGTTGATACAGGCCGGGCTGACCATTGAATTTCCTTGGCTTCAATTCCGCCTCTCGTCATCTCATCGATGACACGCGCGGCGAGGCTCTTGATTCGGCTTTGGGACGCATCGGGGCCGAGGCGCGATGAAATAATCTCGGCGATCTTCTTTATTTGGCCTTCGGAGAGATCCATAAGCATCAAATGTTATTTTCGAATAGCTCCGGCCGGGGACCAGGAATTACTACGGCATATGTCAACAGACCGCGCTGGCCGATGACCTCCCTGGCGGCCTCGACCGCGGCCTGAACAGCCGCGACATCGCCGGTGATTGTGAAGAACGCCTTGCCTCCTATGGCCATGGCCAGGTGGATCCGTATGAGTTGGACATCGGAGGCTTTGGCGGCGGCATCGGCCCCCTCGACCAGCGAGGCTACGGAATAGGATTCAACAACGCCTACCGCGTCGGGCCTCTCCACAACGACGTTGCCGGAGAGGGCCTCGAAAATCTGCGGGTGGACATTCGGTATGACGAAGCTGTCTATAACCGTCTCCCCGCCTGTGGCAACACCGGCCCGAACCGACGATTCCACGGCGGCAACATCGCCGGCCACCAGCGTGATGAACTTGCCGGAACAGACAGTGCGATTGAGGACCAACTCCACCTCGGCGGCCTTGAGCATGGCGTCGGTACCCTCGATACCGACCGCAATGGAGGTGAATTCGACCAGCCCTATTGCCGTATATGCCATAGACTCCTCGTTATTTGCGCCTGATTGTTATGAAGCTATCGACCGCTTCGACGATACCCGAGATAGAGGCGTGGACTTTCGCGCCGAGATTGTCACCGTATATATCTCCGACGAGCTGCCCTTTCGTCACTGCCTGGCCGACCTGCACCACCGGCACGGCCGCCGAACCGGCATGCTGCTTGAGAGGAATCCGCACCCGCTCGGGCGCGAATTCGATTTCGGTGTAAGGGGCATCGCGATCGTATGGCGCCAGACCGAGGCGACGAGTCAGGAGTTTCGTGGGCACCTGCCTGCCGTCCCTCATCGGATTCGCTTTGACGGCGCGGCTCTTGTCGGGCCTGACACCACTGGCGAATAGTTCCCGCTTGGACCAGGTACAGATATTTTTGGGGTCGAGGTCCTCGGGGCAGGCGTAGAGAGAGCAGATGTTGCACTCGATACAAAGCAGAGAATAATTGCTGAAGAATTTCTGACGCTCACCGCCGGCGAAAAGAAGCGAGCGCATGACCTCATGCGGGACGATCTGGTATCCCAATAACCAGCGCGGGCAGAGCTCGGTGCATCGGTAGCATTGATCGCAGCATGAGGCCCCGATACGCTTGACCGCTTTAGGCGGCAATGAACGACGCACTACCTGCTGGTGTTCGACCGGCAGCACAATCAGGCCGGCAGTGGTCTTGGTGACTGGAGTGCTCATGTCGGTGACCAGCTCGCCCATCATGGCGCCGCCGGAGAGGACAGCGTAATTACCCACGGTGGCCCCACCGGCAAGCACGATGCAGTCGGCGTAGGCCGTTCCGATTGGAACCATGAACGTTGCCGGGGTCTTCACCGCGCCCGAAATAGTGATTATCTTTTCGGTCACGGGGACACCCTCGGCGGCATGGGAGATGTTATAAAGCGTTTCGACGTTGACAACTACGCAACCTATCTCAAGCGGAATGCCGCCGGGCGGGATGAGCTTGCCTGTGGCCTCGTAAACCAATATGAACTCGTCGCCGGCAGGGTAAATGTCTTTCATAAGGCAGAATTTGACGCGGCCATCGGCGGAGGTTTTGAGCGAATCGACCTCGGCCCTGTTTTTCGCCTTGATACCGATAATGAGGTTCTTCGACGAAAGCCATTCGGAGGTTAGGGCAAGGCCGCTTATCACTTGTGCCCCAAATCGCTTCATTAGCTCCTTATCTTTGTGAATTAACGGCTCGCATTCGGCGCCGTTGGCGATGAGTGTCTCGACGGGGGATCTGGCGAATTTAATATGCGTGGGAAAGCCGGCCCCACCTGCGCCGACTACACCGGCGTCGCGGATCAGGTCGTATAAACTGCGGTCGGGCATTCTCACTCACTCCGACGCTTGAGTGCGGCGCGGATTTCCCGCAGAAGCGTCTGCTTGTCGGCGCGGCTGATTTCTCGTCCCTTGATGGCCAAGTTGGGCACAGTTCGGGCGTAGCGTCGAAGCTGGGTAACAGACATCGCGTCAAGATCCTCTTGTGCGTGTCGCACTTCCTTATTTCTGTCGGCGCCTGGCCGCGATGTATTGTCCGCCACCGGCATTGTCGGCCAGCGCCTGATATATTTACCGCCCATGATGATATCGAGTTCATCATCGGGGTTGGGGATTACGTGAGCGGCCAGAAGCTGACCGACGCTCGCAGCGGCGCGGGCGCCGGATTCGACCGCGGCCTGGACGGCGCCGAGCTCGCCGAAGATTTTGAGCGTGACATGCGCGGGATCGATAACCTCGGCGGCGCTGATGACGACGTCGGCGGCCTTGGCGGCGGCGTCGCAAGCCTCGATTGCCCCCACGAGGCCGACGGTTTCGATCAGTCCGAGCGCCTTATTGCTTATCAGGCCGGGCATAGATTCCGGTTACCACCCTTTCGATTCCAGCAAGATCATTGGCGATTTCGACGTTCTTAAAATTATCCCGCATCATTTTGGCTACAAGGCGGGCTTGCCCCATGCCGACTTCAAATGCCAGGAGTCCCCCCGGCTTCAGAATATATGATATATTAATTACAATTGTCTTGAAAAATATTAGGGGATCATCGCCGCTGAAAAGGGCTACCGTGGGCTCAAAATCGACGACCTCCGGTTGAAGGATCTCCCTATCCAGATTTGACACGTACGGCGGATTGGAGACGATGCAGTCAAAAGCTTCCAGCGACCTGACGAATGGGAGATCGAGGATATCGCCCCTGACAAGTTTGATCTGATCCTCGACTCCATTGTGCGTGGCGTTGAACTCGGCCAACTGCAGAGCCTCGGGGCTGATATCCAGGCCGACCAGGCGCGATCCTGGCAGGCTCCTGGCAATGGCGATCGCGATATTACCCGAGCCGGTCCCAATATCGAGAATTTCGGGCGAGGATTGACCTTTGAGCATACCGAGAACTGTTTCGACGAGAATTTCGGTCTCGGGACGAGGGATCAGGGCGCGGCGGTCTGCTTTCAGCGTAATATTGTAGAAATCGACCCAGCCAATCAGGTGCTGGAGCGGTTCGCGGGCGGCTCGCCGCTCGACCAGGGCCTTATATTCGCTTTCGGTTTTGGGATCGACCAATCGATCGTGCCCCAGGATGAATTGGGCGCGGGACAGGCCGAGAAGCGAGCGCATAAGGAGTTCGGCGGAAATAGCGCTGTCCTCGATTTCGGCCTTTTCGAGTCTTTCCCGACCCCATCGCAGAAGGTCTGAGACAATGTTAAGATTGCTGTCTATCATAAATTCCATCTTATTTCATTGCGATACGATGAGCGTCTTCAGCCAGATAAGAAGTGTCAGAACGCGGGCGTCCTGACCTGCAGGCAGATTTGCGGTCATGTCAGTAACGATCAATTGCGGTCACAATAAATTGTGACACGCAAAGAAAGGCCTCAGGCGCCGAAAATATCTTTATCCAGGAAGTTCGGTTGATTGGCGGAGATCATCCGGTAATCGCTGCAGGCGCGGCCATTCATCCGCATTTGCACGGGGTTGAAGTCGGCCAGCGGCGTATTGGTCTCATCGGCAGAGGTGGCCGACCCGGTATTGAAAGCCAAATATCCCAATCCAACCGCGGCAGCCATTTTGCCGATCCATTCGAAAAAGCCCCTTCTATTCATCGGTATCTCCCTTGTCCGTGTCATTTTTTCGGTTGCTGAGCAGAGGGTATTCCAGAGTCAGGCGAAGGCTCGAACCCGAGAAGAGATATTTCTTGAGGTTTGGGCTGTTTATCTCGAATTCCAGCCAGATAAATCTGTAAGCCAATTCGCACCAGAAATTGTGGGTGACATGAAAACGGAGTCCGGCCAGTCCGCCAATCCATATTGAGCCGGCGGTAACCGTTGGTGAGTTCGTTTTATCAGATAATTCCCCGTAACCGGTCTCCATACCCCCGACCAGGATGGTATTACCTGTTTCCGTAATTTCATAGCCATATTCACCAACCAGGCCGATTCCCCATTGCGAAAGCTCGATAGATCGAAATCCCCCTTCGCCGCTGCTTTTTCTCAAGTAGTCGAAAATCCCCCCGGCGCGAAATCCGTTCTCGAAATCATAGAAAGCCCGGCCCTGCCAGGCGATATTGTCGACGATCTCATAATCGAGATCGGGGTTGTTGACGTACTGCAAATTGACAATCGGTGTATAGTCCAGGCCCAATCCCAGAGTCACGCCCGCCCCAGCAGATATGGCTGCGAAAAGCAACCAAAAGCAGATCGCCACCAGGGTGAATCGTCTCATAGATCAGGTCGCGCTCAAGTTGAAATTATTGATTTTCAAGAATGGCACCAGCATCAATGTGCCGTACTGCGGAATCAGGCGCTGCTCGCTTGAGACCAGCTCGACATTTGAAAAAGCCTCGAGCATCGATTGCTGAACGCGCATATCTACGATAGGCTTGGTGATCTTGCCATCCTCTATGAGGAAGGTGCCATCGCGCGTATAGCCTGTGACCATCGTTTTCATGGGATTGATATAATTCAGATACCAGAAGCGGGTAACATAAATTCCCGACGGCGTCGATTTGATTAATTCATCGGCCGATGAATTTCCAGGCGCTATCACCATAGCCTTGGGATAAGGCCCGTAATTATTATCGGGCGCCAGCGCGTTGCCGGTGGAGGTCTTCCCTGCCAGAACTGCATAATAGCTGTCGTAGACACCCTCGCGGGCGATGCCGTTTTCGACAAGCGTGATTTTCCGCCTGGAAACACCCTCGTAATCGAATGGCATGAACTGCATCGCGGGATGGAATGGGTCCTCGGTGATCGTGATGCCACTTGCCATAATGGCCTGGCCGATTTTTTCGGACATGAAGCTTCTGCCCTGATGCAACGTCTTGCCGCCGAATCCAAGAAAGGCTGTCAGGAGCAGGAAATTGGCGACGGCATCGGGTTCGAGTATCACATTATAAGTGCCCGATTGCAGTTGGACCGCCTCGCCGGGATAGGCAGCCTTGTCGAGAGCGCGCTGGGCAGCCGTTAGAAAATCAAACTGCTCTATATCTCGCCCCGCGGCCTGAGACCATCCCGAACGACCACCCGGCGCTACTGCCGTCAATGAGAATCTGTATTCTGATGTCTTGTCGAACTGCTCTGTGCCGAGCGAATTGGCCACGCACAAGGCTGTAGCCGAGGTCTGATACGTGCCGGCGCAAGTCAGGCTTGCGGCTTTGGCCCGATCAATGATGGCTGCTACGTCCCCAGCGCGCGAGGCCGCCGGGTAATCGAATGTAGTCTTGTAGAATCCTTGAGATTTCTGTGCCTTGTCGGATCGTATCAGGCTTTGGAAACCAGGGTCGTCGTTGCCATTGCGAGCCACATCGCCGGCGATTTTGAGAAGTTCCGCCACCCCCTCCTTGGTAGCGTCATTGGAACGCGCCACGCCTGCTTTCTTTCCGAAAATGGCGCGACACCAGATCGTGGAATCGGAGCGGCCCATATTCTGGTGAATCAGGTTTTCGGCGAAACGTGTGAGATAGAACTCCTCCGATTCGCAGACAAGCTCTGTCTGGTCAGCCGGCGAATTCTTAATCGCGCCTTTGAAGATATCGAGGATTTTTTCGGTAATCATGCGCGGCCTACCTTGATATTGGTGACAAGAATCGGGCAGGTTCCCTGGCCGGTGCGGGCGTTCTGGCCCGGTTGCCCCTTGCCGCAGTTGGGTGTGCCCCAGACTCGGAATGTGCCGTCATTTCCGATTGCGGCAACCGAATTCCAGAACTCTACCGTGCGGCCGGAGAACGTGGGATTCTTATAAATCTGCCCGAGCTTGCCGTCCTTGATCTCCCAGGCGATCTCGCACCCAAATTCGAACGAGGAACGGTCATCCGATGGCGACCAGGAGGAGATAGTAGACATGTAGATGCCGTCGCCGGCGGCGGCAAGAAGTTCATCCAAAGTCTTATCGCCGGGTAGAAGATTCGTGTTGGTCATGCGGACGAGCGGCATATTACCCCAGCCATCAGCTCTCATGGCCCCGGAAGAGGCCCGGCCGATCCTGGCGGCGGTTTCGCGCGAGGATAGGTAGCCGGTCAGAACGCCGTTTTCAATCAAATCAACTTTATTCGCTCTGACGCCCTCATCGTCATACCCAAGCGACCCCAGGCCGTAGGGATGCGTCGTATCGGAAACGAGAGAAACGATTGGGGCCGCGTACTGCAATTTGCCCAATTGGTCGGTGGTGGCAAAGCTGGTGCCGGAAAAATTTCGCTCCGAGCCAAAGACACGGTCGAGCTCGAGCGGATGGCCGATAAGCTCGTGAATGACAAGGCCGACCACAGAGCTTTCAAGAACGACATTCGCGTTGACCGCCGGGCAATCGGGCGCAGTCGAAAGGGCGATAGCCTCCTCGGCCAGGCGCGGTATCGCCGATGCGAAATCGAATTCGTCCAGAAGCTCGTAACCTTTGGATTCGTACTGCCCGCCGTTCTGAGGAAAACTTCGCACAAATCGTTCGCGGCGCGATTTGGAAATACCCAGGCCAATTCCGACTCCGCTGTGGACGATGGTCTGATAGATGCGCGAACCGACGGTGGAAATGAAAAATGACTCTGTCTTTCTAAAATCAAGGCCGGCGTTTCGCACGCTTATCCGGCTGTTCTGCGCCATAAGCCGATCGAGGTTAGCCAAATATTCGAGTTTCTGCGCCAACTGGATGGTGAATGGATCAATTTTGAAATTCGATTTGTAATTGTCCTCATAAGCTTGAACGGGAGCCAGGTCAACCGGCGTCTTATTGACGAGATTCGATGCCCGGGCGATATCGATCGCCATGCGGGCGGCGCGCTCGGCCTCCTTCTCACTCAG
>Ga0154764_1093_pt1 | contig 23414 bp, 21 predicted proteins | sample Rifle2008BG16ft_FD_105772 | JGI IMG/M metagenome (GOLD analysis project Ga0154764, IMG submission 105772) | candidate division Zixibacteria bacterium RBG_16_53_22
GACGATGTCCGCCGGAAAAACGCGGGCATTGCCGCACCCGCCTGCATCTCCCGGTTCCGTTACCGCGGTAACGTCCCAACCACATCCCTCCAGAGCCTGCACGAGGTGGGAGCCGATAAACCCCGACGCGCCTGTAACGGCAACGTTCACCGTTCCCCTGCCAACACCTCTCGGTAAAGGGAGAGACCTTTCGCGGATGAATACTTATTTTCCAGGACTTGGCGGGCCACCGCGCCGAGCCTCGAACCGGTCTCCCTGTTCCGATAGAGGGAGAGAATGCATTCCCGCAGCCCTTCCCGATCTCCAGGAGGGATGACATACCCGATCCCTTCCCTTGTCACCATCCGGGCAATTTCCCCGCCTTCCGCTCCCTGATAGATAATGGGCCGTCCTGCCGCCATGATCCCGTAGGCCTTGCTGGGAACGACAAGGCCTTCGAAGCCGGGCCGCAGGGATACGTAATGGACGTCACCAGCCGAAAGGCTCATCGCCAAAGATGATTCCTTCTGGTAGGGCAATAGAATCACGTTCGTCAACCTTTTCGAGAGCACAAAATGTTCCACTTCGAGAAAGCGGAATCCCCCCCCGATGAAGGCGAACCTGATGTCTGCGAACGAGACAAGATCCTCTGCCACGGCAAGAATGTCCTCGAAAAAATGAGAAACCCCGAAGTTCCCGGAATATTCGACCACGAACTTCCCCTCGAGGCCCCATTCCAGGCGGAGCCGGTTTTCCTCCGGAGGAACCGGATAGATCGCTCCGGGGTCCGCCCAGTTCTGAATGACGACGACTTTCCCCGGCGTTGCCCCCGATCGAACCGCCACGTCCCGCATGTCCTCACCCAGTACGACCACACAATCCGCCCCTTTCAACGCGGCGCGTGCAATCCCGCGCAGGACGCGGGTAATTGCCGAGCCTTCCCGAAGCATCCCGGAGCGGACCGCGACATCCGGGTAGACGTCCATCAGGACATATACGAACCGTTCATTCCGGATCTTCTTCATCATCGCACCGAGCAAGGAGAAAAGCGGAGGGTTCGTCAGGAAGACCATTGTATCCGCCTTCGGTGCAACCGTCAGGCGGATCGTGGCGAGCACGCAGAAGGACGCCATGTCGAGAAACCTGCCAGGCAGGGAACGTCGACCGTAGGAAGGTCCCCAGCAACGCCGGATTTCAACCCCATGGATAACCTCACGAGTGGAGAGTCTGTCCCCTTGCGCCCCGTCATAGGTGTTCCGGCTGCAGATGACCGACACTTCGTCCCCCTGCGCGGCCAGATGGAAGCCTACTTGGCTGATCACCTGGGAAACCGAAGAAAAATCGGGATGGAAGTACTGGTGGACGAATCGAACTTTCACGGGCTGAATTTTACATTCTCTCTATAATCGTCGATCCGAGGACAAGCACGTCCATCTTTGTCCGAAAGAAGCAGTCGAGTGCCTCCTCCGGTTTGTTCACGATGGGCTCGTTCACGATAGGTTCGCTCTCGTTGAAGGATGTGTTAAGGACAATCGGTGGACTTCCCCCGATTTCGTAGACACCTGTCAGGTCTGATTTGACGCTGCTCTTTCGAAGTCATGGTGGAGTTACCCCCGTTAAACTGTACACCCACTCGATGCTGTTAAGAACTTCCTATACTCCCTCGGGGATCGCATCTTCAAGCCTTTGTGCGGGGGAATCAAACTTGAGTCTAACGACAAAGTTCACTGAAGGCAATGGAAGGAGCGACGCGGAATAATGCTCAAGTGCAACGTTTTGTTGGTCTTTTGTATTTTCGATCTCCCCATTCCTTGTTGAATCTTATCTTGCCCTCTTTAGCATCGAAAATGAGCCAAGGAAAAAGTGAATTGGGAATTATAGGTTTCTCAACATAGAACGCAAACAAATTCTTCTGTTTAGGAAATACTGTTACAAATACAATAAAAACTGGACGCATAAACTTTATCAAGTTCTTTTTTAATTGCCCTTTGACTTCTAACTCAGGAGTACACGGGAAAGCAGTGCCATATCTATAAACAAATTTATGCTTACAATATGGGGCATATGATTGAATCGTTTTTTCAATTTCCCTATTTGTCCACCTATATATGTAATTCGGAATCTCCGTGTTATTCATTCCTCCATATTTGCAATCGTTATAATAAACTGCTGCATGTTCATAAGTTTGTGTGGCCCCGTACCTTTCCAAGAAACGCATTATTACCGAATCACGTGATTCAAAAGCTAATATTCCCTTTCTTGCCACACGGTACATCTCAGTTAGTACTTTGTGAGGGGAAGAAGCATGATGAATTGCCGCGTTAGTGACTACGTAGTCAAATGATTCGGCATTGAAAGAGAGGGATTCAGCATTCTCGTGCTTCCATCTGAAGGGAGCATACTCATTTTCTGTCATTCTTGTATCTAGATTCGAAATTGTAACATCCTGAAACCCTAATTTCTCAAATATATGTTTATCAGAAGTTCCTCCACCGCAAACGAGTATTGAGACGTTTTTATCCTCAATTAGATCGCGAACACCATTATGGTAAAATATCTCTCTTTCGTTCATTGTAAGTTCCTTTGCCTTATTGAAGCCCAACAGTGATGCCCTCGTAACAACTCAGGCGGCGCTTGCCGCCAAGATCGGGTGACCGAAAGAGCCGAACGAGAAGATTCCGTGCAGACTACGCGCAAGACGTACACATCCGTGAAGCAAGTGACCCGTCAGGCCGCAGATGCCGGTGATCGGCGGCGATCCGGCCGGTTTTCCTCCGCGTTCCGGGTTCCAGGCGGCCACCGCCCGGAAGAGATTGACGCCGGCGGCCTTGAGCGTGACGCAGTACCGCACCGCTTTCATCCCTCGAACCCGCAACTGCTTCATTCCGGTCAACCGGTCCAAGGCCGAAAAGGCCCCCTCTATCCCCGATCGGTATCGGTACCGATCCCGGAACGACGCCGTCTTCTCCGCCGCGCGACGACGAGCCATCTTCACCTGCTTTTTGTCGTAGGAGAACCCGTAACCACAACGCACCGATTTGACCGGACATTCTTTCCGTCTCGAGCATCTGAAGCAGTTGTTCACGGCGAAGACCACCTCGCGGTGATTCCCGCGGGCGGCGTCCTCAATCGGGGTGTGTCCCATCGGACACCGCTCGATCCCGCCTTCCTCGGTCAGCGTGAACTCCGACAGCAGCGACGATTTGCTCTTCTTCTCCCCGCCCGGAACCGGGGCGACGACTTCCGTTCCCATTGCGGCGGCCGCGGCTACGCTCTTCTCGCTGCCGTACAGCGAGTCCGCCAGAATCTCCTTCGGCGCCAGCCCACACTGTTCCACGTCCTTTATCGCCGGCAGCAGTGCATGGGCGTCGCCTGCGTGCGCCGGTTCCACGGAAACGTGCGTGATCAGCGACAGACCCTTGCCTTGCGTCTGGTCATCCTCGTCGGTGGGCGCGGGGCAGTACGTCTCCATCACCTGCGCCTGGTACCCTTGCCCCTTGTGTCCGCAGTAGGTGGCGTCCGGGTCGGAAGGGTTCTGCAGCGAGTCGGAAGCAATCTCCTTGTTGGGCTTGATCCGAACCGTCTTCCCCTTCGTCCCCGCAGCCTCTTCCACCGTGCACTGCTCCCGCAGAACCCTAAGAAGGACCTTGTAGCTGCTCATCCCGGCAACCGCCTCCACCTGGCGGAACCGTTCCGCAAGGAAGAACAGGTCGTCCCCCAGCGCGGCAAGCGTCCGTTCCGACTCGGACGACTTGACCATCGAGAAGACCGACTCCCCGGATTTGGAGAGGTACTTCTCCGTCATCTCCTTCGCAAGGGCGGCAAACAGCTCCCCGTGGTGCCTCTTCAGGTTCACAAGGAACGTCTTGATGCCCCGCACGAACAGGCCGATCCGCCCCAGGTGGCGCATGTTCGAGAAGATGTGCACGGAATCCAGCCGACAGCGGGTGGTGTCTACACAGAACAACTTCACGAGTTTGTCGGTCACCGTCTCGAAGATCACTCCGGAGAGGTTTTCCCGAGCGAGGATGTCGCGCATCGGCCACAGCGTCTTGGGGCAGACGTACGCCTCTTTCTCCTTCTCTTCGGAGATCCCCAAGGCGTACTGCCATTTCAGATTGAAGGCCACCTGATCGACCGCTTCCTCGTCGGTCAGATCGTGCACCTGCTGCAGGAGCATGACCCCCAGCATGGCGTAGAGGTCCTTGGTCGGAGACCCCGTTACGCCGGAGTAGTGAGGGAAAAGCTTGTGGACGGGAAGAACCGGCAGGATTTCCTCCCGGAAGAGCTTGGCCCAGGATTTCTCCAGCCTGTCCCTCCGGTGAGGGCCGAAACGAGCCAGAGGGTCGAAAATGTCGCGGGTTTTGTGGTCCTTGACGAAGAACACGGGTCCTCCGGAACATGCTGATATTGCTTGGGAATTTAGCACGGAGACCCCGGGGAAGTCAAGGGGAAAATCGCTTTTTCGTGAATATTTTTCATTGGTTATGAGGATGAGGGGGTTCTTACGACTCCATCATAAGTAGGTTGGGAACACAATACGCCGATCTGGAACTGCTCCGCCAATCCCTCAGCAATTTTAGTAAGGAAAAAGCCGGATGAAGTATATTCAGGATAATAAAGTTCGGAAATGACCCATGTCCGTTTCCCCATAAAGCGTTGTATTTTCAGACATGTCTCCAATCAGGCAACTCATCATCCATTCAGGACTTTTCTATATATGCCCAAGGTCTGAGAAGCAGTCTTCTCCCAGGCAAACCGCTTCAAGTTCTGTTGGCCTAAAAGGCTTAGTTCTGCCCGCAGCATATCATTCGATAAACAGCGACACATTGCTTGAGCGATAGCATCAACCGAGTTTGGATCAAAGAATATAGCGGCTTCGCCTGCCACTTCGGGCAGTGATCCTGCCGTTGAGCATGCCACTGCCACATTTGCCTGCTGTGCTTCTAATACAGGGATACCAAATCCTTCGTATAATGATGGTAAAACAAATAAGTCAGCATGACTCAAAATCGGGTTAATGTGAGAATCAGGCACATAACCGGTGGAGATAACTCGATGACCAAATCCTTTTTTCATCATAGCCTTCAGATCGACACCTGGGGGAAGACGACCGATCAGGACAAGGCTATGGGCAAACCTATCACTCACTGTAGAGAACGCCTGAATTAAGCGTCGAATATTTTTATGAACTGTTCCGCCAGCAAACGCCACCACATAAGGCGTCGTTATTCTATAGAGTCGTGCCAATTCCGCCCAATCCCATATCTTACCAAAATTAGCTCTTTCTCCGGGTGCTTCATAGGTGACAGTAATCTTCTCAGCAGGCAGCCTCAATATTCGAATTATACGTTCCTTTGAGAATTGAGAAACTGTGATAACTTGGTTTGCTCTTCTTGCCGCCTGTGTCGAGAAAAAGCGTAACATGAGTCGCCTTCTAAAACTCATGGTGTGCGCTAAGTCTATATAATTCAAGTCGTGTATCGTAACAATAGATGGACATGGACTATATAATGGCCCGACATATCCAAGAGAGTGAACAATCTCTACACGATAATATTTGAGCAGTTTAGGTAAAAGTACCTGCTCATAAAAATATCGTTTTGACCGGCTTGCAGAGGAAACGGGACATACTACACGAGTGAAATTAGCATGGTTCGGTAACGGCCATTCAGCGCTCTCACGATTTACAAAAATATAATACTCATTTTTATTATCTGTGCCGGCAAAACCTTTTATCAAACCATCCGCATAAGTTTCTGTACCTCCAACAACACCTGACATCAAGTAAAGTAGATTCAAGCCAATTCTCACAGAATAACTGTCCTTGGCCTACTCTCTCTATGTGAAGAAATCCGGCAACAAAAATCGGTAAATCGATAACAGCACCATACAATAATCAGCCCATAAATATGAGTTGAGAACTCCCCACGATTAAAATCAACGATGTATGCCAAAGAGATAAAATAAATAGATGGATATCTTCGCCAATTCCTTACCAACCAGTTCATAATAAACCCAAACATACACATAACAATTAATGGACCAAACCAGCTGAAGTTGACAAACGCCTCCGTGATAGGTGTATAAGCATACCCCTGAACACTGGTTGTGCCAAAGATGTCCAATAAAAATTGCATACCCAACGAAATTGGTTTGCCAGTCCATATCTGTCTTGGAATAAAATAGAGAGGCAATCGGAAGTAACTTTCCCCCCAGTGCAAAGACCAACTTTCTGTATCAACATAATTTATAAGAGTTTGGATGGGATAAGAAAATTCATTGCTTTTAAACATCTCCATCCAAATGCCATCAATGAATAAATCGCTTGGGTAACGTGCAAAACCAACATACATAAAGCCAACAAATATTACAATCAATGCCAGTGCGTAACGCCAGTTGAAACGGAGACGCGAGCGGGTGGCCTTGATGGCCAAAGCAAATAAAATTAGAGGTAGAAAATCGCGCCGATTGCCAAGAATAATCATGAACAGAATAAACGTTGTTGCACAGAGGATGACGTTAAATTTGGAAAACCAAGATAGACTGCTAAACGCTGCAAGAAAATACATCAACACACCGACGGCCATGAACATTAACACAACCCAAGTCTGATTATTAAAATCTCCTTGACTGCTACGATCTATCGTAAATAAAATTTGCGTGCCCTGCATAACAGCATAACCCAGAATAATTCCAATTATTCCAAACATCAATATTTGTCCCGGCCATGTATTATACCTAGCCGCATCGCCCTCAAACTCATTGTCGTGCCATGACGCAGGCCGCAACCAAAGAGCGATGTTAACTCCAATTAGTCCCGAAGCATAAAGTAGTATCGCTACGACCACGCCCGTATTATACACCTCAAAACCTTGATTATTATCCGGACTAAAAAGAAAATATATAGGGTAGGCACAGCCATAAAGAGTGTATATCAGCACAAACAACAGCCGTATGTCTTGGAAACAAAACCCACGGTCAAGACGGTATAGCTTACTAAGATAGATTACGAGCTGCCCGACATAAAGTAGTAAAGCACCAAATACAGCATACCCCATCAACAAAAATATAATCCCCGGCAGATGAATTGCTATAGCACCCACCAGTGCCGTAGCTAAAACATCTTGTGTTAGGTTGGAAGTAAAAGATTTTTTCGATATCATGGGTTTTGTCCCTGAAATGTGGAGCGAAAACCCGTTCTTAGGATACGGCGTACTTGAGAAAATTGCCGTCTTACAAAATGCTTCAATATCCAAGATGCAACATTCCCCCTGAAACCATGCACAGAGTGCAAATATGCCCAGTGTTTACTAACCATGTGCCAAGAATTGATAAAAAGCCAATACTCAAGGGCAATTCGATTTATTCGTTGACCTCCAGACGCACAAATTGGACCACGTAGATGAAAACAGGCTGCATCAGGCGTAAAAAAAACCCGATAGCCCTGTTCATTTGCCGATAGGTAAAAATCGGTTTCTTCGCGATGGGCATTGCCTCTATACCAAGGATCGAAAGAAATTTTCTCAAATAAAGACTTCCGGACAAGAGAAATCGAATGAAGGTAAGGAGCCGGTATGGGTGAGAAAGGACGAGCCGCAAAATTTGCTTCGAAGCGAGATATATCAAATAATGGACCATCCGGAACATTAGGCGGATCCTGAAGCAGATTAGGGGAAAATTCACCTGGTATCAAGGCTGTTACCAACCGCCCGGCTATTATATCCGCATTAAACTGGTTCGCTTGATGCAACAGGATCTGGACGTATCCCTCGCCCAGATAAACGTCGTCTTCTCCAAACAGTAGCCATTCCGTGTCCGTCGCGGCGATCGCGGTCTGGCGGGAGCGCTGTTGGCCGAGTCTTGCGGGATGATCAATCAGAGTAATTGGAATTGGAGAATTCTTTTGGAATGAATGAACCATCTCGCCAGTCTCATCCGTACTGCCATCGTTAACCACGATAATTTGCTTGACACTTCTGTCGGCCAGATAACTTGGCCAAACAGCTTGCAGCGAACGGACTCGATTAAATGTGGGGATCAAAATTGTAACGGAAGTATCCATCATGATCCCCCACCTCACCGCAATTGCAGAAAACAGTTTGAAAGGTTCTGTAAAAAGGGCTGGGTAAGATTCCGCTCAACCTGATTGCCATGCTTGATCCATAGGTTTGAGATACCGGAAAGCTCCCTTTTTGGTCAAGTTGAGTAACCAACTCTAGGATGGCCCGCTTCCCCGCACCAAAACATAGTATGTCAAAGTTGTTCAATGGGACTGTATCCGGATTAAGAGATACATGAGATCCGCTGATCAGCGAGAATATGTCCGGATACAGGATTCTCATTCGATTCCCTTCGGCTTCCACCATCCGCTGACAGCCCGGTCCATCAAATCGGCAAAGAGCAGATACCATGCCCCAACCTGGCGCGCAATTTGATAATGCCGACTGATCTTTGGAAACTCCATATCGTTCCGCCGTTTCCAAAAGAGCTGAAAAGCCATTTTGCGCAATGAAACAGGAGCATCCAGAACAGCAAACGCTACAATCAGATTTGACAGGGGAACCGCGGGCCAAGACACAGCTTCGTCTGCCAAGCGATCCAAATCCAGCACTTTTTTCTTCAAACCCATGATCGCAAGCTGACGAAGGACGTAACGATGTTGAGCGGAAGCACGTCTTGTCCCCCGAATTCGAACGCTATCATTTCTCGCATGCCAACGATAACGTGCGTGAACCACTGGCTCATAGACAATAGAACCTTGAAGCGCCATTTGTGCCCAGAGAAAATAGTCCCCCGGATAAAAAGTATTATCGTTAAGAATGTTGACCTTATCTAGAAAGCGCCGTCGAAATACAATGCTTGAAGCCGCCATAGGCGTACCCATCAGCAAAGGAGCAAAATTATTCCCGGCATCATATACGGTTATCGTTTGCCGATTCGCAAGCCATAAAGGAGTATACATGCTACCAATAGAATCCGGCGAATCGCCAAACGCCTCAGTTTTACAACAATACAAGCTTGCGTCAGGGAATTCCGTCATTGCTCTTACAGCATGTTCCAAATGCTTAGTCATCCATAGATCGTCATCAAGCAAGAAGGCCACCAGTTCGGTGTCTGGAGTAGCAAGAGCATATCTCCAGTTCAAGGCAGGACCTTGGTTAGATGGAAAACGATGGTAAATGATGCGAGAGTCACGAGTAATATAGTCCTCCACTAGCTCTCGCGTGCCGTCCTGAGAACAATTGTCCGTAATTAACAGTTTAAAATCCGTGAATGTTTGAGCCAACACAGAGTTGATGGCTTCTTTAAGATAGCCAGACCGGTTGTAAGTCGGAATGCTAACAGTTACAGTAATCAACTATTCGCCTCCAAGTTCGTATCTATATGTTCAATTGTTTATATTCCAACGCACTGCGAACCCACCCAATATAGAGGAATGTAGCGGGAGCAGTACAAACAGCTGACGCCAAGGCCACTCCATAGATACCAAATATTTTCCCGAATATCACCGGCAGAACTATTACTGGAATTAATACAATCCACGAATACACCACCTGGACCCGGATAATACCAAGACTGTTGAGCAGTATGGAGTGTGTGTTCGCCCAGCCGGCGAGAATCGCGCTAACCGCCAGCAGGCCAGCCAGCCAATAATCACCGATCCAGCGGCCCGACCACAGGCGCAACAACAGGGGATGGGCCAGAAATAAAGCAAGTCCACCGCCGATGAACAGCAGGGGCCATACTACACGAACACTATAAAGGAATTTATTTTTTACCCAAACCCAATCTCCCTGGCGAGCGTGAAAGGTGTAGGCTGGCGCGAGCGGCGACAGCAGGGCCAGATGCAACGTCAGAAGCAAACCAAAGATGCGCTGGATCAGCCAAAAATCTCCGGCGGATTTCAGCCCACCGACGACACCTGCCAGAAACGGGCCGATTAGATTGGCGGTCATTGCCGAGAGACTCAAGGCAAAGAATTCCAAACTAGGCCGGGAGAACGAACGCAATATCGATTTCTGGTGTCGCCACGGCGACCAGTTCCAACGCCAGCCCCTGCGCACCGCCAGGAGCACGGTCACTCCTCCACCACATAACAGATACATGCCGAAAAAAGCCAGGACGAGTGCCGGAAACGAATGAGCGTACAGCCCCACCCAGAAGGCCAACACCAGAAGCCCCCACTGGACTGCACTGAGGATGCTGATGAAAACGATCTGCTGATCGGCGAAAAAGGCCGTGCTCGCCAAGGTCAGCGGCTGATTCAGCATGAGAAGGCCGCACACCAGGGGAAACAACCACCGGATTTGCGCGGCGAGGACGGGCGATTGAATCTTGAAGAGGCCGGGCCAATCCACCCAGGGCAATAGCCCCAGAAAGAGCAAGAAGCCTGCCAGCCCGATCAGGCATTCAAGGTGGAAGACTGCAAGGAAGCTGTCGCGTTGCTCATCATCCGAGTTCGGAACCGCCTTCAGCGCCGCCAACCGATTCCCAAGGCCGTAACGGAACCCGAAGTCCACCGCCGTGGCAAAATTCATTAAGGCGAACAGGATGGTCCACAGACCGAACTCTTCCGTTGCCAGCCGGCGTGACCCCAAAGCCATAGTCACCAACAAGCTGAGGACCGTCGCCAGACGTGCACCAACAGTGGCAGCAGAGCGAGTCATATAAGGAAGGAAAGCGCATGTTCAGATGACCAAGCACGGATCATGAGATGAAGCCTGATTTTTCGGCTATCGCACCTTTCGGACGACCTCTTCCATCTCTTTCCCCGCCGCGGAGAGTTCGTCATATTTGTAGTCGACGACCTTCATGAGCCGGCAGAAGAAAGGTAATTGGACTGACAGCATTATTTCTCCCATTTTTTGCCATCCAGAAATTCTGTAAATGTCTCGATCATATACCTACGCCGGGAGGATGAAATCCCGGGATATACCCCGACCCAGAATGTCCGGTTCATGATCGCGTCGGTGTTGCGCAGGTCGCCCACAACCCGGTAGCCAGACCGGCTATTGCGCATCCCGTCGAAGCAGGGGTGGCGAAGCAGGTTCCCCGCGAAAAGCATCCTCGTCTGGATCCGGTTCTTTTCCAGATGCGCTACGATCTCGTCGCGGCACACTCTAGTTCCTTCCCGCACCGTGAGGAGAAATCCGAACCAGCTCGGGTCCGAACCCGGCGTCGCCTTGGGCAGGATGAAGAAGTCCTCGTAGGGCTCCATCGCCTTGTAGAGTGCCTGGAAATTCCTTTTCCTAGCCTCGGTGAACCGGGGAAGTTTGCGGAGCTGCGCGCAGCCGATCGCCGCCTGCATGTCGGTGACTTTCAGGTTGAACCCGAAGTGGGAAAAGACATATTTGTGATCGTATCCGAAGGGCAGTTCGCCGAATTGTTGCCTGTGGCGCTTTCCGCACGTGTTGTCTTTTCCCGGCGGGCACCAGCAGTCCCTGCCCCAGTCGCGGAACGACTCGATGAGGCGCTTGAGGGTCGGATCGTTCGTGAAGAGGGCTCCGCCCTCCCCCATAGTCACGTGGTGCGGGGGATAGAAGCTCTGCGTCGCGATGTGCCCAAAGGTCCCGGTGAAGCGCCCCTTGTATTTCGACCCGAGGGCGTCGCAGTTGTCTTCGATCAGCCAGAGGCCTTGCCGGTCGCAGAACCGCTTGACCCGGTCGACGTTGAAGGGATTCCCGATGGTGTGAGCCAGTATGACGGCCCTGGTTTTTCGGCTTCTGGCCTCCTCGAGCATCTCGGTATCCACATTGTAGGTCGGCAGCGTCACGTCGACGAACACTGGGACGAGCCCGTGCTGGATGAGAGGAGCGACGGTCGTCGGAAACGCCGCGGCTACGGTGATCACCTCGTCGCCTTTCCTGAGCCGGTCGCTCCCGAGCTTGGGGGAGGTGAGCGCCGCCACGGCCAGGAGGTTGGCCGAGGAGCCGGAATTGGTCAGGAGGCAATGCCGGACCCCGAGATATGCTGCCATCCGCTCCTCGAACTCCTCGGCATAGCGTCCCGCCGTGAGCCAGAATTCGAGCGCCGAATCGACGAGATTGACCATCTCTTTTTCATCAAAAACCCGTCCACCGTATGGAATCCGCGAACGACCGGGGATGAATTTGTCGGCAGGGAAGGATATTGCATAATATCTTCTTACCAGATCGAGGATCCGCCGTTTCGTTATGGCTTCGGTTGGCTTCATCTTCGGATGTTCCTGCTGCATCCTTTCGGGATAGGATATTTGGTCACAATACGATGGCTTCGTTCTTGCATTCCATGCCGCGCAATTCGCGAAGGATCTCCTGGCTGTGAAGAGCGGAACAGATGACGACGGGGCCGGTGAAGCTCCGGAGGAACGCCGGCGAGCGGACGGGGATGTCCATGATCTTCAGGCCCTGCTTCTTCGAATCCTTGTCCACGAAACCGGCGATGTTGCATTTTCCGAGCGGGGTGTTTCCCAGAAGCCGGAGCGTGTGGGATCCCGCGCCCCAGACGATGATCTCCGTCTGATTCCTGGCGAGATCTTCCAGCGTTTTTGTCCCGCTTCCACGATAGGAAATCTCGATATGCGCGAGGATGCTTTGCCGGGATTTCAAGTCGGGCACAGGGGCAATAAAAATTAGGCGGCGGTCCGTTTTCACGAAGGCGCAATAGACCGCCGGGTAGGCGACAGAGTCCGAGACCTGGATTTCCTTCTCGCGGCTCTCGATCGGTCTGCACCCGTATTGCCCCAGGAGGTTGGACATCGAGATCCCCTCGAAGTGGTTGATGTGCTCACAGTCGAAATAGTAATAAGGCGCGACGGGACAGTCGGCGTACCGTGATGCGTTTGGGACCTCGATGTAAAGGATCCCGTTGGTCTTGACGAGCTGCATGACGTTTTCCAGAGCCGTCTTCAGATCGAGGACGTGTTCCAGCACGTGGCAGAGGATAACGCAGTCGAACGGGCCGCCTATTGCGGAGAACCAATTCGGCTCGTTGGCAAACAACCCTCCGACAAAGCATCTGATGCCCTGGTTACCGACATGAGCCACGCAGGTCGGGGACGGATCGATTCCCGTCACATTGAGGAATCCCCTGTCCTTCAGCGCCATGAGCAATCCGCCGTTGGCGCAGCCGAGGTCGACGATGGCCGCGTTCTTGTCGCTCAGAATCCTTTCGATATCCGCGGCTGTCCGGTCGAGACGCCTCGCATCCCATTCCGTCGCGCCTCCCCCCGAGGCCAGTTCCACATCCTCGTATATGGAGCATTCCTTGTAGTATCGGTCATAATCTTCCTGTCGTGCGGGAGTGTCCGCGTAGACGAATCCGCATCGCTTGCATGAAACGACGTCGTAGGAATCGGGAAGGCGGTACCTGTCGGGGATCACGAAACGCTGGTGGTGCAAAACATCTCCCGTATCGCCCATGCAGATGGGACATGGCCTGCGGACTTTCTTGAACATCGCCTGCATGGTGTGCTCTCCCGGCACCGTCGGACTCGGTATCCTTTGTCATGCATAGGCGAGCTACAAGCCGCGGCTGTAGATTATCTGCCTGAGCTCCTCATTGTAGGCGTAGGGACTGTCGATTGCGTCGATATTAATCGGCTCGTCCTTCTTCACGGTCTTGAGGAGCATTTCACCCGACATCAGTTCCCGGCATGAAATCTGTCCCTTCTGGAGGGGGATGGCAAGATAGACATCATCGTCCAGTTTCTCGTGGAGCAGGATATGGCCTTCCGGCAGATCTCTCCTTGCGTAGACACCCCGGACCAGGGCGTCGAGATATTCGATCTCCTTTGCTGGAATCGACCGTTGTTGAGTGCCGGGGGACCCGCACATCTCCTTGGCTTTCTTGTACGCCTTGAACCATTGGTCGATCTGGTGGGGTCGGGAGCAGTAAGGCGAGACGGGGTGCTTGCCGTCGTCGATGTCGATATGCCGTTCGAAGGTTCTCGCCCCTTTTGCATAGGCGATGAGCATCGAGAATTGCCAGTCGGAATACTCGTGCGTCGAGTGTCCGATCACGTGGTTGGGATATCGGCTGCGCAGAAAGTCGATCTGGTTGAGTTCCAGCTCATTGTCTTCGGAGGGATACAGAGACACACAGTGGTTGATGGCCAGGGGGATGTTCCGGTTCTCGAAAAACGTCACCAGATCATCTAGGTCCTTGAGGGAGAACCCTCCGATTGACACGATGACCGGTTTTCTCGCTTTGGCGATCTTTTCGATGAGGAACCAGTCGTTCAAGTCGGAACTGGCGATCTTGATGATCTGGATGCCGAGCTCGATGCAGAGGTCGACGGATTTTTCGTCGAAGGGAGTGGCCATCGTGAGGCATCCACTCTTTCGGACCGCCGTCGCCAGGGTGATGAAATCCTCCGTGGACAAATTGGTGTCGAGGGTCTTCTTGATGTAGCGGATGTCCGCCCGATTCCGGAAGTCCTTGTGGATGAAACGTTCCACGTCGCGGAATTGGAACTTGATGGCGGCCTTGACATTGTTGAAACGGACGATTTTGGAGAATTCGCCGATGATCTTGACGCCCCTCTCGACGCTTCCCCAATGGTTATTGGCCATCTCCAGGACAAAAAGTTCTTCAAAAATGTTCTTCGCCATGCGATTTCCCCTCATCGGAAATTGTCTGACAAAAGATATATCAGATCCCGCCCTGTTTTCAGCACGTAATCGGGACTGCTGACGGCGATTTTCCAGGGGCAACCGTATCCATTCCTAACGACGGCGGCCCGCAACCCGTTCTTGCGGGCCGCATAGACGTCGGATTCCGTGTCTCCAACCATCAAGGTCCTGCCCGAATCCAGATTCCAATGCGCGATCAAGTCCGTGATCATCTCCGCTTTGTTCCTTTCACGGAATCCGATATCGGGGGTCAATATTTCGGAAAACCCTGTCAACCTCAGCTTGTCGGCGATCATTCGCGTGGGTTTCTGCGGCTTGTTGGTCACGATGAATGTCCTGATCCCCCATGATGAAAGCTGATCCAAGGTTTTTCGAAAGCCGTATTTAATGCGCGTCTTTTCATGGGAAATGCTGTCGTAACATTTCCGAAAACCGTTGATGATCCGCTCTGCGTTGTCAGAACCGATATCCGGCGTCACCTTTTGGATGATGTCCTTAAGCGGCGGACCGATATGGGATCGCTTGATTTCAAGAGGGCTAATCCCGATCGAGTCATACGCTCTGTTCAGACAACGAATGATATCGTCGGCGGAGTCAATCAACGTTCCATCCAGATCGAAGATGACGCTTTCAATCGGCCCGTGATTCATGGAGGAGATTCCCACCGCATACTCACGAAGGCCTTGCGTACATAACGAGATCGAAACCGGCATGGCGATAGAGGCGCAGGGCGAATTCGTATCTGGGATCCCATTGTTTCAACAGCAGGGGGATTTGCCACAGATGCTCCGGCCTGTGGTAGAGACAGATCGCAAGGCCGGGCCGGGAATCCCGAATGGTTTCCTTTGCACCGAGGAGTGCGGACAATTCGGCCCCTTCGACGTCCATCTTGATAAGGGTGGGGTGAAAATGATGGAGGCATTCATCGATAGCCACGCATTGGACAGTGATGTCCCCCCGTGAGGAAAGATTGCCGGCACCGCCTTGAGGGGCGGTCGAAAAATTCATTTGTGTCGTGTGAGACCAGACCGCGCATGGGAAAAGAACGATTGTTTTCCCGAAAGGAATCTTTCTCGACCTGACGAGCCGGTTCAGATTCGCAAAGTTTTCCGGGTCTGGCTCAAAGGCGGATATATGATTCACCCTGCCGTATTTTCCGGACAATTCGATCAACGTATCCCCGGTGTAGCTTCCGCAATCGACGAAATTGATCGGTGTCTTCCAACGGGGCATTTTTGGATCGAAATATTGCGTGCCGCCTTCAGGTTCCGGTAAAAACTTGTAATCGCCGGTGAAGCGAAACTTCAGGATGGATTCGTACAGTTGCCGGCTCTTTTGGTCGTTCCAGACGGCCAAACCCTCGGCAAGAATATGTACAAGGGCGTCATAGAATTTCGTGGATGTCAGCCAATACCGATCGCCGGTTTCGTCCGGAAAATGGGAATGGAATTCCGGGAAGTTGACGACGTTGGAGAATCCGTTCTTTCTGAGCGCTTTGGTGATCGACGGGACATCCGCATCCCGGTTGAAAATCCCGATGACGACGCAGGTCGTCTTTCGTTGGTCTGTCGATATGCTGTTGTCGTCGGGGGGCAGGACCATATACCCGTTGACTATGGTCCCCGATGGAACTTTCCAGTCGAGGAAACAGAGGACCGGAACGCCATGGCGGACCAGGATCGAGAGAACGTCCTTTCCGCAATTTCCGGCTCCGTAGACCATGACGTTCTTACACGATTTCAGGAAAGCAAATCGGGATTTCGGCTCGGTTCTTGAGGCCAGGATGTCCCGAATCTTCTTCAAATATTTCTCGTTCATTCCCGTCTCTTCTCGCAAAAGGGATCAGCGGACATGTCAATCTTCCAGCGGGGAGATGATCATGTTTCCAAGGAATTCATTTCTGTCAAGGAACGGCGCCAGGTCTTCAAGAGGACGGGACACGATCCTTCCGTCAGGAAGACGATGGGAAGACGTCTTGGGAGCGAAAGGTTGATCCGGCGCGACCATGACCTCGCACATGGAAGGCCCGTCTCCGCCCAGCGTGCCGGTGATCGTCCGGGTAAGGTCTTGATGGGTCGCGCATCGAACAAACGGGATCCCGAAGGCCCCTGCGATTTTTTCCATGTCGGGGAAACTGACCCCGCTCTCCGGGTCGCACCCCACAAGAGGGCGCCCGAAGAAGTTTTCCTGCGTCTGCCGGATCGAATGGTACCCATTGTTGTTGATTACGAAGATCTTGATCGGGAGTTTGTTGTGGACGATCGTCTGAAGTTCCTGCAGGTTCATCTGGATGCTGCCGTCCCCCGCCAGACAGACGATCCGGGATCGTCCCGAGCCGACACACGCTCCGATGGCGGCCGGGAGGTCGTATCCCATCGGGGCGCAGCCGGAATTGCTATAGAGCCGCTGTCCCTTCTTGACCTGGGCCGCCTGGAACGTGCAGACACACGCGGTGCCGTCGCCTGTCACGATAATCTGTCCTTCGGGAAGAAATTCCGTCAGGACTTCGACGAAGCAGTAGGGGTTGACGAGTTTGTCACGTTCCCAATACTCTTTCAGGACAACGGGGTACCTTTCCTTCCTTTGCCGGCACCACTCCAGCCACTCCCCTTTTCCGGGAAGTCCGTTTGCAGGAAGTTCCCGGACAAGCAACCGGATTACTTCTCCGACGTCGGCTAAGACGGGAAGATCCGGTGTGACGGTCGGCTTGGCCAGTTCCAGCGGATCGATGTCGACAACAATCTTGTACGCCTCCCTCGCGAAAGTCTTCCAACTGTAACCGATCTGGCGGATGTTCAGTCGGCATCCCAGTACCAGCAGCGCATCGGAGTTCTGGACGGCGAAGTTGCCTGCTCTGTCCCCGATGGTGCCCGGCCTTCCCACGAAAAAGGGGTGGGCGCTCGGTATGCAGTCGTGGGCGTTGAAAGCCGTTACAACGGGAATGTTCAGGAGATCGACCAGCTTCAGAAATTCCGGCTGGGCGCCGGCCAGCCAGATCGCGGAACCGGCCATCACGACGGGTCTCTTGGCTTTTCCGAGGAGGGCGATGATTTCGCGAATGGTTCCCGGCGGGACGACGGGGGGAACCTCCTCCGGGTCCTCCGCCGGGTCGTGCCCGCTCAACTTCGCGGGATCGATTGCGGCTCCCTGGACATTCATGGGGATGTCGATCCAGCATGGTCCCGGGCGTCCCGTTTGGGCCAGACAGATCGCACGTTCCAGGTGATAGCGGATCTCGGAAGGCTCCGTCACCATGACGCAGTATTTTGTCATGGACTCGACCGCCTTCGTGATGTCGAACTCCTGGTCCCCCAGCTGCCGCAGCTTGATTCCGGTGCTCCGGACGGTCGTGTCGTACCGGACCTGCCCGGATACAACGAGCATCGGAATTGAATCCTGCCAGGCGCCGAGGACGCCCGTTATGGCATTGGTTCCGCCGGGGCCGCTGGTCACGCAAACGAGCGCACACTTCCCGCTGACTCTTGCGTAGCTCTCGGCGGCCATGGCGGCGGCCTGTTCATGGTGGTTGAAGAGTACTTCCAGGCGCGGATGCTTCCCGAGCGAGTTGTTCAGGTGCATCGCTCCACCGCCCGTGATCATGAAGACGTGGCGGATCCCCGCTTCCACGATCCGCTCGGCAACGTAATCGGAGAGTTTCATTTACGAAGGAGATTTTTCCTTTGGGGTGTCCCGGTCAGGAGAGCCGCATACCAGGCGATGGTTTCCTCGAGCCCGCACACACTTGCCGGAGAGTCTCAAAGGCATGTGTATCCGCCGTCCGCCACGATCGTTTGGCCCGTGATGTAGGAATTCTTCCAGGAGCAGAGAAAGAAGGCGGCTTCCGCGATCTCCTCCGGCTCTCCAAACCTCATCAGGGGGATGCTTTTCCGAATCACTTCAATTTCTTCGGGAGAGTTGTTTTTCTTTGTCATTTCCGTGTTGATGTAGCCGGGCGCCAGCGCGTTGACAAGGATATTATGGGTGGCCAGTTCTGCGGCCAGCGTCCGTGTGTATCCCAGCAGGCAGGCCTTGCTCGCGGAATATGAAACCCGGCGGGGCCTAGCGACAAGACCCCAGATGGAGCTGATGTTGAGAATCCTCCCGTAGCGCCTTTCGATCATTCCCCCGACGATCGCCTTCGTCAAAAGGATTGGCCCCACGAGGTTGACCTCGAGGGTGTCTCTCAGGTCGGGTTCCTCGATTTCTGTTCCCGACGCCGGCACGTTGATCCCCGCGTTGTTGACGAGGATGTCGACTGGGCAGTCGATCGTCCCGGCGTATCGGCCGATGGATTCCGACGAGGAAAGGTCCAGTTCGTTCCGTGAGGGACTCAGGAGGGAGGCACCGCCCGCGCGGAACCGCTCGGCGATGGCATGCCCGATCCCCCGTGACGCCCCCGTGACGAGTGCTGTCCTTCCTTTCATTATTTATCAAAGAGGAGGGCATCCCGGTTTATAAGATGCCTGTTCGCCGTATACCATCCGTACAACTTTGCGATGGCGTCGTCGATGTCCGTGAAGGCAAGCCCGGGGATCTCCTCCCGGAGGCGGCCGTTGTCGCCGCTGTATTCCGGTCCCATCCCCGGCAAGGCAACAACGATTGGGAGGTCCTTGCCCGAGACGGCGAGCACCTTCCCGGCAAGCGTGAGAAGTTCAACCGCTTCATCAGGGGTCACGTTGTAGCACTTGTAGCGGGCATCGTGTCCAATGAAATACTCGACAATTGGCGCCAGGTCGTCGATGTACAGGTAATCGAAGCGGCGGTTCTGCCGAAGCGTGATGGGAAGGTTGAACAGCGTCTTGCAGATGGCGTTGGAAATGAACCGAATGGCGTAGTCCTCGTATTTCCCGAAGACGCCAAACAGTCTGAGTTCGACGATGTTCTCCGCGCGCTCAACGTACCGTGCGCAGATGTACTTCGAGAAGCCGTGCTCGTCCGCAGGCACCGATGTGTCGAAATACTCCTCCTTCATATTCGGCAGGTAGCGGCGTTCGTCGTAAACCGCACCGGAGCTCAAGAAAATCATCTTGCGGAACCGAGAGGCGTTGCGGACAAGGTTGAAGAACATCCGCGTGTTGTTGTACAGTTGGTGGGAAGGGTCCCTGGCGTTTCGGTGGCCAGGCCTTACGGCACTGTGGATGACGACGTCAACATCATGCCTGCGAAAAAATTCTCTTACCCGTTCCCCGTCCAACAACTCAAGCCCGGCATGGCTCGGAGCAAGGACCGTGTGCTTCCGGGAAAGATGCTCCGCGAGGTTCTTCCCGATAAACCCGCTGCCGCCTGTGAGAAGAACATTCAATCACTCGCCCTTGGGGTCCTGCTGTATTCCCCGATCTGCGCAAGGCAGGCGTGCCGCACGTCTCTTCTTTCCTTGTAGGCCTTCGCCCACTCGACCACGCTTCGAATCGCTCGCGAAAGGTCCCAGCGGGGGTGCCAGCCCAATTCCGTCCGTGCTTTCGTGCAGTCCAGACGGAGGTAATGGGCTTCATGGGGGTGTTTCCCCTTGTCGACCCGGTAGCGTGCGCCGCTCCCCCACTCCGCGCAGATCCGCTTGACGAGCCACTCCACAGGCTTCGCGTCGTCCTCCGGCGGGCCGAAGTTCCACGCGCCGGCAAACCGGGGGCCGTCTTCATAGAGATGCTTCGCCAGCGCGAGGTAACCAGATAGGGGCTCGAGCACGTGCTGCCACGGACGCACGGCTCGCGGGTTCCGGACGAGGATCGGCTCCCTCTTCAGGAGGGCCCTCACGCAGTCTGGCACGAGACGGTCGTCCGCCCAATCGCCCCCGCCGATGACGTTGCCGGCGCGCGCGGAGGCAACCGCCACCCCATGGCGGGGATAGTCGGTCAGGTTGAAAAAGGAGTTCCGGTAGGCGGCTGTGGCCAACTCGGAGCAGGCCTTGCTGCTGGAGTACGGGTCGTACCCCCCGAGAGACTCGTTTTCCCGGTATCCCCAGAGCCACTCCCGGTTCTCATAGCACTTGTCAGTCGCCACGTTCACGACGGCCTTGACGTTCCCGCACGCCCGGACGGCCTCGAGCAGGTGGACCGTCCCCATCACGTTCGTGGAGTAAGTCTCCACGGGGAACTTGTACGAGTCGCGCACCAGGGACTGGGCCGCCATGTGGAGGACGATGTCGGGCTTCACCGAGTGCAGCGTTTTGGCGAGGGTCTCCCGGTCGCGGACGTCGGCAATGACGCTTTTGACGAGCTTCCCGACGCCGCACAGGTCGAAGAGGCTGGGATCGGTCGGCGGGTCGAGGGCGTAGCCGGTCACTTTGGCTCCCAGAGCGTGGAGCCACAGGCACAGCCAGGACCCCTTGAACCCGGTGTGGCCCGTGAGGAAGACTTTCTTGCCGGAATAGAACGAGCGGTCCATCCCGCTCACCACACCTTCCATGGCGCCTTGCCCGATTTCCACAGCTCGTCCAGCAGGTTCTTGTCGCGCAAAGTGTCCATCGGCTGGAAGAAGCCCCTGTGCCTGTGGGCCACGAGCTGGCCCTCGCGGGCCAGTTTGTCCATCGGCTCCTTCTCGAGGAAGATCGGATCGCCGGCGATGTAGTCGAAGACCTGTGGCTCGAAGACGAAGAAGCCGGCGTTGATCCAGCCGCCGTCCCCTTTCGGCTTCTCCTTGAAACCGCGGACCCGGTCGTCCTCCGCCAGGTCCAGCGCGCCGAAACGGCCGCCCGGCTGGGTCGCGGTAATCGTGGCCAGTTTCCCGTGGGACTTATGAAGAGCCACCAGCAGCCGGATGTCGATATCGGAGACTCCGTCCCCGTAGGTCAGCATGAAGGTCTCGTTCCCTATATAGGGACGTATCCGCTTGACGCGACCGCCGGTCGCCGTCTCCAGTCCGGTGTCGACCAGCGTGACCTTCCACGGTTCGGCGGTGTGGCTGTGGACCTCGCGGCTGCCTGGGCCTAGGAAGTCGAACGTCACGTCGGATTCGTGCAGGAAGTAGTGGGCGAAATACTCCTTGATGGAGTACCCCTTGTATCCCAGGCAGATGACGAACTCGTTGAAGCCGTGATAGGAGTAGCCCTTCATGATGTGCCACAGGATCGGGCGCTCGCCGACCTCGATCATGGGCTTTGGCTTCAGATGCGACTCCTCGCTGATACGGGTTCCGAAGCCGCCCGCGAGGATGACGACCTTCACAGGCTTATCCTCCCGCGTTCACTACGGTTGTTTGATATTCACTCTTGCCGGCCTTTCCATGAACGACGAAATAGACGCATCCCGCGAAGAATGAAAGAACAGCAGCCAGCATTACGCCCAAATCCCTCCGGGGCTTGAATTTTCTGTCGGGAACCCGGGGAGAGTCGATGACCCTGAAACCGAACTGCTCCTGATTCCTGGCCATCAACTCACGCTCGACTTCCTGACCATATGACGAATAGAGGCGATCTCGCGTTAATGCATCGACCGTCTTTACGATCTGGTACTCGATGAACTTCTTGCTCTTCATCGCCCGATTGAGCGTTTCTTACCGAAGGCAGTTTTTCCCCTTATCCATATTGTAATTTACGAACATCAGTCGGTCTTTCTACGCTCGACCAAAAGAGCCATTAAAATCGAGAATAAAAATCCTCCAATTGTAGATAAAGCAACGATGATTGCCTTTTTCGGCTTCACTTTCCTTTCCGGAGGCACCGCTTTATCGACGATTTGAATGACAGCAGCATCTCTTGCTTCGTCCAGTTTGGCCATTTCATATTGTTTCGCCAACAGTTCATAAAGCGTTTCGTTGTATTTCATGTCCCGCAATTTCCGTAAATATTCCATCCCGACGGAGGGCATCCTTCCCGTCGGCATGAGAGGGTCGGGACTGTTTCCCCCTTTTTGTTCTAATTTATTCAATTCCATCTTGAGTCCCTTCAGTTCCTCTTCGATTCTTTGAAGGTCGGGGTTCTGGGGAGTCGCAAAGGTCTGCGCCACTTTATATTGGACCTCCCTGGCGGCTATTTGCGCTCTCAAGTTTCCGATCCCCTGGATTACGGCTCTGGCCTGGTCGTCGATCTTCAATGCTCCGGTTTTTTCCTGGAAGCCTTTTATTCCTTCCTCCGCCCTGGCCAACCCCAACTTTACATCCTTTAACTGTTCTTCGAAAAACAATCTTCTCTGTGCCGCCTCGGTGAGGGCAAGCCCCTTGGAGACTCCGATCATCTCCTCCACAAAGGCATTCGCCATATCCGCCGCCCTTTTCGGATCCCGGTCTTCCACGCTTACAACAATCATCCCGTCCTTCCCACTGGTCGCTTTAAGCGTATCGGCGAGCCTCTTTCTTGCATCCTCCCGGTATTTCGCGTCGTAGAGTTTCATCAATCCAAACCGGTCGATGATTCTGTCATAGACCGTCCTGCTGCGAAGGAACCCGATATACATCTCGTTTGGATTTTTTATGCCGATGGTGCTCGACGCCAGGCTTGCGAATCCGCCCATCTGGTTCAACAATTGTGAGGCGATACTGGAGGAATTCTGCTGCGGAGGAAGGATCTTCGTCTCCGCCCTGAAGATCGGGGTCATCAAGAGGCTGACCACCAGAGAGACGACGGCAGCGCCGGCCGTGATCCCCCCGATCATTTTTTTATGCCTGGCAAGTTTAGCCAGCAGTTCGGGTATGTTGATTTCCATGTCGTCTTTATTTTCTATTTCATCCAAGACGTGCTCCCTGAAAAGAATTCGTATCGACTTGCAGATGCCCTAGAATGCGACGAAGATCACCCCAGCCGTCACCGCGATCTGGTAGAGGATCTGGGTGATGTCCTTGAACTCCCGCAGCCATGCGATCCTTTCCAGTTTTTCCGGCACGACGATC
>Ga0154764_1165_pt1 | contig 23343 bp, 19 predicted proteins | sample Rifle2008BG16ft_FD_105772 | JGI IMG/M metagenome (GOLD analysis project Ga0154764, IMG submission 105772) | candidate division Zixibacteria bacterium RBG_16_53_22
GAAAATGATGACCTTGTCGGCCCCTATCTTGATAAGCTCATCGGCCAGTCCGGAGACGTTGTCACCTATCAGGACCGAGGCCACTTTCCCGTCCTTCTCATCGGCCATTTTCCTCGCGAGGCCGACCGCCTGCCTGGCCGCCGAGGATAATTTCCCGTCCTTGACTTCCGCGAATGTCAACATCCCGGAACCACCTGCCATCGCCTACTCCTTTCTCGTCCCATGCTGCTCCGTCCGAATGGCGCGCTGTATCTCAAAATAAACATCATCATAACTTGCGTTTGCTTTTTTCATGGCGCGGGCCATGTCGTCATGCTCGGGGAAAATCAATCTCCGCCCCTCGATTTCCGCCACCTTGACTGAAACATCGCCTCCCGAGGTCGCCACCGTTATTTGCCGTCGAGCCAGTTTCAGCCTGCTGGCTGTCCCCATCCTGATTCCCAGCGTCGTTCCCGTTCCAAATATGACTTTCGCCAATTTATCTTTTTTATCCGGCTCGCACAAGACTGAAAGCAGGTGCGCGGGACGATTCTTTTTCATGATGATCGGCGTTACGAAAACATCGAGCGCCCCGGCCCGCAACAGTTCGTCCATGAGGCCGCCCAGGTTCTCCGAGGTTATCCTGTCAAGGTTCGATTCCAGCAGCGCCACGGTGTCGAACTCCAGGTCGGTGGCGGGCTCCCCAATCATCACCCGAAGCAGGTTCGGCAGTCCCTTGATGAATTTGCTCCCCGCTCCGTAACCGATATTCCGAACGACGAAATCGCCGGGCTCGGTAAATGAGGCCAGGGTGGTGAGAATTGCGGCCCCGGTGGGTGTTGTCATTTCGAAATCGTTGGAGGTTACCCTGACCGGAAATCCCTTCACCAGCACCGCCGTGGCTGGGGCCGGGACCGGCATCTGCCCATGCGCGGTCGCCACGCTTCCCGCGCCCAGCGGCAGGGGAGAGGAGTATATCTTGTCTATTCCGAGCAGTTTCAGGCCGGCCGCCGCGCCGCAGATATCGATTATGGCATCGACCGCCCCGACCTCGTGGAAATGCACCTTCTCGACCGGCTCTCCATGCGCCAGGGCTTCGGCCTCCGCCAGGCGATTGAATATGCGGATGGCCTTCTCCTTGACATCAGCATCGAGGCGCGAGCCTAATATGATCTTGTTAATTTCCTTTGGGATGCGTTCCGGCTGTTTGGCTCGAATCTCGACACCGAATTTGGTGCCCTCGACAAGATTTTTCTGAACTTTCCGGGCAGAAATATCATATCCGCTTAAGCCAAGCTTGTCGATCTCAGCCTTGAGCTCCCCAATTGGCAAGCCGGCATCGAGGAGCGCCCCGATTATCATATCCCCGGCCACGCCGGAGAAACAGTCGAAATAAACTATCGCCATTCCGTTACTCTCGGGTAAAAGTGTAGGTCGGGTTCATGGAGTCCGGCGACAGCCGGACGGCGGAACCCGACATTTATGAGAAGAAAAAGCACCCGATTGTTTTCCAGAATGCCATTCCAGTTCCTTTTTATTCCTCGGGATGGAAGCGTATTTTGCAGCGACATCTTGAGGCTCTTTTCCTTTTCCATTCCTTTTCTCTCTCTTTTCGCGATCGGGGCCCATACGGGTCCAAAGCGACAAGCCCCGACGCGCGATGCGGCGTTGGTATACCAATTTTCAATTAATAACCCTGCGGCCTTGTTCCCTTTTTACTGTTTCCTGCTTTCTGTTTCCTCTCTCACTCAGTCCTCAGCACTCAGTCCTTTCTTTTCCAACTCAGGACTCAGGACTCAGGACTCAGGACTCACGACTCATGACTATCTTGATGGCTGCCACGGCCGCGCCGAAACCGTTATCGATATTGACCACCGTCACGCCCGGCGCGCATGAGTTCAGCATCGCCAAAAGCGCCGCCAGGCCCTGAAACGACGCCCCATATCCGACCGACGTCGGCACCGCGATCACCGGCGCCGGAGTCAGGCCGCCCACCACCGAGGCCAAAGCGCCTTCCATGCCGGCCACCACGATTATGACTTTGGCCTCCTGTATCTTATCCCGATGAGCCAGCAGACGATGGATGCCCGAGACGCCGACATCATAAATCCGCTCTATCTTGACGCCAAACGCCTCGGCCGTAACGGCGGCTTCCTCGGCTACAGCCATATCTGCCGTGCCGGCGCTGACCACCGCCACTAAGCTGCCAATCTTCTTGTTCCGGCCGGGCTTGCGAAGGTAAATTATTCGGGCCACCTTATTATATTGCGCACCCTTGAATTTTCGCCTTATCTTGTTGTACACTGGCGATTCCACCCGCGTAACTAATACATCCGAGCCCGCCTTCACCATCCGCCCGAAAATACGCACGATCTGCTCATCGCTCTTGCCCGGCGCGAATATTACCTCCGGGACTCCGGTCCGAAGCGAGCGATGATGATCGAGCTTGGCGAAACCGAGGTCCTCAAAGGGAAGGCCATCCAGCCGCTTCGCGCCCTCATCGGCAGTCATCTGCCCGCGTGCGACAGCTTCAAGGATATTTTTTATGTCGGGAATTTTCATCGTCCTTTTCGTATTCGTCAAGCGGAGAGACGAACATCGGCGCCCTGCAGTTGATCTTCGAGCCCCGACGCATAATCCCATAAGAGCGCCCTGATTTCATCGACTGACAATAGCCTGTTGATTGCGGCCCTGATTGTGGCGCTTCCCGGATGTCCCTTCAGGTAGTGGCAAAAGTGGGCCCGCATCTTGAACACACCCCGCGGCATGCCGTAATGCGCTATCATCATATCGAGATGATTCAGGGCCATTTCGATCTTCTGCCGCGGTTTCGGCTCCGGCAGAATCTCGCCGGTGGCCAGGTAATGCTTGGTCCTATGGAATATCCAGGGATTGCCCATCGACCCTCGCCCAATCATGACCGCGTCGCACCCGGTTCGCTCGAACATGCGAACGGTGTCCTCCGGCGTGAAAATGTCGCCGTTGCCGATTACGGCAATCCCCACGTGATCCTTGAGCCGGGCTATCATTTCCCAATCGGCGTCCCCCGAAAATCCCTGTTCCCTGGTGCGCGCATGAAGCGTCACGGCGACGGCGCCGCGATCTTGGATAACCTTCCCGGCCTCGAGATAAACCAGCGAATCGGAATTCCATCCGGCGCGAATTTTCACCGTAATCGGAATCTCCACGGCATCGACAACCGCCGAGACGATCGCCCCCAACAGCTTCAAGTCCTTGAGGATTGAGCTGCCGCCGTTCTTATCCACTACTTTTCTGGCCGGGCATCCGAAATTGATATCGATAAAATCCGGACTCGACGAGGCCGCTATTGCGGCCGCCGCCGCCATTCGAGCCGGAATGGAGCCGAATATCTGTATTCCCAAAGGCCGCTCCGATATATCGAACTTCAAAAGCTCCCGGGTGTGTCGGCAGTTTCTCACAAGTCCCTCGGATGCCACAAGTTCCGATACGGTCATGTCGGCTCCATGAACCCGCGCGATTTTGCGGGCCGGCGAATCCGAAATTCCGGCCATGGGAGCGTATATTATTGTCTTTGAACGCTTAAAGTTTAAACTCATCGTTCCGACAATATAAAGGAAGCCCCTTGATCAGGCAAGGCCATTTGAGGGACGATTTTCTAAGTGTCGTAACAAACGGTTGACAAAATCAGGCCGTTGATTCAAATTGCGGTGGCACCCTTTGAGGGAGGGAAATATGCCGGAGATTATTGTAAAGTTCGAGGACAAAGTCATCGAAAAATTCATTACTGAAAAAAAGCGGATCACGATTGGACGTACGCCCGATAACGACATCGTGCTCGACAACAGAGGGGTTTCACGCCGGCATGCGCAGATCGAATTCAGCGAAAACCAGGCGGTCATAATCGATAACGAAAGCCTCAATGGCACGTTTGTCAATTCCCGCCGGGTGTCTGAGGAAATCCTCAAAGACAGCGATACGATCAATATCGGTAAGTATTCCCTTGTCTTCCATTCCGCCATCGAGCGCGGCGGCTCGCCGTTTGAAATGGATGGCACCATGGTTCTGCAGACCAAGAAGCAGCGCGAGCTCCTGGCCAAGGACAGACGCGACAGGGAACTTACCTCCAAGTCCGGCAGCTCGCTCCTCCTGGGTGAAGCCGGCGCTGATTTCGAGCAGTTCCCGATCGAGCGGAACGTCATCACCATCGGCAAATCCTCATTGGCCAACGTCAAGGCCAAAGGCCTCACGGTCTCCAAGATCCAGGCCAAGATCGTGAACGAAACCGAGGGTTTCTGGGTTGTCAACCTCGGCCGCAAGGGGAAGACAAAAGTCAATGGAGAGGAAGTCGAGCGCCATCTCCTCAAGAACGACGATATAATTCAAGTAGGAAAGACGGTATACCGCTTCGTAGAAAATAGAGCCTAAATGAAATACGGTTTTTTCTCCGACGTCCACGCCAACTTGGAGGCGCTGAAGGCCTGCATCATCGATTTTCGCTCCGAGAAACTCGACAAGCTGTTTTTTTTGGGTGATGCCGTCGGATATGGCCCATTCCCCGATGAATGCGTCAAGCTCATAAACGAGGTCGCCAGTGTCAAGCTCATGGGTAACCACGATTATGCCGCCCTGGGCCTGATGGAGACCGACTACTTCAACCAATACGCCGCCGAATCGATGGGCTGGACCAAGAGTTCTATTTCCCGCAAGACAACCGAGATCATGTCCGATTTCGACATTCAATATGCGATCGAAGACATCCTCCTGGTGCATTCATCCCCCAAGGAACCTGAGTTCTGGCACTATATCCTGGATATGGACGATGCCCGCGAGAGCTTCGATTACTTCAATCAGCACTTGTGCCTCGTGGGGCACACGCATCGACCGTATATCGTCTACAAAGATGAATCGGACGAGGTTTTCCTGTCGAAACAGGCCGAGGAAGAACTGATCGAGGGCCGCCGCTACCTGGTCAACATCGGCTCGGTTGGCCAGCCCCGCGACGGCGACCCGCGAAGCTGTTACTTGATCTTCGACAATGAAAAGAAAACCATCAGGCATAAAAGGGTAACTTATAACGTCAAGGCCACCCAGAAGGATATGGCCAAGATCGGTATGCCTGATTATCTCATCGAGAGACTGGCCGTAGGCCGATAACGATTCTTTATTATTCGGAGGGGATTTTGTCTTTTTATAAGCGTTTGACTATTTTTATACTCATCCTGACAGGCATGATCATGTTCCTCGGGCTGTTGCCGGGAATCGCCCAATCGGCGAGAATATTCGATGCTGGCAGCCTTTTCACGACAGCGCCGCCGCCGCGCGCCGTCGATTCAAAATGACATCGGCCTGCGCCTGGCTGGGGGACGGGCGGACCCTCTAATACGGCCGGCAGTCTCTAATTATTCTCGTGGAAATGCCGATTTAAATAAAGCAGCGGAATTTAAGCGGCCAAGCTTGGATTATAACGGGGCCGAAAACGTCTTATGGGGATACTCGATTTATGCTTAAAAAATTCTCCGGCTCGATCCTGTACGTCCTGATCTCGCTTCTGGTGATAAGCCTCTACCTCGATCGCCACCAGAGCCTTGAAAAGCTCGAACTGGCGATTCAGGATACCATGTTCAAATTGCGCGGCACGAAAGACGTTGCCCAGGATGTCGTCATTGTCGGAATCGACAACCGAGCCCTCGAGGCAGTCGGCAAATGGCCGTGGAATCGCGATAAGCTGGCGCACCTTGTCGATGCCATCGCCGCCCAGGACCCGAAAACCATCGTCCTGGATATGACGCTTTCGCCCGACGAGAACCAGAAAGCCGCCGGTTTCAACGACTCGCTGGCCAGGTCCATCTCGATCGCCGGCAATGTTGTCTTCGGATTTCATTATTCTCAGAACGATGCTGCCTCGGGCATGATGTTCCCCGCCGGCCTCATGAACAGCTCCATCAAGGAGTTCGATGACCCGTCGTCGTTCTCCAAGTATCCGCCCCTGGCCGTTTCGCGCATCTACCCGCCGGACGCCGCGCTGGCCGATTCCGCCAGATTCCTGGGTTTCATCAACGTCAATATAGATAACGACCGCAAGATTCGCCGGCAGCCTCTGGTGGTCGGTTTCAGGGGCGAGTTCTTCCCGTCAATCCATGTGGCCGCTGCCGCCAATTATCTAGGGCTGCGCCGGAACGACCTCGAAATCAAAGTTGGAAATGGCATCGCCCTGGGTTCGAGAATCGTCCCCACCGACAGATCCGGCCAGATGAATATCAACTTTAACGGCCCCGCCGGGACTTTCAAGACCTTTTCGGCCGCCGACCTGTTGAGCAGGCAGATCGCGCCCCATGAGCTTTCCGGAAAACTGATCCTGGTGGGTTATACCGGCCCGGGGGCCACCAATATCTATAGCACGCCGATCAGCCCCAGCTTCCCCGGCCTGGAGCTCGATGCCAATATTATCGAGAACATCATTCACGACAACACCCTCAGGGGCGCCGGCGGCACGATAAATTTAAACCTCATCGTTCTTATCGTCATCGGCGCATTCTGCGCCTTCATCCTGCCGAAGATATCCCTGCTGAACAGAATCGCCGTGCTTGTCATATTCCTGGTGGTGCTGTTGAATCTGAACTTCATTCTCTTCTCGAACTTCAATGTGGTCACCAAGACATTCTACCCGGCGCTCGAGATTGTCTTCTTTCTCTTGGCCGCGCCGGTTGTCAGGATCGGCAAGGAGTCCGCTGCCGAATCCGGCGACGAGGATGATGAAGTCGATTACGAGTCACTTCTATCCACGGGCCAATCGTCGGACGCCCAGATGTGGTCCGCGACTCAGCCCCGGCAGGAACGCGAGCAGACCGTGTTGTCAACCACGCCTCTGCCATCGACATCCAAGACGATTTTCAGGGGAAGTACCCCTTCGGCGCCAAAGACAGTGGCGTCCAATCGCGAACACGCTGGATCATTGACCGCCACCCTGGAACCTCCGCCGACCGACCACTTCGGTCGCTATCGAATCCTGCGTTCGATCGGCAAAGGCGCCATGGGCAATGTCTACCAGGGCCTTGACCCCGCCATCGACCGCCCGGTGGCGCTCAAGACTATCCGCGTCGACCAGTACGCCGACCCCCAGGAAACCGACGAGCTCAGGGAACGTCTCATGCGCGAGGCCAAGGCCGCCGGTAAGATCTCCCATCCTAATATTGTCACCATCTACGACGTTGGTGAGGAAAACGGCATCCAGTATATCGCCATGGAATATCTCGAGGGGCAGACTCTGGAGAATCTCCTCCGGCGCGGGCTGGACTGGGACTATCGAACCATATCCAAAATGATGATTCAGACCTGCGAGGCGCTCGATTACGCCCATGAGAACGGTATCGTGCACCGCGATATAAAGCCGGCCAACATCATGATTGTCGATGGCGGCAAGGTCAAGGTCATGGATTTCGGTATTGCCAGGCTCGATAAATCGGCCTCGATGACGCAGACCGGTACTGCGCTGGGCACACCCAATTACATTTCTCCCGAGCAACTCAAGGGCCAGCCGATCGACCGCCGCAGTGATATATTCTCGCTGGGAGTAGTGTTCTACGAGATCCTGACTCGTGAAAAGCCGTTCAAAGGCGATACCATCTCGGCCCTGATATACTCGATACTACACACCGACCCGCCCAGGCCGTCGGAGATTAATCTCGATATCCCCAGGATATTCGACAAGATTATCGCCAAGGCCCTGGTCAAAGATCCCGACCTGCGCTTCCAGCGGGCTAAAGATATCGCCGATATTCTCAGAAAACTGATATGAAACTGACGGTGCGTGTCACAATTTATTGTGACCGCACCCAAATGACATCTTAGAACATTGCATGGAGCCCGCCACATATCCGGCGGGCTTCCTATTTGTGCGGCAAGGATTGGCGTACCGAGGTCTCCTCGGCTTGCCCCTGCCTTGTGCGGCGAGATCTCGGGCCAGATCGGGAAAATCCGGATTGACAAAGGCCAGGGCGCCGATGTATAATTCTATATCAAAATCAGTCGCTACCGGATGACATCAGGAATAAAGCTGCGCGACGCTCATCAATTATAAGCCAGGAGGCGTTGTATGAAGACCAGGAAGTTTTCGCCCCTATTTGTGTCTTTGCTGGGCGCAGGCATGATTCTGCTATTGATTCTTGGCGCACCCAACCTGTTTGCCCAGGATAAGACCGCGGTCGGAGGAAAGCTGACCTGCAATTTCGTCGACCAGAAGCAGTTTGCTGTCGACAACATCCAGGGGCATGCCCTATCATTAACTCAGTCGGCCGGAAACAATATAAGCGCAAAAGCCGATAGTTTTATGGATGGGGCGACCGTTACAAATTACTCTGTCGGTGATTTGGTTAAAGGCACCGGCTACCAATTCGGATATGTCATGTTTACCAAGGACGCCGATACCACCTGGGCCAAGTGGGACCATGAAACTACAACAGCCATACCCGCCGAGGGCCAGCCCCAAACGACATTCAAAGGGAACTTCACATACATCGCGGGTACAGGCCAATACAAAAACATCGAGGGTAGCGGCCAATACACGGGAGCTTTTACCTCGCCCACAAGCTATACCGTGGAATGGGAAGGCAAATATTCAATTAAGAAGTAACTCTTGAATTAGTCGGGGCGCCTGGCCCTGCCGTTTGGGAGGCCTGCCCCAGCGGTCTTGATTCTCTTTATTTCTTCCGTTACTCTGTCAAGGTCGAGGCGTCTTGACGCCCCTGGCGCGGCAAACCGCGCTGCCAGAAGAGTCGTTTACCGTCTCAACCACCCATTGATCGTCGTCGCGATCTCGCCCGCGCTCCGGCACCTGACCTTCTTCCCGTCCACGGCGCTGATAAAAATCCGGCCGAATGAGGTCGTCTCCACGCGGCTGTCGAGCACCACCACGCACCCACGGTCGTAGGCCGTGCGGATCAGGCGCCCGAAACCCTGACGGAACTTGACCACGGCGTCGGGAAGCGACAGCTTGGCAAATGAGCTCTCTCCGCTCTTCTCGATTCGCTCCAGATTCGCCTTGAACCAGGGCCGGTCCGGGACAGTGAACGGCAGCTTGAACAATACCAATAGCTCGAGCAATTCGCCGGGAAGGTCGACGCCCTCCCAAAAAGTATCGGTGCCAAACAACACCGCCCGTTTCGACTGCTTGAAACGCCGGAATATCCGTTCCGAGCTGAACGCACCCTCCTGCACGAAAAGCTCGATCCCGGACTTGTTCAGATGCGCGCGAAGGCTCTCGGCCGAGTTCTGCAATGCCCTGTGCGACGTGAACAGCACCATCGATTTTTTGGCCGCTGAGGTCAGTATCTCACTAAGCGATTCGTTGGCCGCCGACTCGAATTTGCTCGCTTTGGGCGACGGCAGAAATCCGGCCGAGATCACCGCCACCTCGTTGTCGATATCGAATGGCGAATCGAGGCAGAGCGTGGCGCACCGATCCTTGGAACCCAAATCCAGCCCCAACCTCTGCGCGATATAATCGAAACTCTTGTTGATGCTCAAGGTCGCCGAGGTAAAGATGGCTGTCTTGAGATGGTCGTAAAGCTTCTTATCAAGCAGTTTCCCCACCTCCAGCGGCGCCGAAAGGAGCCGCGGAGTGTTCGCCCGCCATCTGTCTGGCAAGTGACGAGTGCTCGATTGCTTCTCTATCCAATAAACATACTCCTGGTCGGAGGCCGACAGCAGGTCGCCGGCAGTTGCCTTGAGCGCCTTGAGGTCGTTGACAAACGCCTCCAGTCGCACCGCCGCGTCGCGCTTCTTGGCTACGCTGGCCTCGCGCACCTCCCCAAGCAGCGATTCGAGGCAATCCAGCAGTCGCGCGATCGATTCCAGAAGCTCCGCGGCTTCTTCGATATCGCAGGGATTGGCGGCGGCGCTGTAGGCCACCTCTCTCGCCTCCGGGCCACCGCCGGACGATGCTGTCCCGGCGGCCAGCTTCTCGAAAAAGTGGCTGGCAGCGTACCCTAAACTTATAACCGAATCGATAGCGCGATCGGTTAGCTTCAAGAGGTCTTCGGAATGTGTGCCATATGACAGGGCCAGCTTGAGATTGAGCAGGAAACCCGATTGCGTCGGCCGCGACGAGTACATGTCTGCCAGGATGCTGTCGACATTGCGCTTGTCGAGCACGTTCCCCAGGTATGAGGCCGCCACTTTCTCGAGGTTATGAGCCTCATCGAAAATGATATTCCCGGAGCCGAGCGCCAGCTCGCCCCCCGAGGCGAAATCGGCGAATGTCAGATGATGATTCGTCACCACAACCTGCGAGTCCTGCGCTTCCTTTCGCACTTTGAGCAGGAAACATCTGTCGGCGAACGTGCACCCTTGTCCCAGGCAGAAACTGCCCTCGCAGGAGATGCGGCTCCAGATGAAATGATTCTGGGCCGGCGAAAAGCCGTTACATTCCGAGATATCACCTGTTTTCGTGTTCTTGACCCAGAGCGATAATGTCGCCAGCGCCTGCCGCTCGTGTTTGTTGAAAGAAAACTCGGCCTCGGCGGCCAGTTCGTGATATTTGTACAGGCAGACGTAATTTCCCTTTCCCTTCAAGAGCGTGGCCTTGAACTTATATCCCACCGTCTGCTGAACCTGTGGCAGGTCTTTGTAGAAAAGCTGCGACTGCAGGCTCTTGGTCTGTGTTGAAATGACAACCCGTTCGCCGTTTAACGAGGCCCACCAGGTGGCCGGCAACAGGTACGCCAGCGATTTCCCGACTCCGGTCGGCGCCTCACACAGCAGAAGCTGGCCGTGGTTGAACGAGTCGGCCACTTTCATGGCCATGATCGCCTGCTGTTTCCGGAATTCATAGGCCGCCATATTTTTGGAGAATAGCCCGCCAGGCAGAAATATGTTCTCCACCGCCGCCATGTCGACATGAACGTAATCCTCGTATTTTTTTTCGGGCGCCTCACCGGTGACATTATCCGGATAGAACGACTCCGTCTCGGCCCCGGCCTCCTCGGCAATCTCGGCCAACACGGCCGGCACGTGAACCTTCGGTTCAATCCCCTCGATCGCCTCCCGAAACGTATCCGCCGCATCGGCGCCGAACAAAAGCCGCCCGATCGTGTCTTTGGCTGATGGGCTCATGGCCGCCAAATGCGATATCAGGACCAGGTAAACCTCGGCGGTGGCCCGGGCGTCATCATGCGCCCGATGAGACCGGGCACGCTTGATATTAAACCGGCTCACCAGGCTCGAGAGACTGTAGCGCGACAGGCGCGGAAAAAGTATCCGCGCCAGAACCGCCGTGTCCAGCGCTTTGGCCTCCAACAGCGCGAACTTCTTTTTAGTCAGGTATTTTTTGAGAAAGGACAGGTCAAAATCGACATTGTGACCAACCACCCAGGGAGCGCCATCGAATAACGAAAGGTAACGTCCGATAACCTGTTCGATCGCCGGCGCCTGACTGACCATCTCGTTCGAGATGCCGGTCAGATTCGTTATCTCCTGCGGCAGGAAGCCGGATGGTTTAACCAGCTTGGCGCAGCTTTCTTTCGCCGCCCCCTCGACAAATCGTGCTGCCCCTAACTCGATAATCTCGCATGTCGACGGGTCCAGGCCGGTGGTCTCTAAATCGATGGCGATGAACGAATCGAAGCCGCCGGTGGCCTTGAGCTTGCCGAGTGAACTCATCGCTGGATGACTATCATTCTGATGTCGGTCATTTCCTCGATCGCGTATTTCAGCCCCTCTCGCCCCAGGCCCGACATCTTGACGCCGCCGTACGGCATATGATCGGCCCGATACGTCGGCACATCGTTTATGATGACACCGCCGACTCTCAGCCCGAATATCGCCTTATTGATATTATCCATATTATTGGAGAATACGCCCGCCTGAAGGCCGTAAGGCGAGTCGTTGACCATATTGATCGCCTCGTCGAAATCGCTGAAAGGTATCACGCATGTCACCGGCCCGAAAATTTCGCGGCGCATGACTTTCATATCGGGCGCGACATTGGTCAGGACAGTCGGCTCGTAGAACGCTCCCGAGCGCTGGCCGCCTGTCAGCACCGTAGCGCCGTCGGCGACCGCGTCGTTCACCCATGATTCGACCCGCATCGCCTCCCCCTCGGTTATCATCGGGCCGACATCAATCGCCTCATCCGAGGGATCACCGCTAACAAGCATCTTAACGGATGTGATATAGGGCTCGATGAATCGGGTGTATATCTCCTCGGAAACATAAATCCGTTGCACGGAAATACAGACCTGCCCGGCATACGAGTATCCGCCCGATACGATTTTGGGCAGAGCGGTATCGAGCGCGGCTGTCTTATCCAGGATAACCGCAGAGTTCGAGCCCAGCTCCAGTATCAGCCGCTTGATTCCGGCGTTCCTGGCGATCTCCAGGCCGACCTCTGGCGAACCCGTGAATGTCACTGCCCGAACCGCCTCGGAGCGCACCAGCCCCATGCCGATTTCGTGGCCGGAGCCGTAGATGAGATTGAATCCCCCGGCCGGCAGGTCGAGCATGGCGATGATTTCAGATAGCAGATATGATGTCAACGGCGTATACGACGCCGGCTTCAATATCACCGGACATCCGGCGGCGATTGCCGGGGCGACTTTGTGCGCCACCAGATTCAATGGGAAATTGAATGGCGAAATGGCGGCCACGACACCGACCGGCACGCGAATAAAATACCCGTATTTCGATTCCGACCCGGCGGCGGCATCGAGCCTGATAGAGGCGCCCTCCATGGCGCGGGCCTGGGCGGCCGCGAATCGGAATGTCTGCTCGGCGCGCATGACCTCGGCCCTGGCCTGCTTGATCGGCTTGCCGGCCTCCTGCGCGATCGTCTCCGACAGGGTAGCCTCCTCGGCCTTGAGCGCCAGACAGATGCTGTCGAGAATTTCGGCGCGCCGGTAGACAGGCAATTGCTCCATCGGCATCCGCGCCTCGTCGGCCGCGGCCATGGCCATCGAAAGGAGGTCATTGTCGGCCAGCGGATATGTGCCGATACATTCGCCGGAATAGATGTTGTTGACCGGCTGTCGTGTCTCACTCCCCAGAAAGTGCCCCCCGATGTAGAAATTGGCCTCAATCATGTCATCACCTCTAGTGACGATTATACAGGCCGGGGAACAGAAAGGCAATAGGCAATAGCCACGTAGCCGCTACGCCACTAAGCCATATAGCCACGTAGCCACTAGGGAAAGAGATTGTTCTTGGCCAAAGCCCATAGCGTCATCGCGAGTCCGGCAGTTGCCGGACGTGGCGATCTCCCCGCACGGCGCCGGCCTTGCCCCTTCACAGGCCACGCCAGGCCCCGAAATCTGACGCTATTGTTACGCGGTAGACGCCCTCGTCCGCCGCGAGGTTCGTTCCGGCAACCATTTCGGCCATCTGGCTCAAATGAGGGACCTGACGCCACCATGTGGGCGCGCGGCTCATCGTCGCCAATCAGCGCCCGGCACGTTCGCACGCCCACGGCGCCGGTGACAACTTCTGAAGATGTAAAATTACTATTCTGCAGCTATGGCGCAGAAAGCGCGGCCAGATAAACTGGCCGCCTACCAAGCCGCCCAGCGTGGGATCCTTGCCACAACTCGTGCATCAGTGTGGTATGAAATATTAATTTCCTATTCCGCAATCCGTCCAGACGGACCCTCCGGGTCCTGTCGGACCTGTCCGGGCAATCCGCATTCCCCCCTACCCCAGCGTTATATCCAAATACAGCATCACCACGACGCCGATCATGGTGCCGATGGTGGCGAAGCGCTCGTGGCCTTTGCGATGTGTCTCCGGCACGATCTCATCGCTGATAACATAGAGCATCGCCCCGGCAGCGAATCCCATGGCGTAGGGGAGAATCGGGCTGGCGATATGCACCGCCCAAGCCCCGAACAGCGCCAGCGGTATCTCCACCAGTCCCGCCCGGATACCGACCAGCGTGGCGTAGAAATATGTCCCCATGCCGGCGGTCAGCGAGGCCACGGCCACGGCCAACCCCTCCGGCACGTTCTGGATTCCGATCGCTAACATCAGCTTCATGGCGTTGGTGGTATCGCCCGATCCGAACCCGACACCGACCGCCAGCCCCTCCGGCATGTTGTGCAGCGTAATGGCGATGATGAACAGCCACACCGCGCGAAGCTTCTTGGTGTGCGCCCCCTCCGGCCCCATGATAAAATGCATGTGCGGAAGCCAGTGGTCGGCCTGATCGAGGAAGAGCACCCCGATCGCCATTCCAATGACGACGGGCCAGATCCCGCCGTAATTGATCCCCGGTAATATCAGGCTCGTGAAACTGGCGGTGAGCATGACCCCGGCCGCAAATCCCAGCGCCGTATCCAGGAATCGCTCCGATGGCCTGCGCCAGACCAGCACCGCCAACGCGCCGACCGTATTGAAAAATGTGATTACCAGCCCCCCGATAAGCCCCATCCAGATAGGGTTGCCGTTCGATGTCGAGACGATGGCCCTCTCCAGCCAACTTGGTTCCATTATGATGCCGCCCTTCTAAGTTCGCTTTTAATTCTCTGCGCTACGCATTCGCATTAATTGATAATGACAATCATAATCATAATATACGAAGCCGGATTCCCGGTGTCAATACATTTCTGTCATCGCGAGCCCCGAGGCACCTGCTGAGGGGCGTGGCGATCTCCCCGCATAGAACCGGCGCCGGATGAATGCCATGAGATTGCTTCGTCGGCCTCCGGCCTCCTCGCAATGACACGCCTATTCTACCGCCGCGCCCTCGGCCCCCCGAATACCCCGATATCCGACGCTGTTCCATCGGGGTCTGTCAGCAGGGGGTTGCCGGAATCTTTCATGGGTGAATCCGGGGCCAGGGTAAAACTGTCGGTGTCGGCGAATTTCGGGTCGACGCTGACATTGCCTTTGCGCTCGGTGTAGTCGGGCATGTCACGGTACTGCCCGGTCTTATTATTCCAGACATTGTTGTATGAAATATCGAAATTGAACAGGCGGCCATAATTCCAGATTCCTACGCAAGGGCAGACCCACTCATCACGCCAGCCGTTTTCAGCCACGATATTATTCGAAAACCGCCCGGTGCACTCCTCCGACCAAATCGCCATGCCGCAGTTGCCGTTATGGTAAACCACGTTGTTGGTGGCGTCCATGTGCGAGGTCCCGGTGGCAATTATGCCCCAGCCGAGATTGTCGAAAACGATATTGTTCGAGCAGATCACGCGCGTATCCCCAAACGAGCCGATACCTTTCCAGTAATTGGAAACCCGGTTGCCAAGCACCGTGGCGACGGCATCCCACGTAATTCCGATCCCGGCCCCGCGCCCGCCGTTGATTACGTTATCGGCGATATAAGCTGTTGCGCCCCTGTAAAGCGCGATACCATCCCAGCCGTTGTTGATTATGCGATTGTCTACGATAGTCAACTCCGCTCCCTCTCGTCCCATGATCCCGCCGATACCGACCACTATCGAATCGGGCCTGTTGACGTTGCCCGTTATCAGGCAATTGCGTATGGCCAGGGAGCTGTATCGGGCCACGACCGCGGCATCGGTGGCGGCCCCGTCGAAATCACGCACGCCGCCGGTAATCTGAAGATTACTGATTTCCGAACCTCGGCTGTTGACAAAGAGCACCCCATACCCGGCGTTGGTTATCAGCACCGTGGAATCCTGCCCCGAGCCCAGGATAATCAGCCCTTTGTCCTCGATCAGGAATCCTCTGCTGGCTTTGACCTCGGTTTGATGTTTCTCGCAATTGCCGCAGAGTTTTTCTAAGTAAGAATATGAGATCGACTCATAGCGCCCCGACATTATCATGATAGTGTCGAGGTGCCCGGCCTGATCGATCGCGCTTTGCAGTCGACGGAATGGATCTTCCGGCAGGCCAATTCCCGCCTTGCCGCCATCCCAATCGTCGACATATATGACCCTTGCAGAAAGCCCCGACCAGGCGAAGAAAATAATCAGGACGACATTCAATAAGTAACGCATATGATATTTTCTAAGGGCTATTAACTGGAAGGTCAAGGCTTATGTTAGAATTCGATTTTGGTGCGGGTCATATTCTGAAGCTTGATTTGTGAGCTTTTATTCTGAACCCCCAATTTCTGGTCGACATATTGCCTTATTCGATCGCAGTGGCCGGCGACATCATCCGTTAATCTCTTGCGGAATTCCCGGAATGTCGAATCCTGTGATTCAACTATATCATATGGCCGTAAGATTATGGCTGAACCCTCGTAATCGTAGGCGATCTTCAACATCTCGGGCGTCGTGAGGGCTCCCTTTCTGACCTGCTCGGCTTGCTCATAAATGCCTGAAAGGAATGTTTCCAGGACCGCCACCCTGTATTTACCCGGCCCGTACGATTGGGGATTTGACGTCACCAGCGCGATCAGCCGTCCGGTAGCGCGGGCGAAATTCACCTCATCGCAGATCGCCTCCTCCCAGAACATCCGCTCGCTGGGAATTCGCTCGGCTAATTGCTGATAATACTCTCCCATTGCAAGCTGGCAATTTTGCAAATGGTAGAGCTCTTCGACCGTTGAAATCAAATCCTTCTTGATCAAGCCAGTCACCTCTTAGTTGACACATTGCGATCCTGGAAAAGGACCCCTATCAATTATATTATCGTCAGGAAGAACCGCGGATTTACCTGGGAATTATGTAAACAAGAAAGATCGATATGTTTGGTGTTGTTTCTATTTCCACTGCCAGAAGTGATTGATGACATTGACGTTGTCTGCCAAGGGATGTCCCGCCTTAAGGCCTCGATAAAGATATTCTTTGGCCTTTTCTACCGCCTCTTTCAAACAGGCCCCCTTGGCAAGCTCGGCGACGATTGCGGCCGCAAAAGTACATCCCGAACCATGATTGTTGACACCGGGTATCATCTCGCGCTCAAATACCTCGAGACCCTTCGAATCAACCAGGACATCGGCAGCCACCTTTTCCAAATGGCCTCCTTTGACCAATATCGGCGTCCGGTACATGAAATACAGCCGCTCCGCCGCTTTCTGAAGGTCGTCGAGGTCCTTGATTTCAGCATCGATCAGGAATTCCGCCTCCGGCATGTTGGGCGTGATAACTGTCGCCAGGGGGAACAGCTTTTCGGTTAAGGTCATGATAGCGTCATCCTGAATCAACGTGCTTCCGGAGGTCGCCGCAAAGACAGGATCGATCACCAGGGGCACGGAACGATACCTTCTCCACACGTTTGCGACCGCCTCGATTATTTCTTTGGAAAAGAGCATCCCGGTCTTGGCGCCTCTTACAGGAAATCCCTCCATCACCGCCACCAATTGCTTTTTTACTATATCGGGATCGACCGCTTGTATGCCGGTAACTCCCTCGAGGTTCTGCGCCGTTATGGCAGTTATGACGCTGGCGCCGTAGACCCCCAGCGCCGAGAAAGTCTTCAGGTCAGCCTGTATTCCAGCTCCCCCGCCAGAATCCGAACCGGCTATCGTAAGCGCCACGCAGTTTTTAATCATCCCTCGCCGTCCCGCTCCTTCCTGAAGTGATCGAATCCTCTTGTGTCCATGGCACGAGCCTTGCCATCCCGGCCGACTAACTTGATACCCTGACCTTCGACTATCCTGCCTATGACGAAGAAATGGCAACCCTCTTTTGCCAGGGCTCGGCCCAGGGTATCCGCGGCCGACTCCCGGGCTGTGCCCAGCAACACATAATCCTCGCCAACATGAAGCGATAAATATTCAAAATCGAGGCCGAACCTGGCAACATATTTTTCAAAGGTTTTTGTGACCGGGATTTTCGACTCCTCGAGCACCGCCCCGACTCCCGACTCGATGCAAATGTGCCCCAGGTCCGAGGCCACCCCGTCGGAGACATCTATCATCGAATTGGCCATCCCCGAGCTCGATATTATCCTGCCGGCCCTGACATGTGGAACCGGGTTGAAATGGGCCTCAAGCAACTCCGTCCAGCAATCGACTTCCCTCTTCTTCAGGAGTATATCAAGCCCCGCCGCCGATGAGCCCACATAGCCGGTCAAAAAGATTATGTCGCCGGCCCGGGCCCCGGAGCGATAAAGGAGCTCTTCCTCCTTACCTTCGCCGACCAGCGCCACGTTGATCACCAGGTGTTTTGGCGCCGACGTCGTATCGCCGCCCAACAGGTTGACCTCGAACTCCCCGGCTATCTCCTTCATGCCGTCGTAGAGGGCGTCGAGGTATTCGACATCGAGATCGGGCGGGATTGCAATTGAAATCACCGCCTCGCGCGGAATTCCTCCCATGGCCGCGATATCCGAGATATTTACCGCCAGGGATTTTCGTCCCAGCTTCAGCGGCGCTATGGCGCCCCGCAGGAAATGAACGTCTTCCACCAGCATGTCGGTTGTCAGGATAGTGACAAGGTCCGACGTTGTTCTGAAGACACAGCAATCATCGCCGATAGCCTTGATGACGTTTTTCTCGCGAATGAAACAGCCGCCCTTGATTCTGTCGATGAATCCGAATTCGCCGATTTCACGCAGCTTCATTATTGATCTCTCCTCAATTCCCCGGGGGTGACACCGTTTAGGTAGAGCCCCTTGGCCCGCATGACCTCGGCCTTTATCATTCTGGCGGCCTCCCTTACATTTTCCCGTGAGACAATGCCCGAGATAACCGCCACGCCGTCAAGCCCGGCGCTGATCGCATCGTATGCGTTAGTCTCATTCATCGAGCCTATCCCCACCAGCGGAATCCGAACCGCCCGCCTGATCGGGGGGATGCCTTCGAGACCAATCTGATTGGTGAGCTCCGGCTTGGTAGCGGTCACAAAGATGGGGGAGAGGCCGAGGTAATCGGCGCCACCGGCCTCGGCTGTTTGCGCCTCCCGTGGATTGATGACCGAGACTCCGATAATTTTCTCAGGCCCCAGGAGTTTCCTGGCCACATTCAGCGGCATATCCTCCTGCCCGATATGCACCCCGTCGGCATCGAGCGCCATGGCGATATCGATTCGATCATTGATTATAAGTGGAATATGCCTTGCATCCAATATGGCCTTCACTTTCAATCCTTGTTCGTAGAAAGCGCGCGTATCGAGCTCTTTCTCGCGAAGCTGTACAATCGTCGCGCCCCCCTCGACTGCCGCCGAAATGATTTCGATATTGGTCCTCCCCCGCGACAGCTTTCTATCTGTCACCAGATACAGGGAGTAGTCGACCAGCGCCTTATTCATCGCCATCGCTCATCCCTCCTCCAGCCGCGCCAATTCCTGGAATTGTTCAGGAGTTATTTCGTACATGGCATCGAGCAAGGCGGTCATGAACGATCCCGGCGACTTGGCGCGCGCGGCCGCGACCTCTCCGGCCAACCCAAAAAACGCCAGCCCGGCCGAGGTCGCCTCCAACGCATCCTTTGTCACCCCCGCGAAAGCCCCGATGGTGGCCGTGGCCGCACAGCCGGTGCCCGTAATTTTCCGAAGCATGGCGTCGCCATTTTTGCACCTGATCACCCTGTTCCCATCGGTAATCAAATCGACCGGACCGGTTATGGCGACCACACAATCGAGCTGTCTGGCCATCTGGCGAGCGGTATCGGAGGCGTGCTCCACGTCGTGCACGGCATCGACACCCTTGGTGGTCACGGTGGCCGAGGCGATCGAGAGTATTTCCGAGGCGTTGCCGCGCACGATATCCGACTGGATTTCCCTTGTCAGCCTCTTGAAAGTGCTCGTACGAAGCGTCGTGGCTCCCGAGCCTACGGGATCGAGCACCACCGGCACACCCAGTTGGTTGGCCCGTCTGCCCGCCAGGAACATCGACTCGATCCACGCTTCTGAAAGCGTCCCGATATTTATCACCAGCGCCTTAGCCAGCGAGACCATCTCCTCGACCTCGCCTCTGGCGTGCGCCATCACCGGTGACGCCCCCATCGCCAGAAGCGTATTGGCGGTGAAATTCATCACCACGTAATTGGTGATATTGTGCACCAGGGGCTTCTCGCTTCTCACTTTGGAGAGAAGAGCCCCCAAATTGTAGTTTATCATGGCTCCTCCATTGACTTCCATGATGTTTGCTATTTCCCCGGCGCGGATTGTGTTCCGCCTGAGTGATGGCGGCTTAACGGAAACAAAAATACCCCACCGTAGGGGGGTTTTTCGTCCGCCCCGCATCCCGCATCGCGGGAGCAGGGGCGGTCCTGCTTGCCCCAACTGCGAGGCAGGCGGGGCTTTATGCGGACCGTTCCCTACGTCGGCATTACCCGGTTCAGGTTCGAAGGGTTTGTTCTCAGGCCCTATCGGCCACCCCTACGGACTCTGAGGAATTAATACTAATTTGAGGCTCGTATGGCAAGTTGATTTTGGCTAACCGGCGGATTGCCCGCTTCAATGATTTGCGGTCTTGTCGGCCGCGCCGCAATCGCCCCTTATGGGTTGTGCCCCGCCCTTGAAATAATTGACCAGGTATCCCACGTCGAGGCCGTTCGTGGCACAGTCGCCGTTGACATTTCCGGCCAGGAGCGGCTCGGGCGGATTCCCAATTCCCTTCAGGTAACTCACCAGGAAGACGACATCGATGCCGTTGCGCGAGCCATTGCCATTGGCATCACCGGCCGCCAGGATATTAAACGGCCTCCTTTCCTCCAATGGCATCCCGCCATAGGTGACATTGCTGTCGCTGTCGATTGCCAGCACCCGCCAGTAGAGCCTCTCGCCAAGCGAAAAAAGCGAATCGGTCAGGAGCGTTTCGGTCGTATCCGTCACACTTTCCTCGTATAACGGCGACTCAAAAGAGCTAACGTCGTCAATTTGCAGTTGATACCCGACCGCACCCTCGACGTCGAACGATTCCCCCCAGGCAAAGCGGGTCGTTTGATTGACCACAGTTTCTTCATGAGTTGGCGAATACAAAGGGAACGGCGACGGCGCGTTTGCCTGCGGCCTGAGGCGAATTATCGAACCGGCGCCGGTTGTCAGGTAAAAGAAACCATCCGGCCCCTGCTCAACATCGACAAGGCCGGATCCCGAGTCGAAAACGTGCTCATCGGTCAAGATCGAATCGCCGTCCTGGCTCAAAGACATGAGGTGCAAGACACCAAAATTCCAATCGGTCATTAAAAGCTTGCCGTTGAATTCCGAAATTTGACTGTTCCAGGCGACCACGATACCGGTCGGCGCGATAGTCGGGGTCCAGCAGATAAGCGCATCCTCGTAGGCGGGGTCGCTCGAGGAACACTGGACAAACGGCCAGCCGTAATTGCGGCCGGGGAGTATCAAATTGACCTCATCGTTGGCGCTGGGGCCGTTCTCGCTGGCATAGAGCGCCCCTGTCTGCGGATGGAAACAAAAATCATAGCTGTTGCGAAGGCCATAGGCGTAAATTGGGGCACAGGTGATCGGATTATCGTCGGGGATTGTGCCGTCATAATTTGTCCTGATTATTTTCCCCTGTACCCGGCACGTGTCCTGGGCCCATGACGGCTGGGCGTTTTCCCCGATCGTGATATACAGCTTGCCATCGGGGCCGAATCTTATATTGCCGCCGTTGTGATTTGTCGCCGAGACAGTTATCGGCGCCCGAAATATGGTGTCGGGACCTGTTCCGAAACCGAGGCTGTCGATCAGGCGCACTACCACGTTGGCCAGCACCGGCTGCGGGATAGTGACATAGCAATAGACAAACGGTGAATCGGGATAGTTGGGGTGAAATGTCAGCCCCAGGCCGCCCCGCTCGCCGAGGTTATTAACCTGAAACTGGAAGAATGGCTGCGACCTTACCGAATCCTGTCCCAAAACCACCTTGACCAGGCCGGTGTTCTTTTCGATAAAATACATTCTGCCATCCGGCGAGAATGCTACCGAGGTTATGAACGACTGCCCCGATACGTATACCTCGTCGGTGAACTCTGCCCAGGCCGGGGAGACAGGAATCGCGACCAAAATTAAAAGCCAAAATAAATGTTTCATCTGCAATCCTAAGTTATGTTGACAAGCGTTTTCAAAATGTGACACTATTACTGGAATAATCTCGAAGCCGACATCATTTGTTCCCGGCTTGCCTTTGTTCTGGATTTACAGGGCCCCAACCCCTAAATTCACGGGGATGGGAAAAGCCGATAACGATAAACTCTTCGTCAACGATTTCATCCCCAGAGTCAGCCGCACTTTCGCCCTGGCCATAAAGTTCTTGCCGCCGCGCCTGCGCCACTCGGTATTCACAGCCTATCTCCTCTGCCGTGTGGCCGACACCATCGAGGATTCGCCGGCAATCGGTGGGGCTGAAAAGCGCGCCAGGCTTATTCGCCTGCGAGATATGCTTGTCGAGGCCACCAATGGGGGGCCGCTCCGGCCCGATAGCATCTCTCTGCTCCATGCATCGATCGATTCGAATTCCGACCACGACCATCATCTTCTCTCACAGAGCGGCCAGTTGTTTGAGATACTTGGCCGATTGCCTGAATCTCAACGGCGCATTATCTACCGCTGGGCGGGAGAAATGGCCGGCGGCATGGCCGAGTTCACGCCCTTATCGAAAAAAGACGATGGCATCTTGGTGCTCGAGAATCAGGCCGAATGGGACCGATACTGCTACTTTGTCGCCGGCACAGTGGGGCATATGTTGACTGAGCTTATCATAAGCGAATATGAAATCGCCGATGACAAGGCCAGGCGTCTTTCTGATTTATGCAACTCATTCGGCTTGGGCCTGCAGAAGGTCAACACCATCAAGGACGTGCCATCCGACCGCAAGCGAGGCGTCATTTTCCTGCCGCGTGATATAATGGGCCATCACGGCCTAACCCCGGAAACGCTTTCACAATCACGGTTCAAGAGCAGCATTGCATCGTTTGTCGAGGAGCTGGTGGGTGTCACCTGGAACCATTTGGATGACGCCATCGAATACACTGCACTTGTGCCATCGCATCTAAAAGGCGTGCGCATGTTCCTGACCGTGCCGATTTTCCTGGCGGCGGCGACTTTGAGAAAGGTCGCGGCCCACCCGGTCCAGACCATGATCGGCCCGCCGGTTAAGATCGGCCGTCGCGACGTTGCCCGGCTGACCTCTGCCGCCGCCCTGCACTCGCCCTCGAATACCAGGCTCGCTAAATATTACCAGCGCCTCAGAAGATAGCCAATTGCCAGTAGGGAGTGGATTCGTAGGTCAAAACCCTGCTTGCCCCTGCCGAGTCGGGCAGATGCCGGACCAGTGCGGGGCGGTCTTGACTTTTTTTCTCGCAAGGCCTTTGCAGTTCTTCCTTATTGAGTTGGTTCATCAAGCGGATCGTCATTGCCAGTCTTAAGACTACTCGTACCCTGAATTTATGGGTCAGGTCACCTACGAGCTGACTCATTCTTTTTTTCCCGGCACAGGCAGAGGCACTCCAAGGCATTTTCTTCTTTCCCTACTGCCTATTGCCTATTGGCTACTGGCTACTTCCTGTGATTTGACATATTATCTCGC
>Ga0154764_1019_pt2 | contig 22579 bp, 16 predicted proteins | sample Rifle2008BG16ft_FD_105772 | JGI IMG/M metagenome (GOLD analysis project Ga0154764, IMG submission 105772) | candidate division Zixibacteria bacterium RBG_16_53_22
GCCCTGATTTCGCTATAACATCGACAGAAAAATAGCGGATAGCGAGTAGTGAGTAGCAAGTAGCGAGTAGGGAGAGCCATTGAGCCACGTAGCTACTAAGCCACTTGGGGAAAAGCAAAATGGATTAAGGCCGCCAGGCTTTGGAATCACGAAAAAGGACAATTGATGATTCTCTCGCGAGTTAGAGCTTGCTCTGACCGCGAATAATAAAGGATAAGGAAAATGATAACGATCAAGGACCATGCGGACTTGACATCGACAAAATAAGATCAAGAGGCTTGCATTGTCAGAAACGGTCAAATTATACAAGTCAAACCAGCCGCTCCTCATGCAAGGGAATGAGGCCTGCGGCTGGGGCGCGCTGGCCGCCGGATGCCGGTTTTTCGCCGGATACCCGATTACGCCCTCGACTGAGATAGCCGAGCTTTTGGCGCGGAATCTTCCGCGCGTGGGCGGATACTTCATACAGATGGAGGACGAGATCGCCTCCATAGCTGCCATTATCGGGGCCTCGGTGGCAGGATCGAAGTCGATGACGGCCACCTCCGGGCCGGGGTATTCGCTGATGCAGGAGAATCTCGGCTACGCTTACATGGCTGAGGTACCGATCGTGGTGGTCAATGTCCAGCGCGGGGGGCCATCGACCGGCCTTCCCACCAAAGTCTCGCAGGCCGACACCATGCAGGCCAAGTGGGGTACCCACGGCGATTATTACCCGATCGTTCTGGCGCCATCGTCTGTTAAGGAATGTTTCGACATGACGATCAAGGCCTTCAACATGGCCGAGCAGTACCGAGTCCCGGTGACAGTATTGACCGACGAGGTCCTCGGCCATATGCGCGAGATAGTGATCTTGCCCGAACCATCCGCCGTTAAAGTGCTGAACCGCCCCAGACCGGTTGACCCGCCGGAGTGGTATAAGCATTTCGAAATCACCCCCGATTATCTTTCGCCCATGGCCTCGTTCGGAGAGGGATATCGTTTCCACCTGACCGGCCTCACGCACGATGAATCCGGATTCCCGACCGCCAAACCTAACGAGATCAAGGCCAAACTAGACAAACTCAAGCTCAAGATCACGCGCCACCGCGAACAGATCACCGAAATCAGATCCGACATGATGGAAGATGCCCATATAATGGTATTCGCTTATGGCTCGACCGCCCGCGCGGCCCGCCAGGCAATCAGGATGGCGCGCAAAAAGCGTTTCAAGGTCGGCATGGTCCAGCCTTATACGATCTGGCCATTCCCTGACGATAAGATCGCGCCGCTTCTGGAGAACGTCGATACGGTCGTCGTGCCGGAACTGAATCAGGGCCAGATCATAGGCGAAATCGAGCGCCTCTCGCGTCGGCACGTCAAAGTCGTGCCGCTTCAGCGTTACGATGGCGAGCTTATCACGCCGTCGCAGATCGTCGATGTCATCAAAGAGGAGCATGCATAAATGGAACAGCAATCTAATATTACTCATAAATATTTAAGGCCGAAAAAGAAATTCCCCAACGTTTGGTGTCCGGGATGCGGCATCGGAATCGCCATGGGCGCCATGATCCGGGCTATCGACGGCCTTGGCCTCCAAAAGGACGATGTCGCCATCGTCTCGGGAATAGGCTGCACCGCCCGCATACCGGTCTATCTCGATTTCAACACGCTCCATACCACGCACGGGCGGCCGATAGCATTCGCCACCGGGGTCAAGCTGGCCAACCCGAAACTCAAAGTCATCGTGGTTTCCGGCGACGGCGACCTGCTGGCGATCGGCGGCAATCATTTCATTCATGCCGCTCGCCGCAACATGGATATTACGGTGATCCTGGTGAACAACTACATCTACGGCATGACCGGCGGCCAATATTCGCCGACCACACCGGTCACGAAACTGGCCTCGACCGCCCCATATGGCATGATCGAACAATCGTTCGATCCCGCCGCCCTGGCCAAAGCCTCCGGCGCCACCTTCGTGGCCCGGGGCACCGTCTATCATGCCACCCAGCTTTCCAGGCTCATGGCCCAGGCGATCGAGCGGCCCGGCTTTTCGCTGGTCGAGGTCATCTCGAATTGCCACACGCAGTACGGCCGCATGAACCGCGAGGGGAGCGCCGTTAAGATGATCCTCTGGCAGAAGGAACACGCCGTGCCGGCGACCGTGGCCTCGAAAATGACGCCGGAGCAGCTCGAGGGCAAATTCGTGATCGGGGTTCTGCATGAAGCGCAGAAGCCCGGCTATGTCGAGGAGTATCAGAAAATAATCGATCGTTTCCGCGCCGCCGACGAGGAAAAGCTCGGCGAGGTGGTGGTGTCGGGGTGATTAAAACGGATAAATCTGTAGGGGCGTTCAATTGAACGCCCCTACAGCAACGATAAAATCAAAAAGCCAATTTAGAATTCACATGACAGAAAAAAAACAAACCTTCGATCGTTACGAAATCCGGCTTTCCGGCTCCGGCGGGCAAGGGCTGGTGCTTGGCGGCGTCATTCTGGCTGAGGCTCTCGGCGTCTACGAGGGTAAAAACGTCACGCAAACCCAGTCATATGGCCCGGAGGCCCGCGGCGGCGCATCGCGCTCCGATGTGGTTGTCTCCGATGGCGAGATCTATTACCCCAAGGCCACGGAGCTCGACTTGCTCCTGTGTCTGACCCAGGAATCATGCGATCAGTATTATCCCAGTCTTAAAGAGGGCGGCTTGCTTGTTGTCGACAGCGATAAGGTCCGCCAGGTGCCGTCGCCAAAGGCGTTTTCGTTGCCCTTCATCCGCATCGCACGCGAAAAGGTCGGCACACCGGTTGTGGCCAACGTGGTTTCGATATCGGCCGTGGCAGGCATTACCGGCATCTGCTCCAAAGATTCGATACTCAAAGCGGTCCTGGCTCGCGCTCCTCGCGGCACCGAGGAGAAGAACAGGCTCGCCTGCGAGTTGGGTTACGAGATGGGCGCTGCCGCCGAACGGGGTGTCCATGTCTAATGTACGAACCTTGCTCATAGTCAAACCTGATGCTGTCGAACGCCATCTGATCGGCGAAATCATCCATCGTCTCGAAAGGGCCAGATTCCGCGTTGTGGATATGAAGATGGTCCATCTCACGTACGACCAGGCGCGCAAATTTTACGCCGTTCACGAGGGTCGTCCATTCCTCGATGAGCTTTGCAAGTTTATGTCGGGCGGCCCAATCGTCCCGATGATTGTTGAATCCGACGGCGATACTATTAGCGGTATCCGGGCTCTGATCGGCGCCACCGATCCGGCCAAGGCCGCACCCGGCACCGTGCGCCACGACCTGGCGGTCAGCCTAACCAAGAACTCAGTCCACGCGTCCGATGGTGAGGCCACCGCCAAAACCGAGATAGCCTTCTTCTTTTCATAATGGACGAAACATATGAAAATTAAGCTCTTCTATGACGGCGCCCTGGTGGATGTCGAATTCCCCGAAGGCGTCGTTCTCTTAGAGCCCAAATCGCCCGCCATCTTAAGCGACCATCAGGTCCGCGCCAATCTCATAAGAGCTTTCAATGATTCGCCGGTTTCATTTTCCGGAAAAAAGATAACGCTTGTCGTCAACGATGCCACCCGCCGCCTGCCAACCTGGAAGATTCTGGAAATCCTCACGGAATTGATTCCGGCCTCTTCAATCGATGTTCTCGTAGCCACAGGCACGCATCGCGCGCCGTCCGATTCCGAGCTGGATATGATATTCGGACCGACTCGCCGGGCCTTCGACGGCCGCATTTTCATACATGATTGCCGCGATGAAAGTAACCTGACGCATCTGGGATATACGTCACGGGGTACACCGGTCGATGTCAACAAGAGATTAGCCAGGGCCGAATGCCTGGTATGTATCAATTCGGTCGAGCCGCACTTTTTCGCGGGATTTACCGGCGGACGCAAGTCTCTCGTTCCCGGCCTGGCCGGATTCACGACGACCGTTCTCAACCACAGCTACGCCAAATATGAAGAGGCGAAGAGCCTCAACCTCGATACCAATCCGGTTCATTGCGATCTCATGGAGGCCGTGCGTTTACTCGATAAGACGCCGATTTTCTCGATTCAGCTTGTTACATCTTGCGATGGGGGAATAGCGGGTGTTTTCTGCGGCGAGCTGGAAACCTCGTTTCAACAGGGAGTCGCTTGCGCGCGCCGGGTTTATACTGTTGCAATCGAGAATAAATACGATATCGTATTTGCGGTCGGTGAGCCGCCTCTCGACATGAATTTATACCAGCTTCAGAAAGCCCAGGAACACGGCGCGGAGGCTGTCGCCGATGATGGAATTCTCGTGGTAGTCGGCGCTTGCAGCGAAGGAACCGGTTCGGATTATTTCATCAAACTGGCTGATGATTATCCCACACCGAATTCCGCCCTCGCGCCTAATGCTATGTCTGATAATAGATTCGGAATACACAAGCTGATCAAGACCGCTCGTCGTTTGCGGAAAATAAAAATCCGCTATGTCACGAAAATTGATGACAAAATTGTCAGAAAGGTTTATTATGAACCCGGAAAATCGCTCCAGGCGACATTAGACGAGGCTATTGCGCAAAAGGGGCATGGTGCCAGAATTGCTATTTTGAGGGATGCGTGTTTGATCGTACCTGTAGTGTGATAATCAAAGGAGACAAAGTATGAGGAAAAAGGTTGCTGTTATTGGCGCTGGCCATGTTGGCGAATGCACCGCAATGTATCTGGCAGAGCGTAACATTTGTGACATCGTCCTGGTTGATATCATCGAGGACATGCCGAAAGGTAAAGCGCTGGATCTGGCTCAGGCCGGCCCCATTCGCAATTATGACGCCGGCATAGTCGGCTCGAACGATTTCGCCGATATCAAGGGCTCGCACATCGTCGTTGTTACATCGGGAGTCCCGCGCAAGCCCGGCATGACACGCGAGGACCTTATTACAAAGAACGCCGAGATCGTTGGCTCAGTCACCGAAAATATCAAGAAGCATGCGCCCAAGGCCATGGTTCTTATGGTCGCCAATCCGCTCGATATCATGACGTTCCACTCCTGGAAAAAGATGGGCGTTGACCATAAGCTCGTCTTCGGCCAGGCCGGGGTCCTCGATTCCGTCCGCTTCCGCACATTTGTCGGCTGGGAGCTTGGGGTATCGCCCAATGATATTCAGGCCATGGTCCTCGGCGGCCACGGCGATACCATGGTACCGCTGCCTCGATATACTACTGTCGCCGGCATCCCGATCACCGAGCTCATTGCGCCCGACCGTATCGAGGCCATTTCCAAGAGAACCCGCGATGGCGGCGGCGAGATTGTCAAGCTTCTCAAGACCGGCTCCGCCTACTATGCCCCCGCGGCCGCTACGGTCGAGATGGTCGATGCTATTCTCACGGATCGCAAGAGGGTCATGCCCTGTTCGGCCTATCTCACCGGCCAGTACGGCATTAAGGATTTATATATCGGCGTGCCCGTTGTCTTGGGCGCCGGCGGCGTAGAAAAGGTGATCGAACTCAAGCTCAACGACCAGGAACTCGGAGAGCTTCGAAAATCGGGCACAATTTACAAAGAGATGTTGTCTGTTTTAGGATATTAAGCGCAGGAGACGGGCCAGGACTCGGATTCGGTTCCCGCCTCTTCAAGGAGGAAGCAAGAATGGGTCAGACCCTTGCTGAAAAAATATTGAGCAGCCATTCCGGGAGGAAGGTGACGGCCGGCGAGATCACCATCTGCGCCGTCGACCTCTGTCTGCTCCAGGATGGCACCGGGCCCCTGACGATCCGGCAAACGGAGAAGCTGGGTGTCACCAAGTTGGCCAATCCTCGCAGGACAGTCTTTTTCCTCGACCATTCCTCTCCGGCCTCCCGCAAGGAGCTCGCCAACGATCATCAGTTCATCCGCAATTTTGCGTCGAAGATGAATGCCATAGTCGAGGATGTCGGTAAGGGCGTTTGCCATGTGGTCATCAACGAAAAATATGTGAATCCGGGCGAGGTCATGGTTGGCGCCGATAGCCATACATGCACCGGCGGGGCGCTGGCCTGTTTCGCGACCGGCATGGGCTCGACCGATGTCGGCATCGGCATGGCGTTCGGCAAAACCTGGTTTCGGGTGCCGGAGACTATCAAGGTTTATGTAACAGGCAAATTGCTTCTGGGTGTATTCCCCAAGGATTTGATGTTACATCTCATCGGATTGATCGGGGCCGATGGCGCCACTTACAAAGCCCTCGAATTCTGCGGCCCGACCATCGAGAACATGGAAATGTCGGGACGATTCACGCTTTCCAACATGGCGGTCGAGGCCGGCGCCAAGGTCGGGCTGATCGCCTCAGATGGCGTAACCCGCGCATTCCTCGAGAAGATGGGTCGCGGCGAGAAGTGGATTCCGCTGGCCTCCGATATCGACGCCATGTACGAGCGCGTGGTGGAAATCGATGCCTCGCGGCTCAAGCCAACCGTCAGTTTCCCTCATACGGTCGATAACACCCGCACCATCGACGAGGCCTTAGGTATCAAGATCGACCAGGTCATGCTTGGCACCTGCACCAATTCCCGAATCGAAGATTGGGAGGTGGTGGCCAAAATAGTCAAAGGCAAGAGGAAAGCGGCCAATATCAGATTTATAGCCGTGCCCGGCTCCGAATCGGTTATGAAAGAGGCCATCGCGCGCGGCTATTACCAGACATTGCTCGAATTCGGCGCTGTCATGGTAACTCCCGGGTGCGGCCCTTGTGTCGGCATTCACGAGGGCATTCCCGCCGACGGTGAAGTATGCTTGACCACGCAGAATAGGAACTTCCAGGGCCGCATGGGCAACCCCGAGGCCTCGATTTATCTTGGTTCGCCGGCTGTCATCGCTGCCACCGCTATCGAGGGGGTAATCGCCGACCCGCGGAAATATAGGAAAGAGCTCCAGAGCATCGGCAAGGTCGAACTCGTCGATACCGAGGCGCTCAAGACCCTGGCCAGATCGGCCCAGAGAACTGTCGAACGTGTGGCCTCGGAGACCGCGGCGGTGGTCGGCCCGGCCGCCAGGGAGGCCTCGGACAAGATTGATGCTTTGGCCAAGAAAGCCGCCGCCCAATATGGTCCGAAGGCCCAGAAGGCCGCCCAGGAGTTCGAAAAAACGTTGAGCCGCCTGGCGGCAGAGGCCACCAAGACTGTGAAAGACGCCCTGAAGTCGAAAGCAGGGTCAAAGGGTGGCCCGGCGAAAAAATCCGCGGTCAGGCGGACTTCCGCCAAAGCGCCGAAAAAAGCTGGCGCCCGACGCTCATCCAAAACTACGCCAAAAGGCAGAAAGTAGGAGGTGATTGAAAATGCTCAAAGGAAAAGCCTGGAAATTCGGAGATAGCATCTCGACCGATCATATCGCGCCTGGACGGTATTTTCACCTCCGCTCCAATCTGCCGGAGTTGGCCAAGCATGTTCTGGAGGATGCCGATCCCGAGTTCGCCTCCAAGATGACACCTGGCGACTTCGTGGTTGGCGGCAAGAATTTCGGGTTGGGATCATCGCGCGAGCATGCTCCCACAATCATCAAGATGGCCGGTGTCGCGGCCGTCCTGGCCAAATCATTTGCGCGGATATTTTTCCGCAACGCGGTCAATGTCGGTATCCCGGTATTGATCTGCGATACCGATAAAATCAACGCCGGCGACCAGCTCGAGGTCGACCTCGAAGGCGGCCGAATCCGCGATTTGACCAATGGCCAGACCATGGCATTCAAACCCCTGCCGCCATCCATGATGCGCATCCTGAGCGACGGCGGGGTGATCGCCCATCTGCAAAAGCACGGTGACTTTAAACTTGATGGATAATCTCTTTTGAGGTTGGGCCGTAATTCGCAAGATTACGAATTTGGGATTAATGAAGGGGGTCCGATATATCGGACCCCTGCATAGTCGATAATAATTCGATATTTAACGTTCTTATTTGGGGCTTCGATCACCCATTGCCGCCCCAAGAGGCCAAATTATGCATCGCAGCTTTTCCGGAATCATATGGGGCCTGATTTTCATCGCTCTCGGCGCGGTCCTGCTCCTCGATCGCTTCGGTTACCTGGAATTTGACCTCGGCGAATTTCTTCATACCTGGTGGCCGCTCCTCCTTGTCGTCATCGGGCTGGGGATGATCCTCGACCGGCCGTACGATCGCAAAGGCAGGTAGTTCCATGCCCGACTCGAAGACTTGGCAGTTGGACGGTCGCATCTTTACCGGCCTGCTGATTATCTGCCTCGGCATTATCTTCCTTCTCGGAAATATCTACCCCGATTTCAATCTCTGGCATTTTGTCGGGCGCCTGTGGCCGGTCATCCTGATTATCATCGGTATCTATATACTCGTCAGCCAGAATCGCTTTCGGCGGCATCCAGGCATCCGCGTCGCATCGCACAGCCGCATGGTCGGCGACCTTCGCCTTGATTATAAAGGCAAAGAAATAGGCCACGTTGGCGCCAGCCAGTTAATTGGCGACCTGACCATAGATCTCACCGGAGCCCGGCTCAAACCCGGCGTCAATACCCTGAATGTCTCGGGTGTAATCGGTGACACCTCGATTTTCCTGTCTTCCTCTTTCCCATTGAAGATTTCGGCCAGGTCGATCGTCGGGGACCTGCGGTTCGACAACAGGCGAGAGGAGGGTTTCTTCCCGAAACTCGAATATGCCGACAACCGCTATGAGCAGGCCGCCGAAAAACTGCTGGTAACGGTCAGCGGCGTTATCGGCGATATTTCGATGCAGCGCATATGATAAAATGTCAACATTGATGAAATAGGAGGATGAATTGGTGAAATTCAAAAAAATCGAGCCGCCCGGGGATGGCAAGCCGATAACAATTGTCGGCAAGAAACTTAAAGTTCCTTCCAATCCCATCATCCCGGTTATCGAGGGTGATGGCATCGGGCGCGATATCATGAGGGCCACCAGGCGCGTCGTCGACGCCGCTGTCGAGAAGATCTATGGAGGCGAAAAAAGAATAGTCTGGTTCGATATTTACGCCGGCGAGGCCGCCCAGGAAAAATACGGCGAGGTCCTGCCCAAGGATACTCTTGACGCCATCAGGACCTTCATCGTGGCGCTCAAGGGACCGCTGACCACCCCGGTCGGCGGAGGTTTCCGCTCGCTCAACGTGACAATGCGTCAGGTGCTCGACCTTTACGCCTGCGTCAGGCCGGTCAGATATTTCCAGGGCGTTCCGGCCCCGGTCAAAAGCCCTGAGAAGATGAACGTGGTCATATTCAGGGAGAATACCGAGGATGTTTATGCCGGTATCGAATGGAAAAAAGGGTCAAAAGAGGCCCGTGCGGTTCTAAGCTTCCTCAAGAATGAAATGAAAGTGAAGATCCGCCCCGATTCCGGCATCGGAATCAAGCCGATCTCTGTCACCGGAACCCAGCGCCTGGTGCGCAAGGCCATCGATTACGCCATAGCCAACAAGCGACGCTCTGTGACCATTGTCCACAAGGGCAACATCATGAAATACACCGAGGGCGCTTTCCGCGACTGGGCCTATGAGCTGGCCCAAAAAGAGTATGCCAAGCAGACCATCACCGAGGAGGAGCTTTTCTCCAAACGCAATGGCCAGGTCCCCGAGGGCAAGATCATCATCAAGGATCGAATTGCCGATTCCATGTTCCAGCAAATTCTAATCCGCACCGCCGAATACGACGTTGTCGCCACGCCCAATCTGAACGGCGATTACCTCTCCGATGCCTGCGCGGCGCAAGTCGGTGGGCTGGGCATGGCCCCCGGGGCCAATATCGGGGATTTCGTGGGACTGTTCGAGGCTACCCATGGTACCGCCCCCAAGTATGCCGACAAGGACATGGTGAACCCCGGCTCGCTTCTTCTCTCGGCAGTCATGATGCTGGAATATCTCGGCTGGACCGAGGCCGGGTGCGCCATCGAGAACGCAATCGAGAAGACCATCATTCAGAAAACAGTCACGTACGACCTGGAACGTCAGATGGAAGGCGCGACCAAGGTGTCGACCTCCCAGTATGCCACCAACATCATCGCCAACCTGTAGAAGATCGAATTCATGATCGGCTGAGTAGGGGTTCAACATCTGAACCCCTGCTCTTTTATCGGCGCCGTCGGGTCAGAAAGCCCGACAGTTCTCCGCCAAGATTGGAAAGCTATGATTCATAGGAATAAGCCTTAAATAGAATCCGGGCCCCCGTTTCTGGGAGCCCGGATTTTTCTTGAGCCTTATTGAAGGCCCCGAGAGGAGAGATCCTCTCGAGGCTTATTCATTAGAGCTTACCTGGCGCCTCCCGCAGGCTTGATGTCTATAGCCTTGATAAGAGGGGCTTCGATAGACGGAGCCGCAAGCCTTGCCGGTGGGCAATCTTCGCAGTATCTCAGTGTGGGCTGCAGCCCTTTGAGATACGCCACAAAGTAGGTGATGTCTATGCCATTGGTGCTGCAGGTGGCATTGACATCCATAGCGGCATAGAAGGGATCGTATGGAACATCAGTGCAGGGCGGATTGCAATCGATCGGGGGCGGATTGCCGCCCTTGAGGTATGCGACACCGTAGGTCACATCGATACCATTGGCCCCGCCGAAGTTGTTGATGTCGCCGGGAATGTAGGAGCAACCGCCGACACCGGTAACAACAAACGTCACCGGGATATTCACCGTACCCTGGGGGGCGTTAGTAGCCAAATAGATATCACCGGTATGTGTGCCGGCGGTCAGGTTGGTAGCATCCATGACGGCATTGATCACGCCATTGGCGCCGGGAGCAACCTCGAGGTAGATCGGGTTGGCCGACAGCCAGGTGAGGTCGGTGCCCAGGATGCACATCGACAAATCGATATCGTCGGCAACGATGCTGGTGCCATCGAAGAACCATGACGCACCATCTCCGGTGAAGGAATTCTGCCACAATAACCAGCAGTTATCGCCCGAGGTTGACCCCTGAACCGATACCCAGCCTCCGTAAACGGTCACTGTCGGCGAAAGCATGGCGATATATTCCTTCTGAATGAATGGCAGGGTACCAAAAGTCTGGCCGGTAGGAATACCGCTAATGGACAGATCGTAGGCTCCAACAACGGCGCCCGGCATGCCGGCGTCATCCTCATAGAAGGTAATCACAAATGAATCCGGATCAGTTTCACATTCGACCCAGGCGGTGCCGTTGTGGAAGGCATCTATGCCCCAGAAGTGGAACTCACTTATCTCCGCATTGATGCCTGCCAGGCTCTCATAGCGCAGATAATTGGGCCCGGGATCAACGTCGGAAGTGCCGAAGGTCCAAGACTCTGTCGGCAGGCTCGGGTCCTGACCATAAATCGAGCCGATCGGGCAGACGATATCGAGCACCATCGGCGGCTGGTCTTCGGTCTTGTTGACCTCGTCGACCTCCTCTGCGACCATCTTCATATCCGGCCGCGGATTCGTAAGACGAGGCGGGGAATTCAGCAGCAGGGCGGGCGGATCGATAGTGGCCGAGGCGTTAATTCGCAGAATCGCCTGACCGTTGTTGCTGATATTGATCGGCTCAATGTCAACTCCGCCCTCGGGGGCAGTGCCCGCAATTGTGGACGGATTATAGACCATATTGGGAGATACGACCTGGCAGTCGACCAGACCCAGGTCATCGATAAACCAGCCGGGGTAAAAGACCGAGGCATCAGCGCCAAATGCAAACCTGGCCATGACACTGGCGCCGGCATAATCGGTCAACGGGAATGTTACAACCTCCCAGAACTTCTGATTATGTCCGGTGAAAATGCGCTGGCCAGCGAGTGGATTGGAGGCATTGCCGGTCGTGTCGTAACCGCGAGTCGGCTCGACAACAATCCACGATGCTCCACCATCGGTTGATATGCTGAAGTTGCCGCCGTCGTACCGGTTCTCGGTGTCATACCAGCTGGAAAACGCTATCGCCGGAGCAGTGGAACCGAGGTTGAGATTAAACTCTAATGTGCTCAATCCCGCATGGTAATCTCCGTACAAGCCGGTGCCCCAGTAATTGTCGCCGGAGGTCGGCGCGGGAGCTTCCGGATTACTGGGAGCGCCCCATTGCCAATCGCCAGTGGGCACGAAGGCGCCGGGTCCGCTTTCAAAATCGAACAGCGAGTTGTACACGGCGTATTCCATCAGCAGCGTGTCATTGGCGCGGTCCAGATCAGTGACCAATTCGGCAATCGCCGTCAAGGTGTAAGTGCCCACGGCGGAGGGTGTGAAGTTGGCGAAATTGACCGTTGCCGTCTGCCCGGGAGTCAGGGCTGGTATTGTCTGGGTATTGTTGTATCCGCCGGGAGCGATTGTCAACCGAACCGGGATGGACGTTTCCGAGGAAAATCCGAAGTTCAGGAAATCGACCTGCGGGGAGATCGGTTCGCCGACAATACCGCTTAGATCCGGGGCCAGGAAAGCCTGCGTTCTAATGTCGTGAGACAAAGGCGCATATTTGAACTTGATCGCCAGGCCGTCATATGGAAGGTTTAGCTTGGGCGTACCCGGGACCGTCGTCGAAGAACCGTGGTAGTAACTCAGGCCTATATCCCTGGCCTCGTTCTGTATGCCGACAGTAATGTCGTATTGGTATCGGCCAACGGTGGGATCAACGGGACCAAACTGCATGACTACTGAACTGTCATTGCCGTTGATGATAACCTGGAAGTTGTGGGGGTTAACCGGATCAGGATAATAGGGCCAGTTGACCCAACTCACGATGAAGCGGTTATTTGGCACGTCGTACTTGTAGTAAACTGTGCCGACCGTGCCGCCGTCCTGGTCGTCCCATCCGGGGAAAATACCGGCCGTCGGGCCAAGAAGCGAAGGCGGACTGTAGTTGGTTAGGTAGTTGCTTGTCTGGCTCAGGAATGACAACCAGGCGTTTGTGCCGATCGAGATAGAATCGTAAACCGTGCCATAATACCAGAAGCCACTTGGGAAGCCCATGTAAATGCCCCATGTGCGCCCATCGTCTACGGTGCCCGTATCCCACTCGGCGATAGGAGTTCCGTCGAGCGTGATATCAATCCAGTTGTAAACAGGAGCGCCGGGGTCGCTGACCGTGTTGTCGATCCAGCGATAATTATAATCGTCCGGGCCGCCCTCGCCGTAATGCTGGTCGGCAAAGAAGGTCGAGGTTCCAAAATCGTTGGACGGGTCAGCATCGCCCGGCAGCGCCGTATAGGTGGAGCAACGATGGTTGCCGACTATGGTCGGCGTAAATGGCGTAAAGAAGGCCGTATCGGTTGCCAGCGGCACCATGTTGTTGATGGTGGTCGTGGCGCTGTAAATCATGGTGTAGGTGCTGTCGTAAATCTCGAAATTGACCGGCACGTTGGCCTGCAGGCCGCCCAGGTTGGTAACTACCGTCTTGGGTGTTACCGGCTGGTTCAATACCAATAACGAACCGGGTGAGTTAATCCCCTGAACGGCGGCGTCGTAACTTGGCGGCGCGTATCTGAAGGAGATTGCCAGTCCGGGAAGAGCAATATTGCCCATGGGACTGCCATTGTATACGAACTCCAGGCCGATACTGCCCGGATCGTCTTCAATCCCGATCGTGTGGCTGAGAGTAATGACCGGCCCCATCGTCTGGTATTGGAACTTGATCGAGCCATCGGTGGCGCATAGTATCATCTCCATGTCGATACGCGACGCCGGTGTGCTGTAGAAGTCCCAGTCGACATAGGACACGATGAACGTATCGGCATTGTTGGTGTAGTAATAAGCCGATCCCGAAGCCACCCCGCTGAGGTCGTCCCACAGTAGCGCCAGGAGGTTATCCTGCCCGCTGGTGCTGGGAATCTGATAGTTAGTCAACTCCGAGGCTGTAATTGTATCAAAGCTGGCGAAACCGTTCTCACCGATGAAGATTCTCGTGTAGGGATTTGTGTAGAAGGTGAACGTGAATCCCAGCGGGATACCGCTCGTCCAACGATCATCAGCCGAGCCGAGGTTGAAATTGACCGGTGTGCCGATGGCAGTGATATCGATCCAATTATACGGACTCCCCGTACCGCCATCTTTGTCGGTGGCCCAGACATAATTGCCTGCGTCCGGCCCGCCCGATTCGTAGTGCTCATATGCGTTGAGCGCCAGGGAAAGAGTGTCGTTGGAGCGGTCGGAATCAGTGGCGAGGTTGGTGAAGCTGGTAACCCTGTACTCGCCCGCATCGGGATCGTTCCAGGTAGAGGTGTAGAGCACATCCCTGACTTCGAGGGAGGTCAGGTTGCTGACGGTCTCGCCGCTGACGTAGTCAATTACGGGGGGCAGGTAGGTGAATATCTGGCAATCGTCGAAATACCCATAGGAGAGGGAGCTTCCGCCCACATATTTAAGGGCGACTTGCACATTGGACTGCCCGGCCGCCCATGAGCTGATGTCCCAGATCAGAGTGGGAAGGCTGGGCGTGCTGCCGAAATCGGCAGTGTATTGCGCGACCACATTCGTGCTGGTCCAGTTGTTGGTCGTGCCGAGGATGTAGAAAGTATCTTGGACCTCTGACCAGTTCCAGAAGCAACGCATGGAGAAGTATGCATTGGTCTGGCCGGTAAGATCCACTGCAGGGCCGATTAACGTCTCATTTTGGTAAATCTCGGTTGGCGAATAATAAATCCTGGCAGTTTCGGTGCCGGCCGAGGAGTGAGTATAACCGTGCCAATCGTTGTTGTTCCAGCCGTCCAGGGCATCGCCACTATCGAGCACGGCCCAACCAGTCGGCGGATTATCTCCAAGCCAATGCACCGGGTCTTCGAAATCCTCGAACATGAACGTGATGCGCCCCATATTGGCAATCTTTGTGGAATCCTGGAAGCTGACGGTCGAGGTGCCATTGTTATATACCTGGATATTGACATCCCAGTTGTAACCGGTCGCCGCAAATGTAGGTGAGTTAATGGCATTTGTGGCCACATCATCCGAAGCCAGTTCCAGGGTCTCGACATACAGCGAATCGATCCACCAATAAAAGCTGTTGTTGCCGACATATTTGAATGCAAATGCGACATTGGTTTGCCCGTTGGCCCAGGTTGTCACATCCAGGGATGCATAGTTCGGCGCGGCCGACGAACCCTGGTCTACCTGGTAATATCTGACGATCTCGTAGGGCCATGTGGCTCCGCCGTCTGTAGATCCATATACCGAGGCAGTGTCGTAATCGTCAGTGTCGTCATTGTAGAATTGCTTGAATCTGAGGAGGACCTGGTCGGCGGCGGGCGCGAGGTTCAGGGCCGGGGTAATCAACCATTCATTCTGTTGTTCAATCGGCGTCGTATAGTTTACCCTGGCGAAATTGCCCCAGGTGCTGTTGAACAATTGGTGCCAGTCATTGTTGTTCCAGGGATCGTTATACGGCGGATTGTTGTCGATAATATTCCAGCCCGCAGGTGGACTATCTCCAAATACGCCCCAGGCGCCATCCATGTTCTCATTAAGAAGCTCGACGGCATCGGCTACAAAACGAACATTATCGACGCCAAACGATCCGGCTGTCCCCGTGGTGTCCTTGGCATAACGAAACGCGACTTTAATATCGTTTTTGCCCGCGGCGAAACTGGAAATATCCCACCTGCCGATTTTAGGAACTGCGAGGGTGCCGCTATCGACTTCAGCATATCTGATCACTTCAAAGCCCCACGAAGTCCCGCCATCATCGGACAACCATACCATGGCTGTATCTTTGGGGTTAGTTGTGAAATCATCGTAATAATATCGATATGTCAGCGAGCAAGTTGTGGCTGTGCTGAAATTAACCGATGGAGAAATCAGGTAATCATCGGCATATGCCCCGCCCTGTACTCTTGCCAGGGCTACGCCCCAAGTGGCTGAGGTATAGCGATACCAATCGTAATTATCCCAGGCGAGTCCCGAGCTGAGGGCGCTGTCGAGGACAGTCCATCCGGCCGGGGGGTTATCTCCAAGCCAGCCAACCGGTTCTTCGAAGTCCTCGAACAGGATAATGGTTTGAGTCCGCGGCGGCTCCTCGGGCTGATCGCCGGGCACGGATGTACCGAACGGCACGACAGCCCTTTCGCCGTTAAGCAAATCGCCCTCGGGCCCATATTCGGGAGACCATTTCGGTTCCGCTTGAATCAGGGGCTGATCCGATTCGGGTATCTTAACATCCTCTTCGGCGGCCCAGGCCATAAAGGCGGTCGTCAACAGGACCAATGTGAACAATAGTGCTTTTTTCATGCTTTAACTCCTCCGAGTGATTTGTTGGTTAGGAATCAGGGGTACATCTTTTCGATATCTCTGGCTCAAATAACGCCGCCATGGCGTTATTCGAGAACCAAGACAGAAAAATACAGCACTGATTTTTTCCGCGCAAACACCTCCATTCAAGACATTGACACCAGAATTGGCTCTCGATAAATGCGTATTGAGCATAATAAGAGCGTATAGCCCCAACATGATGCACCTATAAAATTAGAAAGATCCTTTGATAGCGATTGTAACTGACCCGACCCGATTTCCCGCATTGATAAACTGCTTATTTTCAGAAGTAGCTTACCCTGAAGCTATTACATAAATTAATATAGCATCAACCGGGACTATGTCAACTTTTTTATTCTGGCATTTAGGCCTAAATGAGGGCTTCCGGGGAAAGCAAATTCACTTCGATTTCAAAGCCCTCAAGCCGTTGAAAATGACAAGGAGTGAAATCCCCATGTCGGCGAATACCGCCATCCAGAGGGTGGCCTTACCGAGAGTCGCAAGCGCCACAAAGATGAACTTTACGGCAATCGAGAGGCCGATATTTTCTATGATTATGCCTCGGGTTTTCCTCGATAACCTTATGAGCCAGGGAATTTTAAGCAGATCGTCCGACATCAGGGCAATGTCGGCTGTCTCCAGCGCCGAATCGGACCCGGCGGCCCCCATGGCGATACCGATATTTCCCGAGGCCAGAGCCGGGGCATCATTGACGCCGTCGCCGACCATGGATACATGGCCGTACCTGGCTTGAAGCATGCGAACTTTGTCCGCCTTTTGCCACGGCAACAACTCCGCATAAACCTCATCGGCGCCCATGGCCCGGCCTGTGACATCGGCCGCATCTTTGTTATCGCCGGTTATCAATACGATATGCTCTATGCGTTCCTTTCGGAGTTCGTTAACAGCCTTAGCAGCTTCAGGCCTTATTTCATCCGAAATTCTCAGCATGCCGATGATTTTCCCGGATGCCCCCACTATGACGGTTGTTTGGGAGCCATTCGTGACATTCGGAAACTCACCGTCAGTTCGACCAAATGCCAGGCCCATTTCGTCAAATAAGGCTCTTTTGCCTAATAACACCCGCTGACCATCGATTTCAGCCTCGGCCCCGCGACCGGGAATGGCCCTGAAATTCCGGGGCGTCTTGATTTCGATTCCATTTTGTTCGGCGTAACGCACAATCGCCCTGGCCAGTGGATGTTCGCTGTGCGATTCAACCGAGGCCGCCAGGCTAACCAGCGCCCTCTGATTAAATCCATTGAACGCAGTTACACCCGTGACCTTTAATTTGCCTTTTGTGATGGTTCCGGTTTTATCGAAGGCAACCGCGGATATCCTGTGGGCGTTTTCCAAGAAGACGCCACCTTTGACCAGGACCCCGTTGCGGGCGGCGTTGGCCAAAGCCGAGACGATCGAAATCGGCGTGGAGATTACCAGAGCGCAGGGGCATGAAATTACGAGTAACGCCAGGGCTCGATAAATCCAGTCTTTCCAATCGGCCCCAAACATCAGCGGCGGGATGATCGCCACCAGAATCGCAATCCCGACCACGGCCGGCGTGTAGAACATCGAGAATCTATCTACAAAGCTCTGGGACGGCGCCCGCCTCGATTGCGCATCCTCGACCAGCCGGATGATGTGGTCGAGAGTGGTATCGCCGTGGGCGTGAGTGGTTTTCACCTCCAGCGCGCCATCGGCATTTATGGTGCCGGCATAAACCTCGTCACCGGGACCTTTCCCGACCGGCATGGCCTCACCGGTTATCGATGATTGATCGACAGCCGAATGACCCGTGGAAATAATGCCGTCGATCGGTATTCGTTCGCCGGGCTTGAGGAAAACCGTATCGCCTATCTTGATTTCGTCGACAGCGACCTTAAGCTTTTCATTGTTCAAGATAATCGTGGCATATCTGGGGGAGAGGTCCATCAGCATCCCAATTGCCTTACGCGATCTCTGGAGGCTATAAGATTCGAGGAGTTGCGCCAGGGCAAAAAGCACTACCACGGCGCCCGCCTCCGACCATTCTCCAATCAGAATGGCCCCAACGACAGCCGCGCTCATGAGGAAATTCATATCCAGCCTGAAATGCCTGGCGGCGAGGAATCCTTTGTGGCCGATATGCCATCCCCCGATAATGATCCCTGTAAGAATCAGGGGACGGGTTATATAAATCGATATTTCATAGAGAGACAAAATGCCGCCGGCCATGATCAGCAGGGCCGAGACACCCAAAGTCCATATCTTCCATGATGGCACTGTCGGCCGGGACTCCGGTTTTCCTTTCATGGGGATGGCCTTGAAGCCGGCTTTGTGGATCGCATCGATTATGTCGTCAGCCGGTCCGGAATGATCGATTCTCAATTCGCGTTTGATCAGATTGAAACGAAGCCCTGTAATAGTCGGTACCCGATCGAGCGCCAGCCTTATAGGCCGCTCCTCGTCGGCGCAATCCATGTCGGGAATCGATAAGATAGTGGTTTGTTTTTCCAATCGAGAGGTTGCTGCAATTCTATACCCGATCGATTTGACCAACTTCTCGATCTCCGATGATGAGATGTCTTTCCCGGCGGCGGTCAGGGAACCGCTCAAGAAATCAACTCTTACACTTTCAACACCGTCAGCCGACGATACTATTCTTTCGATTTTGGCGGCGCAGTCGGGGCAGTCCATGCCCTCGACCCTGAACCTGATAGCTTCTGAGTTGTTTTTCTTCAAATCTGCGTCCAATATTTATCGGGGTTGATAATAACACGAGAGGCCCTATTATCCAATTGCCTCGCGGGCGTGGTCCTTGGCTATCGCCAGGAGCGACTTGACATGGCTATCGCTCAACGAGTAATAAATCATCTTGCCATTTCGGCGGTATTTGACAATGTTCATTTGCCGCAAGGTCTGCAAGTGATGCGAGACCAGGGATTGATTCAGTTCGGCCAGGGCGGCGATATCGCAAACGCACAACTCCTCCAATTCGAGCGCCGCCACGATCTTCAGCCGAGTTGAATCGGACAGCACCTTGAAAACATCCGCCATTCTTCGTCTGGACTCCTGATCGGGCAAAGCCTTCCTTATGCGGATAACTTTTTTCTCATCGACACTGATGAATTCGCAAACATATTTTGGCATAATATCCTTCCCTGAACATATGAACACTCGTTAATACTTAACAATCCCGGGTTTTGGAAAGTTCCTGCGCCAGGGGATTCGAAAATTCCACCGCCGCCCCGCCGCCCGCAGGGCGGTTCGCCGAAGGCGAACCTGAAACCCGGCGCTGGCGCATACTCAAGCGCAATATTGGCCACAGGGCTTGCGTGTCAACAGTGGCCGATTCGGCAGCGCCGGGTTTCCCGGCCCCCGCCAGGGGCGGGGGTCCGCCCTGCGGGCGGCGGGGCTGGGATGTTTTTTCGGCAGCAGCCATGACAATTTTAGATTTCGATTGACAACTTGGCACACCGAACAACATAATTCGGCTATGGAGTTTCTGCTTTTCCCTGTCGGTGGATTAATTCTCGGATCGGTGATTTTCCTGGCGTCAAGCTCGACGGCGCGCCGATTCTCATTTTATATTTATTGGCTGGTCGGCGTCATTTGTTTCGTCATGTCGATTTTGATTTATTTGACAGCGCTGCCCGAGGATCGGATTTCCGGATTGGTTTCATCCTATAGCATTTTCGGCTTGCTGGGATATATCGGCATTATCGTAGCCATGCTTCTGGCCCAAACGCATGAAAGGGCGGCGCTTTATGGGCGAGTGATTGAGGAGCGGCAACATCGCGCCGCCAGCGAAATCACGCAATTGGCGGCATCGAATATCGCGCTGCTTGAGCTTTTGAATTTCGCGCTGGATAAGATTATCGGGATGTTGGGGTTATCGGGCGGGACTATCCACGTATTTCATCGTGCCAAAGAGAACCTGGTTTTGGGGTCGTACATGGGATTGACCGCGCGGTTGGCTCGACGGCTTGAAAAAATCGAGTTTGGCGATACCGCCATCGGTCGCACCGCCAAGAATAAGCGCCTGTTGATAATCAGGGACCTTCGCTTGAGCCATGATTACGAATTCTTCGGCGGCAAGCAGGAGGGTTTCTCGTACATGGCCTTGATACCCATCGTATCCGAGGGTGAGAATTGGGGCGTCATTTCGCTTTTCGGCAAAGGGCAGTATCAACCGGGGTCGCTGCAGGTCGATCTCCTCGAGCAATTCGGCGAGCAGTTGGGCGCGGCGCTTGTCCTGGGACGGCAGGTACGCAATATGCAGACTGCCCGTGAGAGCCTGGCTTTCCTCATGAAGACTCTCGGCCAGGAGCTATCGGATATCTCCGCCGCCAAGGCCGGCCTGGGCTCGGCGCGTGGGGTTGCCGGGGCTGTGACTCGTTTCTTCGGCGGCGACAAGTTCGATATCTGTGCTCGCGATGGCGACAGTTGGCGGTTGCTTCTGTCATCGGAAATCGCCGACGAGGGCAAGTCGCTTCGCCCATTTTATGACTTTTCCGCGGGGCCGTTCGCGGGCACGATTGAAACCGCGCAGCAACCGCCGTTTGCGGAATTTGCCTTGGACAGAGCTTACATTTACACGTCGCTTAATGTCGGACGGGAGTGGATCTTTGTCAGGCTCGAGGGCAAGCGGCGGGCCAATATCGATCTCGAGCTATTGACCGACTCGTTCAGAATAATCTACGGACTTTATCGCAAATTTACCGATATTTCAAGACAGGCCAGGATCGATCTCAAGCGATCTCTCGAGGCCGAGCGCCGGCCCGGGCCGGAAATCAGCGCGGGAATTGCCGGTGATCTTGACCGCCTGATGGCGCAGTACTCCGATTTCAAGCAGCGGCCCGAGATGCACGAGCTTTTTATCTGGCTGGAATCGATTCAGAAGGCCGCCCGCGATAACTCCAGGGGGCCGGCGACAAAGCCGATTCATGTTCGGCCGCTGGCAGAAAGCAAGGCCGCCATCGATGATATCATTAGCGATGTGATCAGGAGGGCATCCGGAGGAAATAAGGCTAATATCAAGATCGATTATGACCGGAATAACCAATTGCCTGCGCCCGATATCCCCAAAGATGACCTGCAGCGCTCGCTGTTGGAATTCATCACTGCCGCCATTTTCAATTCCGATTCCAACGGCTCTTTGAAATTAACCGCCAAAGGCGAGAACAAATCGATCGTCTTCGAGCTCCAGGGAGCATCCCTGGCGGAAACGCCCCGTTCTGGCGATCGCCCAAAGTGGTTACAGCAGATCAACGGACGGCTTGAATCGCGGAAGATCGAGACTGATAAGGGGCAACAGGTCGACTCCTGGCGCCTCTATATACCGTTGCGGGGCGGCTATGAAAGTGTGGCGGAATCCGACCGGCCACCGCGAGTGCTGGCCATTGATACTCAGGATATCATCCGCGACCTGCTCTCCAGCATGCTGGCCAATCTGGGATTCGAGGCCATCGTCGTCGGCAGTGCCGCCGAGGCCGCCGAGTTGTTCAGGGCTGGCCTGGAGCAGGGAAATCCTTATTCGCTGGTCATCGCCGATTATTCGCTCGAGAAAAGTCACGAGCCCCGCCTGGCCCGCGACCTGAAAGCGCTCGATCCCGACACCCGTTTCATCCTTCTCACCAGCTGGGGGATGACCATTGATCCCGATGACGCTTTGCGGTTGGGGGTCGATTATATCCTCAACAAGCCGTTCCGGCTGGAACAACTCTCCGAGGCCATTCAGGCTGTTTCAACGGCCGCAAGGTAGCCGAGCTCTCCTTAAGAGATCTCGGGCCATGAAACAATACCATCAATGCCCACCCCCTTCAAAACATCTCGTAAGAGTCGATTCTTAACGACCTGGCGCGTTCGATTCGATGAGGTCGACCTGCAGGGTGTCGTGCATCACTCGCAGATCGTCACCTATCTTGAGATCGCCCGTCTGGAGTACTGGCGCTCGCTCGGCATCTCATATCGCCAGATGAGGGAGGACGGCCACGAGTTCATCGTCTACCGGCTCAATGTGGAATATCTCAGGCCGCTGTTATTCGATGAGATCATCACGGTCGCTGTGCGCGTGAAAAGCCTCGCCAGGGCGAGCTTCGTGTTGGGCTATGAGATTTTCAAGGAGGACGGCGCCCCTGCCGTCACCGCCGACATTGAACTGGTCTGCGCCCGCAACAACATCCCCAAACCCGTGGCCCTGCCGGCTGATTATCGGGAAAAGCTGCGCCAAGAATTGAATACTTAAGCAGAGGGTGGCATGCTTTTCGCGTCGCAGACGCAATAAGCATGATTCTTGATAAAGGCCACATGCTCAGTCCGGCAGTTGCCGGACAGAGCATGTTGGCTGGATACTGGCAGCATGCTTTTGGGGCGGCGTCCGGAATCCCTTCCCGACGCAGATAGCCGTCAGGAAAGGGTTCCTGACGGCGCAAAAACTCCGCCAATCACCGCTCCCGCA